>Ga0163210_1000554_pt1 | contig 15803 bp, 12 predicted proteins | sample Kivu_220m_FD_113536 | JGI IMG/M metagenome (GOLD analysis project Ga0163210, IMG submission 113536) | Freshwater microbial communities from Lake Kivu, Western Province, Rwanda to study Microbial Dark Matter (Phase II) - Kivu_220m | ecosystem: Environmental > Aquatic > Freshwater > Lake ...
CAGTAAGACAGTAAGACAGTAAGACAGTGAGACGGTGGGACAGCGGTCAGCCGCCTGTAACAAAATATTCGGCGGTTGATTCGCGCACTGTTTTTGAATTATCCCAGAATGTGTCTGCACGTTCTATCATGCCACCTAACATGCGTCCAATTTCCTTGCATTTCGCAATCAGCACATCGGATTGAGAAGAATTCAAATAGCCGCAATCAACTGCAACGCCAATCCAATGCTGGGTTTCGTTTTGTTCACCATCGGCGTCAGTCAATTTACTAACAAAATGTTTTTCGTAACGGCGTTTTGCCCATGCTTCAGAGATATTCGCACCAATCGCGCGCGATGAACGCCGCATCTGATCAGTGAGCGAGAACATTTCCTCTCTCGGAAAGGAAAGCGAGAGCTGGAATATTTCACGCGACAACTCGCGCGCCTTTTGATAGACGACAAGGTCGTGAAAACTTGCAACTCGCGGCAAATGACTCATCCTTTTCCTCCTCCCGTCATGCTGTTCTACTGTCCCACTGCCCTACTGTCTCACTGTTTCACTCTCCTACTGCCCTCTGTAATTTCGCAGTTGCGGCATGAGCCAGGCGACCAACCCGACCACGATCACTGTCGCCACGCCGCCGCTGATGACAGAGAACGGCGCGCCGAACGCCGCGGCGACCAGCCCGGCCTCCAGGTTGCCCAACTGCGGCCCGCCCATGAAGAAGATCATGTTCACCGATGTCATTCGCCCGCGCAGATAATCGGGGGTGGCCAGTTGGCGAATCGTGTTGCGCAAAATCGTGCTGACCGTGTCCGACGCGCCGACGAGGGCGAGAAGAAAAAACGACAACACAATCAACCGCGACGCGCCGTAGAATGCCGTGGCGAATCCGTAACCCGCGATTGCCGCGAGCAGAACCGCGCCTTGGCGCTTGATGTTTCCCGCGCGCGCGACCGCCACGCCCGCGATCACCGCGCCGACCGATTCTGCGGCGTATAGAATTCCGAGTCCTTCCGGGCCGACGCGCAAGATATCCTTGGCGAAAATGGGCAAGAGCGCCGACGCCGACGAAAAGAACGTCGCGATAAAATCGAGCAGCATCGTCGCCGCGATGATCCGCGTGTTGAAGACAAAGCGGATGCCTTCCGTCAGCGCGCTGGGAGTGACTCGCGCGACGCCCAGGTTTTGCTGTGTGGGCGTTTGCATCAGCGCCAGCGCAACCAGCACGGCGGCGAATGACACCGCGTTGATCCAGTAGACGGCGCCGACCCCCAGCCCGGCGATCACAAACCCAGCCAATCCCGGGCCGACGATCGCGGCGACTTGCATCATAATGTTATTCAGACTGAGCGCGTTCGTCAGGTGTTCTTTACGAACCAGATTCGGCGCGAGCGCCTGGCGCGCCGGGCTGTCGAACGCTCCCGTCGCGGCGGTCGTCGCGGCAAGCGCATAGATGATGAGCGCAGAAATCGCACCCGTGTTGGTGGCCAGGCCGAGCAGCGCGGCGAAAAGCATCATCAGACTTTGCGTCACGAGCAGGACCCGCCGCCGATCATGCGCGTCGGCGAACACGCCCCCCGCCAGCGAAAAGACGATAATCGGCACCACGCGCACCAGACCGATCAAACCCAGCATTACCGCCGAGCCGGTCAAGTCGTAGATCTGCCAGTTGATGGCAACCGTCTGCATCTGCGTGCCGATCTGCGAAATCAGTTGGCCGATCCAGAGCAACCGGAAATCGCGATAGTGCAGCGCGGCCAGCGCCGACGTGCGCTCTGGCGCGGAGGACGTCTCGTTCAACGCGCTTGCCACGGGTCCGGCGGCCGGAATGTGCCGTCGGCCGCGCGCGGCGCGGGGCGCACCGCGACGATCGCGTCGCGGTTCAGCGCGCCATAGATGTGCGGGTAGACCCGCCGCTCATCCTCGTAACGGATCGGCGCGCGCACGCGCGTTTTGTCGATGTAAAGATAATAGTACGGCTCCGGGTCTGCCTTGTAATAGCGGTCCGCGGTCCGCGCCATCTCGTCCGCGCCATCGGTGCAGTGAATGAATCCCTCGCGCGCGAAATCGCTCGGCGAGTAATCTGTGCACACATCGAGCGAATCGAAATATCTTTGTGGAACGAGGTGAAATGTGATATCCATATTCTCGAAAACAAAAGACTCCCATCCTAAAGGGACGAGAGTCAATCCTCGCGGTACCACCCTTATTAGTTCGATAGTGCGATAGTTGTCTAGTGCGATAGTGTTCGGCTAATCCGAACTATTGCACTGTTGAACTATCGAACTAACGCACTCACTCTGCGCCGACCATCATCGGCTTCCCGTCTAACGCCGGGCTGACGGCGCGCGCTAGTTTCACCGGCGTGATTTCGCGCGCGCGGCTCGGGAGTGAATTTCGCCGCTGGCCTCCGAAGGGCTTGCACCACTTGGCCCTACTCTCTGGCGGATTATGAGCGGGTACTTGTCTCCGTCATCGCGGTTGTCTGCATTATCCTCAGAAACACGGATTTGTCAAACCTCACGCCGGCTCAAGCGCAAGATTCTTGTCAATGAGGGATTCGGCTTTCTGAAAATCCGTGCCGATTTGCTTCTCTTTGCCGCTAATCACGACGGCGGGATATTGGTGGACGCCGTACCGTACGGATTTCAGCACCCCTTCTATCGACGCCGCGTCGATGACCTTGAACACCACGCGGCCGCCGTAGCGTTCGACCGCGTTCAGGATCCAGTCGGACAGGTTGCGGTATTCCTGCATCATCTCCGGCGGCATCGACGTTTCGAGCGTGTCGGCATGGAATTTCTTCACGCCCTCAACGTCCGCTTCTCGAAACAGAACCTCGCAATGCATGCAGTGGTAGAATTGCGTCGGCGCATACGCGAGCACTTCAACCATCAAAGGTTTCATCATCCCTCCTCAGCGGGCAGACTCGGCCATCAAGTCTTTGGTGGGTCGAATTCTATGCGCGTTGGATGCTCCCGTCAATCCCCGCCATTAAAATTACGCATGAACGAATGGGGCGGATGGCTCACGCATACAATCGCCTCACCGTTTCGACGTTCAGCCCGTCCACCAAGCCGCTGCACGATCCAATGATGAGCCGACTGCGTGCGCCGTTCTCAATTTCGATTTGCTGCCGGGCGGCCGTGATTTCCTGATCCATCCGCGGCGAGCTGAGGAACTCGAATCCGAGGTTGCCCCACAGCGTCACCACGTTCCCAACCCGTTCGCGTACCGCACCGATCTGCATTCCCGCAGCCGGCTCCAATCCCTGAAGGCCGTCCACTTCACACGCCGCGAGATCATCCAGAATCGCATTGAGGTTCCCGTCCGAATGAAAAAAGACCGCCAGGCCGAGCGCGCGGAGATCATGCCCGGTCTGTTTCAGTTCGGGGAAATACGACTCGCGCAGTTGCTGCGGCGAAAAGAAGGTAGACCGGTTATAGGCGATGTCTTCGCCGAGGATCACGCCGTCAGCGCCGGCGTCGCGCACCGCCTGAGCGATCACGCGCGTCTCTGCCGCGCCTTGGTGGAAATCGTCATGGGCAAACCGCGGCGCGCTGTGCACGTACCGCATCAACATCTCAAACCCGCGCGCCTTGACCGCCGCGCTGAATGGCCCGTCGATGAGCGCAAAGACAAAACGATCGCTCTCCGCGTGCCAACGCGTCAGCGATTCCAGAGCGCGGTCCTCGTCCGGCTGTTCCAGCGCGCCCCACCCGGCGCTGAACGGGATCGACACAACGTCGAGGTCGAGTTGCTCGACGACGACCTGGTGGTGGCGGAAATCAATGCCGCCGTCGAGCGCCAGGAACGCGCGGACAAACTCGTCGGCGATGAAGAACTCGCCGCGTGGAATGCGGTCTAGCCCCGAGCCGGTCGAAGGGTCGCCGCGCAGAGCCCGCGTAACTCGTTCGCGATGAGAGATCATAATTTGCTTTTGAAATACCCCAACATCTCCGCATGTAACAGCCCGTTGCTTGCCGCAAAGGCCCGGGAATGAACGCTCCACGGCGCGCCGGTCGGCGTGGTCACCCGACCGCCGGCTTCTTCGATGATGAGCGCGGCAGCAGCCACATCCCAGGGAGAAAGGCCCAAGTTGAAATAGACATCGAGCCGCGCGGCGGCAATATAGCACAGCGACAGCGCGGCGCTCCCGAACGCGCGTCCCGTCGTCGCGCGCTCCACCATCCGCGCAAAAGTCCCGGCAGTTTGCTCGCGCAAGTCCTGCTGGCGCGCCCATTCGACCGCGATCACCGCGTTCTCAAACCGGTCTGTCGCGCTCACTTGCAGCCGTTTTCCATTCAGGAACGCGCCGCCGCCGCGCTCGGCGGTGAACATCTCATCGCACAGTGGATCGTACACCACGCCCATTTGCGGCGCGCCTGCCTGATAGAGACCGATCGATACCGAAAAACAAGGCAGGCGGCGCGAATAGTTCGTCGTCCCGTCGAGCGGATCGACGATCCAAAGACGTTCGTCGCTGGATGCCTCGACGCGCGCCCAGATTTCGTTACGCGTGTCCGGCGGGTCTTCTTCGGACAGGAAATGGTCGCGCGGGAAACGCGCGTGGAGGATTGTGCGCACGGCATGGTCCGCCGCATAATCCGCGTCGGTGACAATGTCGCGTTTGCCTTTGGAACGGATGTCGCGCGTATCGCCCAGCTTGTCGCGCAGGATTTTGCCGGCCGCGCGCGCCGCGCGCCGCGCCGTCTGTAATCGCTGGTTCATAGAGAGTTGAGCGATGTGCGACGCACCTACGAAGGTGCGTCGCACATCCTATCACGGGCTCAGGATCCTCGCGACTCGCGTCGCGGCGCGGCTTATCGCTGCGCCGGGTTCCATGCCGTTGGCTACCGCCGTCCACATCTCCACCGTCGCCGCGTCGATCTGCGCGGCATCCTTGACGGCTGGCATCGCGCGCCCGGCCGGGAGCGTATCGCCAAAGCCATCGCGCAGGCGCTGGAAGAGTGGATTGGGCGCGTCGCTCGTCAACTGCGGCAGCGCGGACAAGCGCAACGGGATCGCCAAGGTCGCGCGCGCCCAACGCGCGGTCTGCGCCGGCTCGGCGAGCCACCGCACGAACAGCCATGCCGCGCGGGTGCGTTCGCGCGAGCGGTTGAAGATCGCGAGGTTGGCGCCGTAGATCGTGGTGAGCGGGTGCGTCGCATCGTTCTGCGGAACGTTCGTCACGCCCCACCGGAAACCGGCCGCGCGCGTGACGGCGTCGGAGACCGCTGCCAGATCGTCCGTCGTGCCGAAGAGGAGAGCCGCCTTGCCCTGCGCGAAATCGGCGCGCGCGAGATCCGCGTTATCGACCAGATACGCCGAGCCGCCCTTGCTCAACGCGGCAATCAGCTGAAGTGATTTCGTGCCGGCGTCGTCGTTGAACTGCGCCCGGGTCTGAGTATCATTGAGCATGCTGCTGCCGCGGCTGAACAGAAAGGCATAAAAGACCGCCGCGTTCGGTGACATCGCCCAGCCACGCGCGCGGCCTTTCGTCGTGCCGCGTGCAGCCGCGCTGAACTGATCCCAGGTCCGCGGCGGCTCGACCTTCGCGGCTTTCAACAGATCGGCGTTGTAGTACAGAACGACCGCTTGTTCGTCAAACGGAAACGAGAAAAGTTGATTCTTGAGATCGGGGAAACGCCCGGCGTCGAGCACGCCGGGGAAGAAATCGGCGCGGTCGTTGTCGCGCAGGCCCAGCGACGCATCATCCAGCAGCGGATCGAGCGCAACCAGCGCGCCCTTGCGTGCAAATTCGCCAATCGTGCGGTTATCGGCGATGATGAAATCCGGCAGTTGGTTCAGCGCCATTCCGGCGATGCCCTGACGGAGCAAGTCCCCCTCGTCTTTTTTGACTTCTCCTTGCACGGCGATGGACGGATACGCCTTGTGGAAATCATTCGCGAGCGCGTCGAGGAGCGCACTCGCCGCGCCGGTCCGGGTATGCCAGAAAGTAATCGTCATCGGCGGGAGGTCGGTGGCGGGAATGGGCGATGGGCTTGGCGGCGCACTGCCGCTGCAAGCAGAGAGAAGGAAGAATGAAAACGCCGTGATGACGGACCGTCGGATACGGGTATTCATGAAATGCCAATGGAGTGAGCGGTGACCCGATTATATGCCGGATCTCTGCGCGGTCAAAATTCGATCAAGGATTCCGGCAATCTCCAGCGCGGCGCGTGGGCGCGCCAACTGCCGCGCGCGCGCGGCAAAGCATGCGAGCGTCTGGTCTCCCGGCGTCAGCCACTCGCCCAGCGTGTGCGCAATCTCCGCCGGTTTTTCGCGCAGGACGCCTACCCCACTCTCCTGCACGAACGTGACGTTCCCTTCTTCCTGGCCCGGCAGAAACCCGCTCAGCAGAATCGGCAAGCCGCATGCCAGTGCTTCGCTGATCGTTCCGGGACCGGCCTTGGTGATGATCACGTCCGACGCGCGCATCCAGTCCGGCATGTTCGTGACAAAGCGTTGGATGCTGACCGGCATCTGCCACCCGGCCGCCGTGAGTTTGTCGTACAGCTTTCGATTGCGGCCGGCGATGACGACGAGTTGCAGCGACAGCCGCGCACGGTCAATCGCACGCGCGATCTCGTAGAGGGGGCCCATCCCTTCCCCACCGCCGACGAGCAGCACGGTCATGCAATCCAGCGCGAGTCCGAGTTCGGCGCGCTGTTCGACTTTGCTTTTGCTGCTGCCCAGGAACTGCAAACTCACCGGCAATCCAACGACGCGCAGCCCGTCGGGCGGCATTCCCCATTTCTCCCCGACCCTCCGCGCGCCTTCCGTCGGCACGAGTGTGAGATCGGCGGCCGGATTGAACCAGAGTCCGTGTACGCTGAACAAATCGGCGACGACGACGACGAACGGAGCGTGCGAGCCGACCGAACGCAGCGCGCGATGGGGTATTTCGTTGAGAATGGGATGAACGGTGACAACCAAGTCCGGCGCTTGTTCGCGCAGCAAACGGCGCAAGCCGCGTCCCGTCAGAAAACTGATCAACGCGCGCGATAAACGGACACCCAGGCGGTTGTTGGTCGAGTGGAAGAGCGCGCGCCAGAGAAACTCGGCGTAGGTGGTGAAGGGGAGGTACCATTCGGCGACGTGATTGAACGGAAAGAGCGCCGTTTGCGCGATGGCATCGACCAACGAGACTTGATACTGGCCGGGCAAATCGCGTGCGAACGCGTCGGCAATCGCCTGCGCCGCGCTGCGATGCCCTCCGCCGGTGTCGGACATGAGGATGAGGACGCGCGGGATGGAGTGGGTCACGGAGGCGACGATGGAGTATTCGGATTTGGAGGCGACGATGCACGCGTCGCGTCTTCCATTGACGCAGGATGCCGCCGTGCCGGCAATCGGCTGATCGAGCGCACGACGACAATGTTCAGCACCGCGAGCAGAACGATCAGCCCACCGATCATAAAGGTGACGCGCGGGATACCGAACGTGTCCGCGAGGTTGCCGACGAAAAGCAACGGCGGGATGCCCAAGGCGTTCGACAGCGCAAACTGGACCGCGAGCACACGCCCGCGCACGGCGTCGCTGGAGCGCTCTTGCACAATCGTCTGCGCCGGGATGTTGATCATCGCCATGGACATTCCGACGACGAGCGCGAAGAACATCACCATCACCGCGGTGGTGAGAATCGACTCCGGGTGGCCGACGAACAGCGGCTGGTCGAATGGTCGGCGGCCGCTGGCCGTCCACGCAAGTCCGGCAAGCGCCAGGCCCATGCCGAGCATGCCCGCCGTGGCGAGGATTTCGCGCGGCACGCGGTTTCCATAGCGGCCGATCAGGATGCTCGCCGCGAGGATCCCAACACCGGCAGGCCAGAAGATGTACGTCGCGTCTTCCGGCTGCATGCCGAGGACGCGCGTGGCAAAACCGGGGGCCAGCTCCGCCATGATCATCGTCAGCGTGGAGACGAGCGCGAGTTGGAGCAACGCGATGAGAATCGCGCGATGCGAGATCGCAAAATGCCAGCCCTCGCGGATCTCGTCCCACGCGCCGCGCAGTGTGGATAGGCCAATAATGTGATTCTCGCGTTTGGGCTGATCACGCGGGAGGAGCGATACGAGAATCGTCGCGCCCAGGTACATCACCGCAGCGACCCAGAGCGAGCCGGCAATGCCGAGGGTTTTGACGCCGAGCGGAGCGAGGACCACCAGCCCCAGGATCTGCGACGCGGTGAAGGTGAGCGTAAACAACGAATTCGCCGGCAGCAGGTTGTCGGTACTGACGAGCAGCGGGATCGTCGCGCCCTCCGCCGGCGCGAAGAACTGACCGATCGCCGACGCGGCAAAAACGAGCGCGTAGATTTCGAGGAGGAAGATGGTTTCATTCAGTTTGTGCGATAGAAGATAAGAAGCGAGGAAGGCGAGCGCTACGCCGGTCAGCACGCGCAGCGCGTTCGACCAAACGAGGATCGATTTCTTGGGGACGCGGTCGACGACGACGCCGGCGAGCGCGCTCAGCAGCACCGCCGGCAAGCTGAACGCCAGAATCACCGCGGCAAGTTGTCCGCTCGACCCGGTGACCTGCTCGATCAGAATCAACTGAAGGAAGAAAGAGCCGTTCAGCGCGGTGTTGGAAAGCACCTGCGCCGTCCAGATGGCAAGGAAATTCCGATTTTGAAGGACCGCCGTGTAGCCGCGCGAGTTGAACGATTCCATAGAAAGATCAATGAGCCAATTGTCCAATTGTCCAATGAACCAAAGGAAGATATCTTTGGCTCATTGGTTCATTGGCTCATTGGGCATTGATGATTCTCCCCGACGGACAAACGTCTTGAGGCGTTTCTCGAATTCGCGGCGCGGCAGCAGTACGCGATGCCCGCAGGTCGCGCAGACGATTCCAATATCCGCGCCGAGGCGCACGACTTGCCATTCGTACCCGCCGCATGGATGCGGCTTGCGCAGCCGCACCACATCGCCCATCCGAATTTCGAGAACCATCGGGCGAATTATAGGGCAACTAGGCAATTAGTCAACTGGTCGGGTCGTGCGATAGTTGAATTTTGCGATAGTTGGTCTGTTGCACCCCGATGATGCGACTGTCAGCTTTCGAACTATGGCGCTATCACACCATCCACCTATTTGTATATCTGCTGGTACTGCCGCCAGTTACTGTAGACGGTGCGAATATAGAGCGCGGTTTCACTCACGCCAATTTCTTCCACGGCGAGGTCGAGATCAGGCCGCTGCCAGTCTTTGAGGCGTCCGCTCCCGGCATTGTAGGCCGCCAGCGCATAGATCGGTTCATCGAATCGCTTTAGGTCTTGCGCGAGATACCAGACCCCAAAGCGGATGCTGATGTACGGCAGATAGAGCTGATCGACCGAAAAACCCTTAACCCCCAACCGCTTGGCAATGTCCTGTCCGGTGGAAGGCATCACTTGGCCCAAGCCGCGCGCGTCCGCCGACGACGTCGACCAGGGGTTGAAACTGCTCTCCTGGCGGACCAGCGCAAAGTACAGCAGCGGGTCGACCTGGTTGGCTTTTGCTTCTGCGACGACGAGGTCGGCGTAGTACGTTGGATAGCGCAGCAGCCACAGCAGGCGCGGCGCGTCCGATGCCCCCGCGTTGGCGGCGAGGCGCGCAATGCGCCCACCGCAGTCCATCGAAAGCGAGTACAGGTTATTGTCGCGGAAGTAGAGCGCGAGCGCGTACAGCGCGCGCGGGTCACTCTGTTTGGCGGAGACCAGAGCGCTGAATTCGCGCCGCGCCTCCACCGTGCGGTCCAGGCGCAGCAATTCGGCGCCGCGCTTGAAATGCGCATCACCGCGCGTCGCCGCATCCAACTGTCCTAACGGCAACGCGGCTGCCGATTTGCTCCAACTCGCGAGCCATTTCTCGAATTCGGCGCGGTCGGCGTCGCCGTCCATCGCCAAGCGCGCGAGGTCGTACATCACGTTGGATTTCGGCGCGGCCAGCGCGTCCCTGGCACGCCACCCGTAATAGTCGCTGCCCGCACTTGCCTGGGTCCAGTAATTCTTGGCTGCGTCATTCTGTCCCTGCGCCTTGGCGCTCTTGCCCAGCCAGAAAAGCGCGCGCCCGACGAAATCAGACTTGGCATAGTCTTTGGTAATCTTCTGCCAGCGCGCGCTCGCGGTCTTGAAATCTTTGCCGCGATAATAGTCCATGCCCACCCAGAACAACGCATCGTCCGCGCGTTCGCGCGCGGGGTACTTGGCCTGCAACTCTTCGTACACGTGTGCCGCGTCGCCGTAGCGTTTCGCGCGGTCGAGCAGGAGCGCGGCGCGCCACAGCGCGTCGTCCGCCATCGAGTCATCGGGATACGCCGTGGCGAGCTTTCGATACACCGCGACCGCGTCGTCGATCTTGCCGATGAGGCCGAGCGCGCCGGCTTTGCCGAGGTACGCCTCTGGCACGCGCTTGTCCTTTGGCAATTGTTTGATGAGCGTATCGTACTCCGTGACGGCTTGCGAGTACGCGCCTTTGCCGGCGTACGATGCCGCAATAAAGTAATGTGCGTCGCCGGCGCGCGCGGCGCTATGGTCCAGGTAGCGTTGGAATGCGGCAATGGCAGGGTCGTACGCCTTTGCGTAATAGTCGACCAAGCCGCGTTGATAGTCGTCTACCGCCGCGCTGCGATTGACGAGATCGACCAGCGATTTGTACGCGCCGGGTTGGTCGGGATATTTGGTCACCGCATCGCTCCAGCGCGCGATCGCGAGATTAACCTGGTTTGCCGCCGCGTACGCTTCGCCGGCGCGCAGGTCCAAATCGGCTTTCGTGGGCGCGTCGCCGGCGAGTGCGAGTGCGGCATCGTACCGCGCGGCCGCGAGCGCCGGCTCGGTGCGGCCGAGGTGAACGTCCGCGATCCGCATCAGGATGTTGATCCGCGCGGGGGTGGCGAGTGTGGTGTCTTGCAGCGCGCGGTCGTACTGCTTGATCGCGCCGTCGCTGTCGCCGGCAAGCACCATCACGTCAGCCGTCGACGCATCCACATCGCCGGCAAGCGTTTGCGTCCCGCTGCGATAGACGCGCAGCTGCTCCAGCGCGTTGGCATAGTCCTTGAGCACGCGGTACGCATCGGCGAGCAAATAGTGCGCTTCGGGCGCGTGCGCGCCAGCCGGATTCGCCTGCAGGTAGGCATTCAACGCCGCGACCGCTTTCGCATCGTCGTTGTTGAGCCAGTCCGCCTCGCCCAATCGATATTGCGCTTCAGATGCCAGGTCGGGTGCGGGATTCGATTTGAGCGTGGCCTGGAACGCGGCGACCGCGCGCGCGTAATCGCCATTGCGCCGCGCAATCATCCCATCGTTGTACGGATTGGAACTGAAAACGGGCGTGGGCGTAAGGGTCGGTTCAGATGAGGGCGTCAGCGAAAGGTCGGATGGCGAAACGGCGGTCGGCGTTGTTTCAGACGGAGCGAACGCAGTGGAGCACGCCGCCGTCAGCGCGCCGACCAAGAGGAAAACCAGTATTCGCTTTTGCATTTCCACCCCCATTATAGCGCAAAACGCGGAGAACGGAAAATCGACGCTTTGCGATTTTTATTCCGGCATGATATACTGCGGGCAAAACCCGGAGGATAGAAATTGGGAGTTAGACGTTAGAAGCTGGATGTTAGAAGTTGGATTTGGCTCTCCAACTTGTAACATCCAACATCCAATTTCCAACTTCCAACATCAAAATGGACGGCTATAGCGAAGAGATTACTCTCGAAGGACATATTATCGACTCGGGCATTCTGGCCAAGGTCTGGGGCACGGTGATGGACCTGGGCGGTGAGTTCGATTTACAGGAGATTCGCGTCGGGCGGAGCAAGAACGAAACGTCTTTCGCACGCATGAGGATTTCTGCCGCCAGCGACGCACAGTTACACCGCATCCTCACCGTGTTGCAGGACGACGGCGCGGAGATCGTCTCGCGCGGTGACGTGCACACCGAACCCGCGCCGGCCGACGGCGTGCTGCCGGACGATTTCTACTCGACGACGCATTTCCCGACGCAGGTCCGATTGAACGGACGTTGGGTCGATGTGAGCGGCACCGAAATGGATTTGGCCATGGTCGTCGACCGCGCCCAGTCGCGCGCGCGGATGATGCCGATGGCGGACGTCCAAAAGGGCGAGCAAGTCGTGGTAGGGCACGAAGGGATCCGCGTCCTGCCGCCGCAGCGCTCGCGCAGCCGCGAGCTGTTCTCGTTCATGGGCAGCGAGGTCTCGTCCGAGAAACCCAAGCGGCTGGTGATCGAGGAGATCGCTGCGCAGATGCGCGCGACGCGTGCCCACAATGGAAAGATCCTGGTCGTTGCCGGTCCGGCCATCGTCCACAGCGGCGCCGGACCGTACCTGGCGCGCCTCATCCGCGCCGGGTTCGTGCAGGCGCTCTTCGGCGGCAACGCGATTGCCGCGCACGATGTCGAAGCCGCGCTGATGGGCACATCGCTCGGCGTCGCGCTGCACAACGGCGAAGCGGTCGAAGGCGGGCATCGCCATCACATGGTCGCGATCAACGCGATTCGCCGCGCCGGCGGCTTGCGCGCGGCGGTCGAGCAAGGCATCCTGCGCGAAGGCATTATGTACGAGTGCATCCGCAACAACGTCGAGATGGTCCTGGCCGGCTCGGTGCGCGATGATGGGCCGCTGCCGGACGTCATAACCGATGTGGCGGTCGCGCAGCAGCGGATGCGCGCGGTGGTGCGAGGCGGAGCAGCATCACGGGAGGGATTGGGGTCGAGATCAGATTCAACCTTGCCCCATGATGATGCGCCAGTCGAGATGGCGCTGATGATCGCGACGATGCTGCATTCGATTGCGACCGGCAACCTGCTGCCTGCGTCAGTCAAGGTGGTCGCGGTGGACATCAACCCTGCCGTCGTGACGAAACTCGCCGATCGCGGCACGTTCCAGGCGTTGGGGCTGGTGACGGACGCGGAACTGTTCATGCGCGAGTTGGCAGAAGCGCTGCAAGTGTAAAGTCAAAAGTAAAAAGGCAAAAGTGATGAACTTACTTTTGGCTTTTGACTTTTCACTTTTGACTTGTCGCAGTGGAGGCGATGATGCAGATCGCACAGAACCTCATCGAAGAATTTGGCAAGGGACACGGCGTGCTTTTCGTTGGCGCGGGATTGTCGAAGGGCGCGGGATTGCCGGACTGGAAAGCATTGATGCGCCCGCTCGCGCAAGAATTAGGCTGTTCGCCTGACCTCGACCCGACGAAGATCGCACAGTACTACCAGAATAAACACGGTGGGTCGGGGCGGAACCTCCTTGTTCAGCACGTCAAGCGCGCGCTGACCCAGCCCGGCATCAGGCCCTCGCACAATCATCAACTCCTCGCGCAACTTCCCGCGCCGATCATATTCACCACGAACTACGACGACCTGCTGGAACGCGCCCTGTCCCAGCGCGGCGTCAACCGGATCGTCCGCGACAAGAACATCGGCTACTGGGACGACGAGGCGCTCACGCTTGTGAAAATGCACGGCAGTCTCGACGACGAAGAGACGCTGGTGATTACGTCAGACGACTATGCGGCGTACTTTCGGGTTCATCCCAATATTACGCGCCAACTCAGCGCGCTGTTGATGACCCGCACATTTCTCTTCCTCGGCTACAGTCTGAGCGACCCGGATTTCTGGCTCGTCTACCATCAGATCCGCTTTGACCTCGCGGAGCACAAGCGCCCCGCCTACGCGGTCTTGTTGAACGGCGATCCGTTGCAAGCCGAAGACTTGACACGGAGCGGAATGGAGGTCATCAACCTTACCGGACCGCCCGGCGGCGATTTCAACGCTGCGCTCGGCGACTGGATTGCCGAGTTGTTGCGCCGGCTGCCCGCGCCCAAGCCCAAAGTGGTCGCTCCGCCCGCGCCGATCACCCCGGCAAACGCGCTCGCTGACCGCGTCGAGAACTTGCTGCGAGCGACCGGCTACGAGATTCTCGCCCGCACTCAACCCGCCGCGCAGCGGGTGCGCCTCACGGTCTGCACCGAGCGCGGGGGGCCGCGTGAAAAGAAAATCCTCGTCGTCTGCCGCGAAGGCGATATCGAAGTCGCGGACGTCCACGCGCTGGATGCGGCGCTGAACGAGACCGGCGCCGCGAATGGCTACCTGGTCTCACAAGCGCAAGTACCGAACGCCGCGCGGCGCGCGAGCGAGGCGACGAACACCCGCGTGGTCGCGCTGACACTCGACGCATTCTACCGGGAACTCGCCGATTTCGCCGCGTACGTTCGATTCCTGATTCAGGAATGGGAAAGCGCGGAACTGTCGCGCTGGTACGTTGATCTGGGCGGTGAGCGTCCGCACTTTGACCAAACCACCGGGCGCGAGTTGAGCCGCGATACAGAGAAACCGATCGACGGCTACCTCGATCGCTGGCTCGACATTCCCGGCGGCAATCATATTTCGATCCTGGGCGACTATGGCACTGGCAAGACCACGCTCGCCCGCCAGTACGCGTACAAACTCGCGCGCCGCTATCTCGCCAGCCCGGAAAAAGGGCGCATCCCCATTTTCATTTCGCTCCGCGCCTACGCCAAGGCGATGAACCTGCGCCAACTGATCACGGACTTTCTGGTGAACGAACAGCGCGACCGCGTGCGGTTGACCGGCGGTTACGCCGCGTTCGAGCAGTTGAACCGCGACGGGCAGTTCGTTTTGATCTTTGACGGCTTTGACGAAATGGCGCGTCAGGTCAGTTACCAGACGACCGTGGACAATTTCAACGAACTGGCAAAAGCCGCGGAAGGGCGCGCCAAAGTCCTGCTCACCTGCCGCACGCACTATTTCCGCGAGACCCGCGAAGCCCGCCGGGTACTCGCGGGCGAGGAAACCTCGCCCCTCCACGGCTCACTTCTCAAGAGAGGAGGAGGGGGTGAGGCGGGGGAGGTCAAAGAGCAACCGGCGATTGACCTCAGCCAGCGCCCCGGTTTCCAGATCGTCTATCTCGATCCGTTCACGCCGGACGACATCACCACGCTTTTGCAAAAACGCTTTCCGGCAAAGTGGCAGGAGTACGACGCGCGCATCCGCAACACCTACAACCTCGCTGACCTCGCCAAGCGCCCGGTCCTGCTCGACATGATCGTGCAAACGCTGGGCGAGTGGGGCGCGGAGAAGATCACCAACGCCGCGCAGTTGTACCGCGTCTGCACTGAAGAATGGATGGAGCGCGACATTCGCACTGGCAGAACGTTCATGACTCAGGACGACAAACGCTTGTTCAGCGAGGAACTGGCAACGCAGGTCTTTCGCACCGGACAATTGCAAGGCGTCCATTACTCCGAGTTTCCCGCCATCGTGACTAGGCATTTTCATCTGGAAAAGAGCGACGAGGTAGACTATTTTGCGCAGGACATTCTGACTCATTCCTTCCTCATCCGCGACGACGACGGCAAGTACCGTTTCGCGCACAACTCGTTCATGGAGTTTCTCGTCGCGCAGAAATTGTGGCGCGGGCTGAACGCCGGCAACGCCGACGAAATGCCAGTCAGCGAAGAAATCCGCGCGTTCATCTGCGGCTTGTGTGACGGCAAACTGCCCGCTGTTGCCGCGCCGCGCCAGATTCCGCAAGGAATGGTCTACGTCCCGCCCGGTCCCTTCGTGATGGGCGGTGAGGTGTTCGACGACGAGAAACCGACGCGCATCGCGGTCGTGCGGCAGGGCTTTTTCATCGACCAGGACCCGGTCACGCACGCGCAGTACAAAAAGTTTGTGGACGCCACACGGCATCGCGTCCCATTTGCTGATACGGACTGGGCGCGCCCGTACAACTGGGACAAGAAGACGCGGACGTACCCTGCCGGGCTGGACAATCACCCGGTGGTGCTGGTCAGTTGGGATGA
>Ga0163210_1000555_pt1 | contig 15794 bp, 16 predicted proteins | sample Kivu_220m_FD_113536 | JGI IMG/M metagenome (GOLD analysis project Ga0163210, IMG submission 113536) | Freshwater microbial communities from Lake Kivu, Western Province, Rwanda to study Microbial Dark Matter (Phase II) - Kivu_220m | ecosystem: Environmental > Aquatic > Freshwater > Lake ...
ATTTTATAAAATTCATTAAAATTTATCTGAGTTTAATTTATAATTACTTATGGATAGATATGAATAAAAAAAAATTAGGTTATCTTGGATATTTAGGTTTTCTAGGATTTCTTGGAGTTTTAGGAATTATTCTTTACTCCATTACTGGAAAAAATATTTATGGTGGGATGATAGGCCTTATGGGTTTATTTGGATTCTTTGGTTTTTTTAGCTATTTTTCTATAAAAGACAAACAATAATTTTTTTATTTGTCTTTATCTTTTTTTGACATCTTACTTGCAAGACTTACAAGCAATATGAATGAACCAATAGCGACTATTAGAATTGATATCCCAATTGGTGTTCCCCAACCCAATACTGTTTCCATTCTTTATCCCTTTAATTTTTTTTTTAAAAAATATTATCACTATTATATAAAATTAAAGGCAAATAAGAAGATAAAAATTTAAAATAAGTATTTTAACTTAAGTAATTGAGATAAAAAATGGTTCGAAATTTCACTACTTGGGGCAGCCAAGCCGTACGAAGGCTCTTCGGCTCTTCACCAAATTCCGGGGCAACCCGCCCTAACAACACAAGGCTTTCACACGCAACCGGTAGTTTTCAAAGTTTCTAAAAGCTTTAAAATAAGTACTGCATAATATAGACAAATAACTGGTTTATAAAATCAGTATTATTTCACAAAAAATATCTTCAAATCTTTTATTCATTTGATAATCTACAATCAGTAAAATATAATACATTATAGGTTGTATAAGATATTACTTTTTAATTAATCTATTTACTTAAATACAGAAGGGAAAATCATGAGGCAAAGAATTAGAAAGGGAATAATTCTTTTTACATTTCTATTGCTTCCTGCAATATTTTATTACTTTTCCCCATACCTTATTATCATGGGTGCCTCAGAAGGAATAATATCAGGCAGCTTTATTGTATTTGGTGTCCTCTTTCTATCATCTTTATTTCTTGGTAGGGGCTTTTGTGCCTGGTTCTGTCCAATTGCTGGCATCCAGGAAGCAAGTTTTCTTGCAAGGGATAAAAATGTCAGTAACAGATATAACTGGATAAGATATATCATATGGATTCCCTGGATTGCAATAATAATATACATGGCCATAACTGCAGGTGGATTTAAAAGAGTACTTTTTACTTACCAGACAACTTTTGGATTTTCAATTTCTGATGTTTATGGTCTTTTTATGTATCTTATTGTGGTAATTACTACAATTATTCTCTCATTTGCAATAGGCAAAAGGGCGCTTTGCCATTATGTCTGCTGGATGTCCCCTTTTATGATAGGAGGCAGGAAATTACGAAACCTATTTAAGTGGCCGTCATTAAGACTGGTTGCAGACAAAGATAAATGTGTTGACTGCCTTACATGTACAAAAAATTGTCCTATGAGTCTTGATGTAAACTCAATGGTTAAAACCTCTAAGATGGAAAACTCAGAATGCATCCTCTGTGGTACCTGCGTTGATAAATGTAAAAAAGACGTGATCAAATATTCCTTCAGTAAAGGAATTTAAGTCCAATTAGAAGTTATGGAAAGAACATCAAAATATATTATTTTTTCATCAGTATTATTTTTTGTAATTATTATTGTAATTGTTCATCTAATAGCACCTCAGCAATACAGTTTGTCACAAAATACAATAAGTGATCTGGCTTCACAAAATTATCATTATAAATGGATAATGCAGACCGGTTTTATTGGTTTTGGACTGATTCTGAATTCTGGTATATTTATAAGACTTAAAAGCAGTAAGAAAATAATTCATCCGGATATTTTAATTATGATATATGGTCTGTTTATTCTCTTATCTGGAATATTCTGTACTGAGCCTTTTTATGGCAGTGCCTGTTATTCAGTTATTCAATCCAGGATTCACTCAATATTTGCCACAATATCAGGGTTTGCTCTATCTTTTGGAATTTTATGGTATGTTTTTATAAAAAATACTCCAAAAAAAAGAATTATACATCTTATATTTTTCATTCTTATCATTTTGTTTTCCATGCTTTTCGGACTGGCTGAAAATGGAACCTTAGAACTTGGAAAAGGTATAATTCAGAGGATAATGTACTTTTTGGGTTTGGCATGGATTGTTGTAAATTATGGATTCTTTTAAGGAATACTTGCGTTTTAACTTAAGCTTTAAGAATTTATCTTCTGACTGTTTCGATAAAGTATTATTTCGACAATAGCTCCTAATAGACCGAAAATAGGTATTATATCGCAGTTAAAATTTGTCACTTTATAAAATCGGAATTATATCGCAAAAAATATTATAATAAAGGCAGCTATATTTATTTATAAATAAGGAGATGAGATCTTTATATTGAACATGCTATACATAATTTATTGCTGGAGATCATAATAAAAAAAAGCAAACCACATCTTATTATCGTTTTAATAGGTTGTCTTGTTAAAAATAAATATTTTGTTTTTTTCTTTACTGAGCTTAAAAAATCCACTGTCTGTCAAGCTTGAGATAAGATTTTCCCTTGTCAGGTGGTGATCACTCATCAATAATACACCATCTGGTTTTAAGACCCTGTACAGTTCTTTAAGAACTTTTATTTTATCGTCTAACTCATGATATACATCAAATAGTATAACTGCATCTATAATGTTATCAGACAGATTTGTTTTATGATCTGAAAGAATTGTCTCAATATTGTCTAATCCTTTTTTTGAAGATATTTTTTTTAAATTGTCTATTGCCACAGGGTTAATATCAATTGCATAGACTTTTCCATTGTTTCCTATTAATCTTGAAGCACTGATAGAATAATTTCCGGGTCCGCAACCAAAATCAAGAACATAATGTCCAGGCTTTATTCCTATGCCTTTTAATATATTTACTGGAGGATTAAAAAAATCTCTAACCTTATATTCAAGAGCCATAAGCTTAAAATGTAGATCTTTATCAGTTCTATTCATAATAATAATTACCTCTTACTAATTATTTTATACCCTTTTTGGATTAATCCTATAACATTTTTATTGGACATTTTTCACTCCTGCTTTTGAAAAATGAAAATATATATAAAAAATTATACTCTTTTATTACAAAAAAAATAAATTTAATATGATGAAGCCTTTAATTAAGATTTTTTTATTTTAGGTAATGACAGGTATATAATTAATGTGAAAAATAAAAATTTTCTATACAAGGAGGTTTTTCATATGGATAATTTAAGTAACCCCAGGAAATACCAGAACATGCCAATTACATCATTTGTTACCGGAATACTTTCACTTGCCGTCTTTTCTCTTTCAGCTCTTAAAATGTTATTTTCCAGTTATCTTACTACCGATACAGCATCTAAGATATTCAGTACTGTTTTTGTATCTGTTCTTGGGCTTGCATTACCAATAGTTGCAATAGTATGTGGAAGTATTGATCTTGCAAGGATTAAAAAAAGGCTTCATGGTAGCAGACTTTTTAAAGCTTTTGATATTACAGGGATAGTATTGGGTTCTATAATCTTTCTAATTGTTGCTATTTTTAATGTTGGACCTATGATACTATAACAATAAACAATCTAATATTAAGGAATTACTCTTATGGATAATGTAATTAAAACTGAAAAATACAGGAAATTATCAGTTGCTTCTTTGGTTACCGGAATATGGGCATATTGTTATGCTGTGCTTTTATTTACTTCGGTTTTATCTTATTTTGGAAATCTTATTAAGGAAAGCTTTTCTTCAGAACTTACAATATCTGGACAACCAATATATGAAATCCTTCCCCTTATTTGCGGATTTGTGTCCTGTTTTGGGCTGCCAATAGCTGCAGTAATCTGTGGCAGTATAGACTTAAAAAGAATAAAAACAGGTTTATATAGCGCAAAGGGGAAAGGATTTGATATAGCGGGAATAGTGCTTGGTGGGCTTTTTATTTTAATAGCCATATGGGTTATGCTTGGAGAAATGCTAATACCTCAATAAAAATGTAAAATTCGGTGTTCAGATGGGTATGCCGGAAAGTATGGCAAGACACATGTCAGAAAATATATTGCCGAAACTTAAAAGGTTGCAGGAATAATCTGAAAATTGGTTTAAGCGAAGTCTATTTGGAAAATAAATACATATTGATAGACAAAAATAAAGTTATTTGGAATATTCAATAATTCTTTTTTCAATACGATTAATTAAAAACGTAATCCAGCGACTGGGTTCTTTCTTCTGTCCAAAGTCAAAATCTGAATAAAACTTAACAATTGATTCTGTGTAATACATATCATTTATAGATTTTTTACGCACATAATTCATCATACTTTTAAAACTTTTACTGTATATTGCATAAGGAAATAAAGAAAGAACATCCAGAACCCGTAAAATACCATATGTTACTACTGGATATTTAAGTTTTGTAAAGTCTGTCCCTATCCCAAAACCATAAGGCCTCCATTTTTCATTTCTTCTATCCCAGTGGGTAAGTAATAAATCGATAGCCGCATTAAACCTTATATCATTTCTATATTTTTCAAACTGACCGATTAACATTAAAATGTTTAGATTGTCCATAGGGCAGGATTCAGAGTCTTGAAGTCGTTGCCCTGTGGCTCGAGACTTTGAACAATGCCAGCCTCCATCAAGTCTCTGTGATTTCAAAACAAGCTGAATAAATTTATGAAGTTTTAAATCATCTCTGTAATTCATTTTTTCCAAAGAAGATAAAAGAATTGTAGGAATACAAAAAAAATTCGGCTTCATTTCTTTTGCTGTAACAAAAGTTCCATCTGGCAATTGAAGGTCATATATTGATTTTGCTACTTTTTCAAGATGAAGATCCTTAACTGTAAGACCAATGTCTGCAAGGAAAAAGATATCCCAGTATATCCTTCCTTTGTAAGAAAGTGTCCCTGATTTTATAACTTGAAATCCTTGAGTATCTTTTAATCCATTTACAATTTTTTTAATAGAACCATCTTTTAAAACCTGTGTAAGACTGGGTTTCTTACCCAATAACTGTAATTCAACCGCATATTTTAACCATACGGGTCCTGTAAGCAACCAGTTAATAATTCCTGTGTCCATTTCTATTATTTCCTTAAAAGTAATTATTTTTTTATAATTCTACTTTTAATTATTTATATTATCATAAGAAAGAATTAAATTAATTAAATTAAAGATTGGTTTGAAATATCACTACATGTGACAGCAAATGTATAGTGAGTAGCAAGGTAGAGTAAATTACTTAAAAACTTAGCTCTGGTATAAAAATAATCTTATCTGAGCATGAAATTGCAGTTATAACATCGTTCGCTATGGCCAGCTAAAGTTTCAATTCATTGTGAAGAAAATACTAAATTAAGTTCTTCTATTTTATGTTTAAAACTCATTATTTCTTCATAATAAAAAGTTCTAAATGTGTTCAATATCCCCAGCCATTCCGGTATGTATGTCACAGCAATATAATTTCAGTGAGGATAAATAATTCAATATGTTCAATATTTCTAAAATCATTAAATTTATAATCGCCTATTCAGCATCTGTGCTGCCTTCCTGAACATATAACCAGACCTTTGCTTCATTTACACCATTTGCATCAAACTGAAATCTTGCTTCATAGCTATCATTGCTTACTGCATATCCAAAATTCTTTGTTTTGTCCTAGTTCTCTATATTGTGGTCATCATCAACATTCCATTCCTGAAGGTTTGTTTTATACCAGTTATAAATTTCTTCAGATGGGCCTGGATATGTTCCATATATTTCCCAGTATGGATTTTCATCAGACACTTGTTATTGAAATATTATCTGGAAATAATTTTTAATAGTTCTCTGGCAGCTGCTTCAGGACCGGATATTTCATAACCTTTTATACCAAGTCTTGTTCTTAATTGCCCAACAAATATGCCTTTTTTAAAAAATGCTTCAAAATACTTTTTGGCTATTTCATCGTGCAGTTTTTTATATTGAGGAGGACCAAAAATATTTGCAAAATAAGAATGAGTAAGGCCAGTAGAAGTAGTGGTTCCTTTGCTCATAACCATACCCTCCCTAAAGACTTTAAGCGCCTCACTGGAACTGGTAAATTTTTCAATTATAGGATGCTCATCATTAATTTCTTCATAATTATTGGCATATAAAATATAATCAATCTTGTATCCTTTAATTATATTATGGAAGGAATTTACAGGAATTACTATTCTTGCATTTATCTGGCTTGCACTCATAATAATAGCTCTGTCAATCTGCCCAAATGCATATCCGGGCTGCAAATCATCAAGCCGCAGGAATGCTCCGATTTCACTACCATAGCCAATAGGGTTTCCGTTTACAAACTCTATCGAGCCCATATCATCAGCAATAATATTCATATCGGATATTATATCTTTTCCTATTACTCTTAAAGCTTCAAGGGATTCAGATTTGCCGGCACCTGTATCACCTATAATTAAAATTGTTGATTCTTTTTTACCCTTTAACTTGATTTGAATCAATGCACCATGATAGGGTATATTATTGCTTTTCATTATCTTTATATTATGCAGTGTTAAAATCATTTTTTTAAGATATCCAAAATAACCGAACTCATTTCTATCAGACACTGCTGCAACAAGCATATTATTTTTTTCATCATCATAAAAAACTGTTGGAAGGTTTCCAAAATAGTCAAGATTTTGGCCAGGAACACCAAATAAATAAACAGCATCCGGTTTTCTTTCCAGGTCTTTATCATCTGCAATTTCAAAAAGATTGCATAGCGAAAACCCGAGCTCAAAAAAGTTATTGGCAAAATAAACAGCTATTAGAAGCTTTCCTACTTTTGCCGGATAGCACAGCCACCCATCTTTCTCAATTTCTACCAGCTCCAGGGGGTTCTTATCAACTTTTAGAAATTGTCCGGTTCTTCTATTCATAGGTGGATTTAAAACAAGTGGCGGATACATAAGAATCTGGCGAATAACAGGTAGGCCACTTAATTTATTATATGGCTTCTGGTCATAGGTAATAACCTCCGGTGTTACAATTGATGCTATCTCTGAACCTGCACTTACCTGCCTGTATACCCTTGGACGAACCCCTGTGATATTTTTCTGAATGCTTCTGTAGGTAGATCTTACAAGATGGGTTAACTTTTCAATTGTTTCATTAAAAGTTCTGTATGGCCTTTTATCTAAGCTATCAAGCTCTGAGTTGCAAACAACAAATCTATCAAAGCTCCTCCAGTAATTATATAAGTATTCAATAAAATCATTAAATAGATTTATATCTTTTAAAAATAATTCAGATTCTTTTAAGACCTGTAGCACTGTTGAAATTGGCAATGTTAAAAGATATTTTAAAGTATTTAACAAAATATTTGTGTGGTTATTATCAATGGTTTTAGAGCCAAAGATATTTAAAAGCGCTGAATTTCTTTTTGAAAGATTTTTAATGCACCTGTTTAAAATCTCAACGAACAACTCACTGTCTATAAGCTCTTCAGAAGTTTCACAAAGGCGCTTGTTAATTGTAATGATTACTTTTTTTTCAGTTATTGTGTAAGAATAGTTTCTCATCTTTTTAATAATCTTTCTAATTTTTATATTTATTTTTTCATTTCAAGAATTAATAGGGCAGCATCAAATATATTTTCTGATATTAGATATTTTCTGTTATTTTTAATCTCATGTAAATGTTTGCTGCCATGGCCTGTAAGTAAAAATATGCTTTTCATACCTGTATTGCTTCCAAGTTCTACATCAGAGGGATGATCACCTGCAATATAAGATTTTTTAAGATTTAAATTATATTTTTTTCTGGCAACGTCTATAAAATAAGTCTTAGGCTTTCTGCAAATGCAATTATCATTTTCAGAATGTGGACAATAAAAAACTTCTTCTATCCTTATACTTTCTTTATTTAAAATATCAATATACTGTTTGTTAAATTTTAAAAAATCTGATTCTTTAAAATTGCCATTTCCAATCCCAGCTTGGTTGGTAATTATAAACAATAGAAACTGTTCTTGCAGCAGTTTTAATGCATCTACTGCACCTGGAATAAACTTGAGTTTTTCAACTTGATACAGGTCTCCAACATCTTCGTTTATTGTTCCATCTCTATCAAGAAATACTGCTCTTGGGGTTTTTAAATAATCCATTTATCCTATAAATATATATTTTTATAAAAAAACTTCCAGATTTTACAGGGAAAAACATTTTATATTAAAACATATCAAATTTATAGATAAAATCACTAAAATTCTAATTCTAAATCTTTAATTGAATTGAATATTATATTCATTCTCCAAAGCCTCTATTAAAAGATTAACAGCCCGTATGTCACATTTTTAAAAAATATTAGAATTTCATTATATATGTAGTAAGAAATCGTGAGTAGCTCTGTTGGGTAATTGAGCTATTAGTTTCGTAAAGCAAGCCAGTCATAAATTTGTTACCTTGGTTTCACTGCATATGTCACCTTCGGTTTAATAATTGTAATGATACTTTTCTATTTTATTTTCAGCAAATGGATCCTTCCAAAGATATTTAGGACCGGGTTTTTCAATAATCAAGCAGAAAAATAAAAATAATCTTTAACTTCAATAATTTTAAATATTAAAAACTTGAAACTTCCTTAAAAATCAGTAAAAATAAATATAGAGAAGAATATCTACCTATTTAGATTATCAAAAATATCAAACGAAATTAAAAAATATATTATTTTATATAAGCTTAATTTAATAACTGGTAAATGGCAGAGTAAATGAGTAAATGAAGAGTGAAGCGGCATTGGGCAAAAAAGATAATAAAAATGAAATGGACGACGGAAAAAATCACTTGCATTGCCCTTATATGACTTTAGGGGAAGTACTGGAAAAATATGGAACTTCCCTTAAAGGATTGACCCGGGAAGAAGCAGAAAGAAGACTGGAAGAATACGGAAGGAATGAACTGCCGGGGAAAAAGAAAGTGACTATATGGAAAGTTTTATTCAACCAGTTAAAAAGCCCTCTTATATTCATATTGATTGCAGCAGGGATACTTTCAATAGTTATAAGTGAATTTATTGAAGCTGCATTTATATTCCTCGTTATTGCTATCAATGCAGGGATGGGCACATTCCAGGAATGGCGGGCCGAAAAAAGTGCTGAATCACTTCAGGATTATCTTGAAAAAGAGGCAATAACCATCCGAGGCGGAAAGGAAGTCTCAGTATTATCGAGCAGGCTCGTGCCAGGCGATATTGTTCTGTTAGAGTCTGGTGATAAAGTTCCTGCAGACCTTCGCCTTATTGATTCAAAAAACCTTACACTCGATGAATCTTTGCTTACAGGTGAATCTCTTCCTGTTGAAAAAACTGCTGAAGTTATGAGTTCTGAAAATATAGAGAAAGAATTGGAATTTTGTACAAATGTTTCTTTTGCAGGCACCACTGTTGTTTCAGGAAGGGGCAGAGGAATAGTAATAAATACAGGAAGGGCTACTGAAATCGGAAAGATTGCTGAAGATGTTTATGAGTCAAAAGAAGTAAAGCCTCCGCTTCTTATAAGGATAGACCGGTTCTCTACAAAAATAGGCTTTATAGTGCTTGCAGGCACAGCAGTACTTGGGATTATTACTTTTTTCCAGGGTTATGGTTTTTTTGAAGTCTTCTTCCTCTCAATTGCACTTGCAGTTTCAGCAATTCCTGAAGGGCTTCCTGTTTCTGTAACAATTGCATTATCACTTGGTGCCAACCGTATGGCCCAAAGAAATGTCATTATAAGAAGGCTTGCTGCAGTTGAAAGCCTGGGAAGCTGTACACTTATAGCTAGTGATAAGACAGGAACCCTTACAGTAAATAAGCAAACAGCAAAAAAAATAATAACCCAGGAAAGTTCATTTGAAATTTCAGGAGAAGGGTATAAGCCTGAGGGCACAATATTCAAAGAAGTAGAAAATGACTTGGGAAGTGATGAAAGACAGTATTTAAAAGAACTTGCAAGCTTTGTTTCCATTGATAATGAGGCAAATTTATCTAAGAAGGAAGTAAGTAATGGAGAAGAGTGGTCATATTCAGGAGATCCTGTAGATATTGCATTTCTGGCAATGGCATATAAGGCAGGAGTTGTTCCGGAAAAGTGCAGGAAAGAAGTGGAAATCACTGCAGAAATACCATTTGAATCAGAGATTAAATTCTCAGCAAGATTCTACCGGGAAAAAGGGAATAAAATGGTTGCTGCAAAAGGAGCTGCAGAAGTAATAATAACTGTTTGTAGTAGGGCTATGACCGTAAAAGGTGAGATTGTAGAACTAGACCATTCAAAAGCACTATCAATGGCAGAAAAGCTGTCTTCAGAAGGTTACAGGGTAATAGCGGTTGCCGGAGCAGATGACTATAACAGCAGTGTTGAGGTTAAAAGGAATCCAGGAATTGAAGATCTTCCTACAATGACGCTGATGGCAATAGTGGGTTTTATTGATCCTGTAAGGCCTGATGTAAAAAAATCTGTGCAGAAAGCTATTGAAGCAGGAATAAAAGTGTTGATGATAACAGGCGATAATCCTGATACAGCTCTTACAATTGCTTCAGATATAGGAATAGCCCGCGATAAAAATGAATTGGTTACAGGCCATGAATTGGAAGAACTGGTATCAGATATAGATTCTGCAGGCAATGAACGTGAGAGGTATATACTGGAAAAACAAGCTGGGGAAAAATTAAAGGATAAAAAAGTTTTTGCAAGAGTTGTCCCGCACCAGAAATTGAGGATAGTGGAGATTTTCAGGAAAACAGGCAATTTTGTAGCAGTTACCGGTGACGGAGTAAATGATTCGCCAGCTCTTAAAGCAGCCAATATAGGGGTTGCAATGGGCTCAGGAACTGATGTTACAAAAGATACAGCATCTATAATTCTGGTAGATGACAGTTTTTCGTCTATAATTGCCGGGGTGGAAGAAGGCAGGTTTGCATATGATAATATTAGGAAAGTCATTTATCTGCTGGTTTCTACTGGTATAGCGGAATTACTGCTTTTTATCCTTGCGATTTCTTTGGGATTACCGATTGCACTTATAGCGATACAATTGCTCTGGTTGAATATGGTGACAAACGGGATACAGGGTGCTGCACTTGCTTTTGAAAAAGGAGAACCGGAGGCAATGAAGCGAAAACCCAGACCTCCTTCTGAAGGTATTTTTAACAGACTGATGCTGGAGGAGACAGTCCTTTCTGCGCTTCTAATGACAGGAGTTACATTTGGGTTATGGGTATATCTCATAAATAACAGATGGGGTTTAAATGAGGCAAGAAACCTGCTTCTCCTTCTAATGGTAATTTTTCAGAATATGCATGCCTTTAACTGCAGATCTGAAAAAATATCAGCTTTCAGAGTTCCCATAAGCCGGAATTATTTTCTTATTCTTGGAGTTTTCGGTGCTCTTGGCCTGCATATAGCTGTAATGTATATACCATTTATGCAGGAACTGCTGTCAGTAAAACCAGTAAGTATACAGTGGTGGGGCATAATTGCCGGACTTGCGTTTTCAATAATCATAGTAATGGAAATATTTAAGGCAGTTAAAAGGCGGATTGCCGATTAATATTAAAAACTTCTTCTTTACTTATATTAGCTAAATGCTAAAGTTTTTTATTATTTTAATTCAGCAATTCTGCATCTTCTTTTAATTATATACAAAATCAAGCTTAAATTAAGCTAAAATCACCCATTTTTTAAAAATATTTTTATCCTTTGCGAAAATGATGTGGAGAAATGCTGCCGAAAAATAGCATTTTTGAGCTTGAATTGGGGTTACTGGGTGGTAAGATGCGGAATTTCTGAGTCTAATAGTATTTTGTAGTTTTATCAAGTATGTTTTTGGTATAATTATAAGCAGATAATTTTTTGATTTTAATCATATTAGAAGTTTAAAATGAAATATTCAAATCTTGAAAGAATAGGATTAAAGGTCAGCAGGCTATGCTTAGGTACAATGAATTTCGGATCCTATACAAATGAAAAAAATAGTTATGAAATTATGGATAAAGCCCTTGAACTGGGCATAAACTTTTTTGATACTGCAAATGTTTATGGGCAAATAAATATGAAAGGTATAGGAGTTGGAGAAACTGAAAACATAATTGGGAGATGGCTGTCAAAGGGTAACAACCTCAGAGAAAAAATAGTATTGGCTACCAAGATATATGGGAAAATGGGTTAATGTCCAAATGATAGAGGTTTGTCGGCATATAATATAAGAAAATCATGCGATGACAGTTTAAAACTTCTTAAAACAGATCATATAGATCTCTACCAGATGCACCACATAGATAATGAAACACCATGGGAAGGAATATGGCCTGGTCCAGGCGGAGAAGCACCCAAAGCCTATGCTTGGTAAATTCCACAAGATTGTAAGGACTTATATTGGAAAATAACAATTTACTGGAATTCGATTTAGAAATAACAAAAAAGAATATAATTGATTTTATAAGAAAACACGTCATAGATCTTGGCAAGCAAGGTGCAATAGTTGGACTTAGTGGCGGTATTGATTCTGCGCTAGTTTTAAAATTATGTGTTGAAGCATTAGGTGCAAGTAATGTTATAGCGGTTATGCTTCCTGAAAGAGATTCAAATCCCAAAAATATCAAGGATGCAAAAAATTATGCAAGTGCCCTTGCAGTAAAAATTATTTATAAAAAAATAACTAATATATTATCTGCAATAGGGATATATAGGCTTTACCCTCCGACTTTTTTTATTAAAAGAAGTTTAGTTGAAAGATTTGTTTACCAAAAAAGAAAAGAATTATCTTCAAAGCTACAAAAAGATATATTTATTGTAAACCTTGAAGGAAGTAGCGATAAAGAGCTCTCAAAAGGTATAGCTTTCTATAGAGCCAAACACAGGCTCAGAAGCACAATTTTATTTTACTACTCTGAACTTAATAATTACCTGCTGGTTGGATGTGCAAATAAAAGTGAGTGGCTTACAGGATTTTTTGTAAAATATGGTGATAGCATTGCTGATATTATGCCAATAATATCTTTATATAAAACCCAGGTTTTAAACTTATCTAAATATTTAAAACTGCCAGATTATATATTAGAAAAAGAGCCAAGTCCTGATTTAATACCTGGGTTGGTTGATGAAGAAGTGCTTGGGATATCATATAAAAAACTTGATTTAATACTTGCTTGCTTTGAAAGAGGTTACTCACCTGATAAAATAATACAAATTTACGGTGTAACAGATGAAGAAATAAAAAAAGTATCTTTATATATGAATAAATCTGAATATTTAAGGACATGGCCAATAATACTAAAAAAATAAAAGGAGCTATATGAAAAAATCTATCGGTATTCCTGAAAGGTTGTATCCGAATCCTGTTGTTATGGTATCATGTTCAGATGGAACCAGAGATAACATAATTACTCTTGCATGGGTTGGAACAGTTTGCAGTAATCCTCCAATGATTTCAATTTCTATTAGACCATCAAGGTATAGTCATAAAGTCATAAGCACCTCAAAAGAATTCATAATAAATATTCCTGATGAAAAAATGATAGAAGCTTGTGATTTTTGTGGTACTAAGTCTGGAAGTAATGTTGATAAATTTAAAGAACTAGGTTTAACAAAAGAAAAGGGGTTCATTGTTAACTCTCCAATGATTAAAGAATGTCCTATAAATATTGAATGCAAGGTAAGGCAAATAATTCATCTTGGAACTCATGATATGTTCATAGGAGAGGTTGTAGGTGTTTATGCTGATGAAGAAGTTATCTATTCAGATGGAGAAATAGACTATGAAAGAATTAATATGGTATCTTATTTGATGGATAATTATTTTAAAAATTTACTTATTAAAAAATAACTTTTATTAATAATATCTTGTTACAATTTTAAACACATCTTTTAAGTATTTTTAGTTCAGCTCGGCTTACATGCCATAATTATAAATTCATATAACCTTTTGACCAATTGCAAAAATAAATAGACAATATAAGTTTTTATTACTAATTTTCAAATTAATTTTGATAATGATACTCACTTTTTTAGGTGTCTCATTTGTCTTATTTTAAATCCTGACCACAATGCTCGGAGCGAAGACAATGTTAGAGCTATTTTCTCTTCTACCTCATTCTTGGTTGACCAAAGACCTTATTATAGCTACCTGATACTCCGAACTCTAAGCGACATGAACTATAGATTATTTTAGTTGTCCAGGAACTCATATCTGCCATAAAAGGGGATTTAATCAAGATAGATGATATGACCATTTGAGTGTTATAACCAGCACCACAGTTTGGGCATATAACATACTTTTCAGGTTCAGTTACCGGTTTTTTAACAGCACTTTTTTTCTTTCCAATGATACTTTTTAATATATCTTCTGTTTCTTTGCGTCCTTTCTCTGAAGCACGCATTAGTGCAGTGTAGCCGTTATTATCTTTGGCATTTATGTCTTCCCCGGCTTCTGCAAGTGGCTTTACGGTATCAATAAAGCCATACTCTGAAGCTTCAATTATTGCAGTGGTACCGTAGCTGCCTTTTATATTTACATCTGTACCTTTTTCTATTAAAAGCTTAACTGTTTGACCATACCCATGCCTTGATGCTGATAAGCGCAGTACTTCTATTATAATATTTAGAATTGATATAAGTTCCTTTTTCCAAAGCTTCTTTTACCGCTTCTATCTCGCCTATTCCCGCTGCCTCTATTAAATCCATACTTGCTCCAAAAAATGTTTATTTAATTTTAATATTATTTTTTATAATTATACAAAATAAGAAATGAAAATATTATAATAACTTTAACTTAAAAATATATCTTAATCGAAATTTAAGAAAATGAGACAAAATAAAAAATGAAAAAATTTTCTTATTTATCTCAATCTTTTTAATTGCTGCAATATCAATTACTGGCTGCTATAGCATTGAAAGTGCGCCTTCATAAAAAGAGCAAGATGTAGATGGACTTTTAGAGGAACGGAAATCTAATAACAATCTTGACAGAATAACTGCTGCTAATGCTCTTGTAAACATTGGAGAACCTGCAGTTAAATCTCTGATAGAGGTCATTAGAGAAGATAATGAATTTCAAATGACAGATGATGCTGTGGGTATCCTTGTAAGAATTGGAAAACCAGCGGTCAGGCATCTTATGGAAGCTTTAAGTGATGAGAATAAAAAAGTCCGGGAAAACTCAGCATGGGCTCTGGGGCAGATAAAAGACAGCCAGGCTGTAGAATCTCTTATTGAGACTTTGGGAGATGAAGTTGAGGAGGTATGTGATAGAGCATCCTGGGCTATTGCAAGTATTGGAGAGCCTGCTGTGGAGCAATTAATTGATGCTGCTACAGAACATAAAGACAGTATTGTTAGAATAAATTCTGCATCTATTATTGGACAAATAAATAACTCTGCTGCAGATAAGTTTCTGACCGGACAGTTAAATGATAAAAACCTGGAAGCTATAGATGGAGCCAACTTCTTTTTCATTCAAAAAGGGCTTCAGGGTACAGAAGATATATTAATCCAGGCTTTGGATAAATATGGCAATAAAAGTATGGCTTTAAATTATCTATTTTGCGTAAATAACAAGCTTGAGGAAGCAGGAGACCTTTGGCTGGATAATAACGGTTGGGAGAACTTTATTTTCATGCCAGGCAGTAATACTCCAATTTGGGGTCAATAGATCTTTTAAAAAAGAAATTTCGTGAAAGTAATATTTAAAAATTATTCAGAATATAAGCGATTACTGACATTCATATTACATTTTTGCCAATCCTGCCGATACTTCCTAATATGCACGAAATAGAAAATCTATCACAGTAAAAATTGGTTATCTTACAAAAT
>Ga0163210_1000556_pt1 | contig 15792 bp, 17 predicted proteins | sample Kivu_220m_FD_113536 | JGI IMG/M metagenome (GOLD analysis project Ga0163210, IMG submission 113536) | Freshwater microbial communities from Lake Kivu, Western Province, Rwanda to study Microbial Dark Matter (Phase II) - Kivu_220m | ecosystem: Environmental > Aquatic > Freshwater > Lake ...
ATGGGTTTCTGATGGCAATCGCTGCCGCCGGTCAAAAACAGGTCATGACTTTTGGTGAATTGGATGTAGTGCTCAGTGGTCGTGGCATCGTTTCTGAAATGCCAGCACTCGATACCATCAATGTATTCCAGCATATATTCTTCGATAATCTTCGTCTGCTCTTCTAAATCAGGCGTTATGCTCACCAGGGATGTGCCATGCGGGTCATTGGGATGGGCAAGTACAAGTATGCCGCCGGCATTCCTTATTAACGTTGATGCTTCAGCCAGTGATAGCGGATACTTGGGGACATCTAACCTGAGCAGATATCTATCGAACGCTTCCTGAATGTTGCCGACAATCCCTTTTTCTATCAGATATCTGGCTATGTGGGGTCGACCGAAAGAGCCGTCAACGCTATCTTGTATTTTCTGGATGTCTGTCTTATCTAATTTAGCAACGTGCTCCTTAGCCAATTCGGTATTCAGCCTCTCCAAAATTTCCTGTGCTCTTACCTCTCGGCGCTGTCTCATCAATTTCAGCTTACTCTTCAGGTCCTCGTTGCTGATATCAAACTCGTATCCCAGGAAGTCCAATGAAACTGTTTTGCCGCGTTCGGAGGGATGTGGAAAGGTAACATTTAATTCTATCCCCGCAATGTAATTTATGCCGTATTTCTTAGCTAGTGATATGGCTTTTTTCTGGCATTCGATAGAATCATGGTCGGCTAGAGATAGCAGGTCGATTTTTCTACTACTGGCTTCTCTGATAACCTCGTCTGCATGCAGATTTCCATCCGAACATGCGGTATGTATATGCAGGTCTATTTTCATCTATTTCTTTTGCACATTGGTGATGTACCAGTCCTCAGGCTGGTCATTACGGGTATCAACTATGAAGTGGATAATTTTAAGGTCAGGGTACAAGCCCTTTAAGTCATCCACATTCACTTCCTCGAATTTCTTTTTATTGCTTAGGTAGGCTTCTTCGGTTAGTGCGTTTGATACATAATCTTCCTTGGTACGCTTCAGTATCCGCGCGATGGACACTTCCTGGGGACAGTCCGTCTGCATTATGATGAAGGTCAGGTTGTGTTTGGCGGCTATGGCAGCGGCGCGTCTCCTTAACGACTGAGTGACGAAAGTGGCATCGAGAATCACGCCATCGCCCTTTTTTAGAATCTCCTCCGCTCGGTTGAACATCTCATCATAGACAAGTGTCCGTTTATTCATATTGGAGGCGACTTTTTCATCAAAAATGTCCTCGTTTTTCAGCACCTCCAGTCTAATCAGGTCAGTTCGAAGGAGTGGATAGCCCTTAATCTTTGCCACTTCCTCGGTGGTCTCGGTTTTCCAGGTGCCGGGCAAGCCACAAACGATAAGCAGGAAATCGGTTCCCAGCTCATTTTCTACAAATCTAGCAAATGGCTCTCTCAATCTATTGTCTCCTTACACCTAATAGGTCATACATATGATTCAGCGAGCTGGAAATACCTTCTGGCAACAGCCAGAGCGCTTGATTTTTCCTCCTTAGAGACATGAGGGTCATCCAGCATGAAGCTGGCTACCTTGCCCCGGACGTAGGCTCTATAGCACTTGTAGAAATTCAGCAATTGGGGCAGCTCTTTATCCTGGCTCAGGCGGACATAGGCATTAACGAAAGCCCGGGATAGGTCAGCTCGCTGGAAGCGGTCTAGGTCCATAGCCAGAAAAGCAACTTCTGAAGCGACATCGCCATATCTGAACCTATCGTTGAACTCAATACAGTCGTAGATATAAATTCCATTGCTGAGACAGACATGGGCAGCATGAAGGTCGCCGTGACAATCCCTTATCTTGCCGTCCTTAACTCGCTTATCAAACAGGAGCCTGTTTGATTCAGCGAAGTCGTCTGTGTAATTCTTGATTTGTTGGTATGTATGGGGCGAGATAGAGGCATCCACATATTTCTGTGTCTGGACGAAATTCTCTTCAGTGTTGATTAAAATGGCGTCCAGATTGCCGTAGGCGCTGATTTCGGGGCTTGTTCTGGCTTTTTTATGAAATACCGCCAGCTTCTCAGCTACCCGTGCCACCATCTCCTCTGTTACCTTGCTCTGAGGCAAAAGCCTGTCCATCATCCGCTCCCCGGGTAGCTGTTTCATTTTCACCGCATATTCGATTGTCTCCCCATCGCCGCCGAGGCGGATTTGACCATGAACGCTGACTATGGGCACGACTTCCAAATAGATTTCGGGGCAGAGACGTCTGTTCAGCTCTATCTCCTGCTGGCAGAAGAAGCGGCGCTTCTCCAGCGTGGTGTAGTCCAGATAACCCAAATCAACGGGTTTTTTGACTTTGTAGACATAGTCGCCGGTGAGAAAGAGGAAGGACATCTGGGTCTGCACCAGTTTCACATTTTTTGGACTATGCGGGTAGATTTCAGGTTTAAGTAACGCTTTAACTAAAGGTGGTTGTTTTGCCATTTTTTCTATCTTAAATCATCGAAAAGCCTTAGCATACACAGGGTGGTCTACAACGTCACTGGTAGACCACCCTGAACTCCAGTAAAGGAATTATTAGCCTTCAAACCATAAGTGCCTCAGGGCACGACATGGAGAGCCTGTGTCCTGGTTACGGTGCCGTTAGCGTTTGTGGCTTTTATCGTATAGCTATGGGTTCCCAGCGCTGGTGTAAGGGTTTTGCTGCCACTGTGAGGTTCCGAAATGCCATTTATGGTCACGCTGGCGGCATTTTTTACCTCCCAGCGCATCGTTGCTGAATGGGGTCCTGGTCCCGGTGGCTTGTGTATGGTATTTGGGCTGATATCGAAGACCACTATGTTGGGTGGTAGTGCCGGCGGTGGAGGCGTAGTTGGGGTGGTTGGTGTAGTTGATGCTGCTGAAGTTACAGTTACCGTCACGGACTGTGTAGCGCTCCCGTCACTATTGCTGACACTCAGTGTGTAGGTTGTGCTGGAACTTGGTGAAACTGATGTGGTTCCAGCAGCTGCTAAACCGGTACCTACCCCCTGGTCTATCTGGATGCTTGTGGCGTTGGTTACGTTCCAGATGAGCGTTGCCGATTCTCCCTCGGTTATTTCGGTGGGACTGGCGGAGAACGCCACGATGGTCGGCGCATCTGAGGTAGTGGTGGTATCTGTAGTGCCTGTAGTACCTGGGAATGTAGGCAAGCAGGCAAGAGGGCTCAGCATCAAGCTGCTTATTAGAAGTAGTAGCCAGGCAAATAAAAATAACCTTTTCATATCCACCTCCAAAGATTATTTGTAGAACTGAGTATAATGGTGAAGTATTTCGATGTCAATAGTCTTTAAGTCCCCAGACTAAATACCGGTCTGGCTTCTTCACCAGCAGAGAACTTATCACCGGGGAAAACAGCGTGTCCCATCTTTACCTTTTTGCCCATTATCTCCATATTAACCTTGTTCGGGTCAATTCCGGTCAGGTTGCCCATTATCCACGGTCCCTCGTCCAGCTCCACCAGGACTATAACATACGGGCACTCATTTTCACGCCCCTCTGGCGGCACGAAAACGGTGGTGAAAGTCTGGACATTACCTTTGCCGCTCAATTCCACTATGTCCAGGTCGGTGCTGGAACATTTGCTGCAGGCTATTTTAGGCGGCACTGTTATGTTGCCACACTGCTGGCATTTTAATCCCAGCAGCTTGTTCTGCTTAAGCGCCTCACTGTATTGTTTAAAACTTAATTTATGCTCCATTTTGAGTCTCCTTCGGGGGCGAGTTACCAGCCCCTCTGTAGAATCACGTTGCAAAGCGTGCCGCCGTCTCCACCGAGCGTGTCGGTCATGCCTGTCCTGGCGCCTTCGACCTGGCGCTCTCCACATTCACCTCTTAACTGCCTGACGATTTCATATATTTGAGCGGTGCCGGTGGCACCTATGGGGTGTCCCTTGGCTTTCAGTCCGCCGGATGGGTTTACTGCTATCTTGCCTCCGATTTTGGTCTCACCTTTCTCTACAGCCTCGCCGGACTTACCGAATTCGAAGAAGCCGAGGCTGTCCAGAGCCACAATTGTGGCTATGCTGAAGCAGTCGTGAAGCTCGATAACGTCTATGTCCTTGGGGCTGAGTCCGGACATATCGTAAGATTGCTTAGCCGCCAGCTCCCTGGACCTGATGCGTGGCAGGTACTCCTTTTGGCTGAGCAGGTTGCCGGCTGAAGCCTGACCTACGCCGACTACATAAACCGGCTTTTTTGTTAGCTTTTTAGCCTTTTCTTCCGAGGCTAGCACTACGGCTGAGCCTCCGTCGGAAAAGGGACAGCAGTCGTATAGCTGCAGAGGTTGGCACACCATGAAGCTGTTGAGCACGTCATCTATGGTTATCTCTTTCTGAAACTGAGCTTTGGAATTGCGGGCGCCATAATAGTGAGAATTAACGGTGACCTGAGCCATCTGCTGCTTGAGCCTTTCCAGCGGTATGCCGTACTTCTTGGCATAAAGGTGGGCAATCAGGGCAAAGACGCCGGGGAAGGTAATGCCGCAGGGATATTCGTAGCGGCTGTCGCTTGCCATGGCGAAGGTCCGGGTGGCTAAAGGCGTGCCCATCTTGGCGGCAGTCTCAGCGCCACCGACCAGGACTATGTCATAGAACCCCGAAGCCACCCACATGAAGGCGTCACGGAAGGCGGCGCTGGAAGAAGCGCAGGCGTTTTCGTATTTGTTGGCAGGGATGTTATAGGCACCGATGTAATCAGCAGCAAAAGCCTGCGGCTGTGCTTGCCCCTCGGCGAAGTCCCCCAGCGCATTGCCCATGAACAAAGCCTGAATGTCTTTCGGCTTCAGGTTCGACTCGTTTATGGCGTCGATGGCGGCTTCAGCGAAAAGCTCTATAGCCGTCTTGTCCTGCTTGCCGCTGAATTTCGTCATCCCCACGCCGACTGCGGCTACTTTTCTCATATGTCTATACCTCCGTGCATTATTTTCCAGTCCCTCTCCCTAAAAGTGGTAAGGTTCCAAGGCATTATTATTTTGCGGACTGTCCTAGTTTTAAGGTAGTTTCTTATTATTCAGATTTCGTTTGAGTACTTTATGGCGATGGATAAAAACTTTTTTCATGAATCGAGCAGCTAAATCCATAGCATGGCGGGGTTCAAACGTGATCTGATCTGTAATAACTGTACCGTTCTCGGAACTAGAAATAGATCGTTCATGACGCCAAAGTTTCATAAAAGTCATGGGAGACTGTTCGATGAATCCCTGTCCTTCACTTAGTGCGATTAATGTCATATCATCATAACCAAAAGGTAAAAAACCAAATAAGTAGATTTTGCTTCGGAATAAACGCTCCCCGGGCTTGAATTTTATATCTTGAAGGCTCTTGACCCCGCGGGGAAAAGTCATCCGGAAATAAGGCCACATTTCCTTTGAAATTCCACTACGTGAAGTAATCCATTTCCATACTTCTGAGATGGGTGCGGAAACACGTGTTTGAAATTTTAACTGAATCTCCATTGTATAATTCTCCCAGTATGGGAAATTTTTAATAACAAATCATTTAAGAAATAATCGAGATTTTTCAACCGGATTAAGTTGCCGCCATAATGCAGCTTATTCATGGTTGTGTTATTTGCCTTTATTCATTTATTTTATCAGCTTCGGGCGGCATCGGCTACAAAAAGCCGCCTGCTTCCAGTCGGTGTCAGCTAAACTATTGGAAAAGTGCATGACGCACCTGGCGTTTTCGCAGTGTTCCAGACCAAATGTGTGCCCTAGCTCGTGAACTGCCTCTTTTATGGTCCTGTCCATGAATAGGGCTTCATCCGGAGGCGACCCGTAGAACTCCTGCCTTAAGCGGCATAAGGAAATGATGGCTACTCCAGAGGCTATATCAGCCTGACCGAAGATGAAGTACAATCCCGGAGCGTAAAGGTCAACATCAACTATTCCCAGGGCTTTTTTACCTTTAGCCACGCCTGTTTTTTTCAGCCCGGCGAGCAACTTTGAAGCCAGATATTGCTCCCGCTTGGAGTCATAAGCCTGCTCAAGCTTAATAGCCTGTGGCATTATCTCTACGGGGCAGCCAAATGTTTGATTCAGCTTTTCCTCGAGTTCGTCCAGTATGTTCTTATCAATATCACCCAGCGGCTTCAAAGTTATTTTCATCTGTACTTTTGGCTTTGAACTTTTGATTTTTAACTTCTCATCTTATCCAGTCCAGTATTTCTCTCAGCACCCTGTCGTGGTTGGCTCGGGTAAGTTCAATTACCTTCACCTTCGGGTGGCGTTTTATGTCATCGGCGAAAGGGTGAGGGTTGAGCATTATGGTGCCCAGGACTTTCTTTCCGCTGTCTATCGCCTTGAGGACGGCTTCTCTGAAGCGGGACGAGAAAAGCTCCATCTTGCCGATTTCGTCGATAACTATTAAATCGCTTTCCTCTATTGCCCGGTTGATGGCAGCGACGCCGACATTATCCAGGTTCTGTATGTCAACGCCGTATCTGCTGACTCGATAACGACCGGGGAAGTCGACATGCGACATTACGGTGTCGTGACCGTCAAGGGTAACAATCCTGAAGCCTTGCCTTGTTCCGCCGGTTCTTATCTCTTCGGTATAAAAGCCGCCGGCTCTGGCTTTAAAACTGGCTACCGCCTGTCTGATGACGGTAGTTTTGCCTGTCCCCGGGCTGCCGTTTAGTAGGTAGACATTAGCCATTAAGTCTAGGTGGCTTCGGTCTTCTTCTTTCGGGCGGGCTTTTTTGGCTCTTCTGCTTTTGCTGGCTTCGCCTTAGCCGCTTTTGCCTTCGGTTCCTCCGCTTTCGCTGCCTTTGCCTTTGGTGCTTCTGCCTTGGCTTTCGCAGCCTTCGGTTTGGCGGCTACAGCTTTAGGTGCAGCTTCTGCCTTTTTCTTAGCCACCGCTTTCTTAGGTGCCGCCTCCGCAGCTTTGGCTTTAACAGCCTTCGCCTTTGGTGCTTCTGCCTTGACTTTTACTGCCTTTTCCTTTGGTTTAGCAGCTACGGCTTTAGGCGCAGCCTCCGCCTTTTTCTTAGCCACCGCTTTCTTAGGTGCCGGCGGTGCCTGGGCAACTGCCACTGCTGGTGCTGGTTTTGCCGCTACTGGCGTAACACCAGCCAGCGCCATCATCTTTCTTCTCTCTTCCAGCTTCTTGCGGCGTTTGCGGTGCTTCAGCATAGCAATTCTTTTTCTTTTATTCATCGTTCACCACCAAAATTTAAAGTATATCTCCAAGTGTGCGACGTATTATCTCTTAATCAGCTTTGAATTTCAAATTTCACTCCCACCCTAGCCCTATCTCTTCGAGGGAGAGGGAAGTAATGTAGGGACAGACCTTTAGGTCTGTCCATTGCGGACAGGTTTAAAAACCTGTCCCTACATGTTGATTTAAGGTGTGTATTTTGCTCTCAGTCTGGCTGAAAGCTCAGCCAGCAATTCCAGGGCGTGCACCGCAGCTTCATTGGACATGGACGCCAGTGTACAGGACGGGGTCAGCAGTCCCTGGGCGATTAACTGCTTGAATGGTATGCCTTCTCGGGTGAAAGGCGCCATGGCTTCGCCCAGCCGGTCGTACAGGCTGGCTACTGATTCTCCGGTTGAAGCCTCCTCGGTGTTGGGGATAATGCCCCAGGCGATGCTGCCGCCCCGCTCTAGAAAGGCTTTCACCTCTGCCGGATAGCAGCTCAATGAGTCGGCGTAGTCATAGGCATCGAAGCTCAGTATGTCGGTGGAGCTTTTCAGAAGCAGTGACCAGTCGGTGCTGCCGCAGCAGTGCACTCCCTTAAGTCCCTTTATACCGCTGAAAACCTCTTCCAGCAAGGTCGTTACCTGCTCATTGGGAACGGAGACGAAAGCTGTGCCCAGTGAGGTCAGGTAAGGCTCGTCCACAAAGATGACGGTGTTTGGTGAAATCTGGTGTAAAAACCTCTCCTGCCACATAGCTTTCAGCCGCAAGAACTTTGCCAGCGCCTCAGCTAGAAGGTCGTCATAGAGTATGCCTCGTTGCTCCCTGTCGGTGACACAGAGCCCCCAGGTTATAGGTCCGGTTAATTGACCCTTGACCATACCGGGGCGTCGCTCTTTTAGAGCCAGAAAAGCATGTAGCCCGGCAGCATATTCGGCGCTTATGCCGTAGTCGTCCGGCTTATCCTCCGAGTCAGCGTTATAAAGCTGCTCTAGCTGGCTGTCGAAATCTGCTGTGCGGTCCACGTAGACTTTATCTCCCTCCAGCACTAGCCCGGGGAAGCCTTCGCTGAACTGGACATACATATTCTCTCGTTGGGAACGCCTCGGCAGTTGTGGCCAGGCGGGCAGGTCAGGCAGATATTTAGCCACCAGGGAACACGCCTCCTTGGGGTCGGTCTGAGGCATGCTACCTATAGCCGTAGGCAAGCAGTTGAATTCTATTTTTGGTGACATGTCTTAAAAATCCGAGAGCCTAATTCTTCCGTGTGAGATGTTATGGATGAGGTGATTACGAGACTGGCTCTTTAACCTCAACTATTAGAGACTCGACCTCCGTCTCTTCGGGAATAGGTTCACCATGTGCCTTGCAGGATTCTAAGTACAGCTCGATAGCTTCTTTGACCATAGAGATAGCCTCTTCCTTTGTTTCTCCCTGTGTGTAACATCCCGGAAGAGCCGGTACTTCTACCGAATACCCGCCCTCCTCTTCAGGTATAAGAATAACGGTATATTTTAACATAGCCACTCCCTAGAGAAGCCCCTTTATTTCCTCTATTGAAAGTTCAGCTTTCTTTAAAATATTGCTCAAAATCCCCGGCTTTACCGCCTTTCTATGGACAGGGACAACTATCTTGGTTTCCGATTTACTTTCGTGTCTCATAATAACATGACTACCTCGGGTGCGGTCAACATACCATCCTCTTTTCGTGAGAACGTTTACCAGCCTGTCACCTTTAATTTGAGGCAGCTTTGGCATTTATATTACTTCGTGGGGAAGGTAGTGGGGTGGGAATGATTGGCTACTTTATATACTTGCCGATGATTGGTGCCAGGTCTTTCTTTACCTGCTGCGGTATAAGCTCCGGAGAGGTGATTATGGCATTTTTAAGTGCGCTGGAGCAAATACAATTCCTGGCTTTGGGCATGCGGGTTATGGTGTGCTTTAATATCCTCTTGACGGTCTCGGTGCCTCGCCTTAGATTGTCTAATATCATTTCTGCAGACACGACCTCGTAGGTCTCTTTCCAGCAGTCATAGTCGGTAACCACCGCCATGGTGGCGTAGCAGATTTCCGCCTCGCGAGCCAGCTTAGCCTCCGGCAAGCCTGTCATAAAGATGACGTCAGCTCCCCAGGAGCGGTACAGCTCGGACTCAGCCCTGGTGGAGAACTGCGGTCCCTCCATGACGATGCATACGCCGCCGTCATGAGCCCGAATCTCCAGTTTGCGTGCTGAATCATAGAGTATATCGCCGAGCACCGGGCAGAATGGGTCAGCAAAGGGTATATGCCCCACTATGCCTCCGCTGAAAAAAGTGTCCTGTCTGAGGAAGGTGCGGTCGATAATCTGGTCGGGGATAACTATATCCAGCGGTCTGATTTTTTCCTGCAGGCTGCCTACGGTGGCTACGGAGAGTATATATTCCACGCCCAGTGACTTCATGGCGTAGATGTTGGCTTTTGCTGGCAGCTCGGTGGGACTGATGTAATGTCCTCTGCCGTGTCTGGGCAGAAAAGCCACTTTTACGCCGTCTAAGTCGCCTAAAATTATGGCGTCGCTGGGGTCGCCGAAAGGCGTTTTCACCTTTATTTCCTTGACGTGTGTCATGCCCTCCAACTGGTACAGCCCGGTGCCGCCGATGATGCCAACTTTAGCTTCAGCCATATTCAACTCCTTATTAAAAGTGGTTACTCTTGGTCTTTGTTTTCTTATTTTTGACCTGCTTCGCTTATTTCCTCAGTTCTCCCGTAATATATCAGGTGGTCACCAGCCTGCACAATCTCTTTAGCATCCGGGTAAAGCACTACCTTGCCACCTCTCTCCAATACCAGTATTCTGATATGTCCCTTTGCCAGGTTGGTATCGCCTATTCTGGAGCCAACCTCCCTTCCTGCCTTGCCCACAGTGAGCCGAGCCAGGCTGTATTCGCCGGCATGATACATTATCTCCGTGTTCGATAGCTCAAGCTTGAAATACCCCGTCCGTTTCAACCAGTTGACTATTACAGTGGCTAGCTTATCCACCACACCGAGCCAGTAGAGCACCATCAAGGCGACCGCCGGCAGCGCCGACAGGATGAGAAGATAAGGTGATGTTGGCTTAGCTGGTTTTATTCCCACCACGATTATCACCAGTAGCAGGAGCAGGAAAAGTATAATGCCCACGCTGCCCAGGAACATCATCCAGCCGACTATGAGCCGGCGCCTGGGATGCCCGACCACATTTTCCGCTTCCTGTGTGGTAAAGCCGCTATTGGTAAGCGCCGAAAGCGCCTGAAATCGGGCTCTGGACCGCTCCATGCCGGTGGCTTCCAGGGCAATCGAGCCGAACCATAGTACAAACAGCCATGCCGTAATTAACACTAACAGCCATTCGGGTTGCATGTTACCACCCCTCCGTATTCTAAATTTGTGAAGCTGCTGGGACTGCTCCACTCTTTCCAAACTTGCCCAGCTATTTGTGCTATTAAGGGAATGCCAGAATTATACTTGGAAATCTCATTGCTGACAATCACCGCCTCTTTATTCTCTCCCCGCTCATTCTGAGCCCGTCTAAGAACCTGAGCGCCATTCGAATTTTGGTAATTTGAATTTATTTAGGATTTTGTACTTAGGGTTTAGGATTTAATGCTCACCCCCACGTCTGTCATTCTTCGCCCCGATGCAATTGGGACGACGAAGCAATCTCGCCCACCCCATGTCATTCTGAGCCTGTCGAAGAATCTGTACTTGGGGTTTAGGATTTAATGCTCACCCACCCCATGTCATTCTGAGCTCCGATGCAATCGGGGCGAAGAATCTCGGCGGGGGGGTATTCTATTTCGCCTCGGCTGGGTGTATAATCAGGTGGTATCCCAGCAGAGCAGTTGCTCTTAACGCAGATAGGAGGTCGGACAGATGCTTAGAACACTACTCTACATATTTTTAGCACTGGTTGTTATATTATTGGTATGGTTGGCACTTAACAGGTTCGTTTGTTGACGGAAATTTAGCCCTCGCTCTTTTTCGAACCGAAGCTGATGAGATAATGCCGATAATCTACTTCCTATTATAGGAGCTTGGGAGGCTTATATAAATAGGCTCTTCGGTCGTAATAGGAGGTTGTTTTTATGGCTAAGACACAAAAAGGCAAAAAGATAGTCTCTGTAAAGCCCTATAAGAGAACGAAGAAAGGCGGCGCTAGAAAAGTAAGGGAAGTCAAGGCGCATCGGAGGTCTACACCGAAGTAAGTTTATGATTTGCAAAATGGTCAGCAAACACGAATGGGGAATTCTAAAAAGAAAAGCTGCTGCGTCTGCGGCAGAATCGGGAAAGTGCAGGCGTGGCGTACAAAGGCTGAATCAAGAGGTGGTATCCAGGCAAAGCAGTTACTCTTAACGCAGATGGGAGGTCAGACAAATGCTTAGAATACTACTCAACATACTTATAGCTCTGGTTCTTATCGCGCTGATATGGTGGGTGCTTACCAGGTTCATCTGCCCCATGTTCTGATGTTGGTTTAGCTCCCGCCTAGTTGTTACCCATTTTCTTCGACTATTTTCCGCTCCTCCTCTGTCAGCCCATAGAGGTCGTAGACGAGGTTGTCTATCTCTCTGTCCACGTGGTTGATTTCACGAAGGAGTTGGTCGTGCTCGTTGCAGGGTGTGTTGCGGATTGGAGCCAGGCGCTTATTTAGCTTAAGCATCTTTTCTACTAAGGCTACTAAATTGTCGTGCATCTTTTTCTTAATGGGATTACTGAAGCTAATGAATGGTATTGGAAATTTGGCAACATAATATTCATCGAGATCCATTGTCCTTATGGCTTTGCTGAATATGAATCTATAAGCATACCAGGACCAAAGTTTAGAATTCAGCAATCCTGTGATATAGCTGTAACTAAATTTTTTATCGGTGAGCACGGTGTTTTCTACAGTGTCCACCGTAATAATGCCATCCTTATCAAAAGTAGACATAATAATTATATGGTCGGTTGGGTGCAAAACATGGGCAATTATTCGTTGAGATATGATCTTTGGTTGGCGCAAGAATGAGATTTTCTTATCTGCTCTACTTTTTAAAACGTCTTCAGACAGAGTTTCCTTGGTCTCATATAGATTGTATCGGGCGATATGGTCTCCACGATAAACAGGAATGCCGTTAGGGTCTTGAGTCACATATTTTTGAAACGGTAGACCTCTGGAGGTTCTGCTGATGTGGCTCATAAAGTGTTTTGATGAGCTTAGTTTATACAAGATTTTTAGCTCTTGCTCATTTATACCCATTAGAATGGAATCGGTAATAGCTGACGTCTCCTTGGAAATAGGGAGGATGTCCTTTCTCCCGCTAATTCCTAGAGTGATGCCCTGATAGCAGGTTTGCTTGGAGAATTTTTGAGAGATGACAATTATCATCTGTTCGAGTAATACTTCTCTAAAAGCCTTGCTTACATCACAAGCTGCTCCGAGTCTATTGAGAATTAATCTCCTAGTGTTTGCCCACTTCTGACTGTAAGCTAGAGATTTGGGTATGATAAAACCGAAGAAGCCACCTTCTTTAGTTAAAGTCAGCCCCTTTTCAATGAAAACCGCAGCGCTATTCTTGTTGTCTTTACTGTTAGGGTAAAAATCTTGAATATATGCCCTATCTGCCTCATTGAATTCAGCTCCATACGGTGGATTGCCTATTACTATATCGAAGCCACCTTTTGCCATAATATCCGAGAACTCTTGTCCCCAGTTGAAAGGTTTCCTTTCCCGCCATTTTTTGCCAAAATACTTCTTCAACTTGTCTTCGGTGCCTGAGATAAGCGAATTGCCTTGACGGATGGTATCGGCAAGAGTGGGCAAGGTATCTCTTTTTGCTAGGCTGCGCAGCAGTAAGTTCAGGCGGGCTATCTCGATTGCCTGCATGTCTAAGTCAACGCCGTAAATATTGCCGGTTAAGATGGGCAAACGTTCCCATTGGTCAAGCTGGGAAACAGGTTTACCATGCTTATCAGCATGATAGTTCAGTAGCTCGTCGTAGGCACGAATCAGAAAGGAGCCTGAGCCGCACGCGGGGTCTAGAATCTTGATGTTGACTATTTCATTGTGGCTGCGTTCTTTGAGAAAACGACCGACAGTCTCTTTAACTATGTAATCGGTTACGAATCTGGGAGTATAATAAATTCCCTGCTCCTTACGCCGCTGCTTCTTGGCTGTAAGCTCAAAGGTTGTTTCGGCAGGAAAGCCCAAGTCCATCTTAGCCTGTACTTCTTTAGCTCGCTGCTTGACTACGGTGGCTATGTGTCCCAAGTACTGCTCGTAGACTGTGCCCAGCACGTCGGCGCCAATCAGTGAAAAGTCGTAGTTAGCCATACCACCGGGTATTTCGTACAGACCGTTGATGATGTTTTCTAGGGTGGTGCTTTCGATAAAAACGTTGTCAGTTATGTGAGAGGCGAACAGGTCGCTATCATAGTAGCCGTCGAAATCTCTGAAGATGCGTCGTATTATTTCGACAAGCTCTCCCTTACGACTGCTGCTTCGCCATTCGTGTACGGCGCTGAGCAGTATTCTGTCCTCTATTTTTCTGTCCTCGCAGGTACGGATGAAGATAAAGCGGTTGAATAGCCGCTGGATAACTTCGTCTATCTGGGTGTAATTCAGTTTTTGATTATAGTGGTGGAGTTGGGTAAAAAGAGCCTCACGCCATTGGCGGAGCTGGTTGAAAAGCCGTTGCTCTATCCCTAATCTGAGCGGCAGTGCCCCGTATTTCTCTGCTCTTGCGTTCAGAGCATTTTGTTCAAGTGATTCTCTGGAGAGGAGCCACAGGTCATCAAAATCCCTTAAATAGCTGTCGTAAGTGATGTTGATAAATGAGCGCCCCGTTTGAGCATTGTAGACCTGTATTCCTTCAAAATTGGTGAGTACTGCCCAGGTGATTCCCTTGTTGTAAGCATAGGTAACTGCTTGCTTTATATATTCGGACTTGGTCAACTCAGCCCGCAGCGGTTTAGCTTCCAAATAGAATTGAGAGACCCCGCGCAGCTTAAAGACATAGTCTACTCGCCCAACAACTGCTTTAACTTCTTCAACCACTTCCTCTCCACCGTAGATATCCCAGCCCAAAGCGCTAAATAAAGGCTCAATAAAAACTCTTCTAGTTTGAGCTTCGGTGTACCTCTTCTTATCGGTGTCAGATAGGTTTCGATATTTCTCAATCAGCCTGGCTATTTCCTGCCGAGCCTTTTCTTTTGCGTCTTCAACCCCATCGTTACTCATGTTTCTATTATAGCTCTTTTTAAACTATTCGCATACGGTTTTCTGATGATACCCTTTTGGTTATGATGGCGGTGACGCCTTTGGGCGACAGGCGGATGCCATCGGAGCTAGCAACCTAACGCGTCTGCGCCGCTCTGTCCAGCCACCAGGGTTTAAGTCTAAAGAAGACGACCACCGAGAAAAGTAACAGGAGCACGGTCGCGATGCACTTGGTGAATTGCTCTATCTGAAGTATGGACATGCATAAATTTGCCATGATATGAAACAGTATGTTGCCGGGTATGCTCCGGTTATCTCTGTAGAAAATCCAGTTCGCCAGAAATGCCAGAGCGAAGACGACTACGATAAAGTTTATAGCGTAGATGATATTGGTATGTAGCATTTCATAATGGTAATAGCCCTTGATGAAGAACAGGGGCATGTGCCATAAAGCCCAGAGCGCGGCGAAAATCAGGGTTGATATTAACAGGCTCCTGCCTTTCTTACGCAGGCTGTCCACGCCGTAACCTCTCCATCCCGTTTCTTCAAATGTGGGAGCTAAAATGACGCTGATTAAAAGCTGGACAGCAGCCCAGCCTGCCAGGGAAAAGCCCGGCGATAAGGCAAATTGCGTAACCGGCTTTCCGAAAAGTAGAGAGATGGCGATAGCCAATACCACCGTGACCGGCATCGTCAGCAGGATAATCAGTAAATACTTCAACTTTATCAGCTTAAAATTGAATAGCCTGTTCTGGAAGTCCCTTTTCATTTGGTCAGTTCCCGAACCGTAGATAAAAAACATGGCTACGGCAAAAGGTGCCACCAGACCGAGTATGACGAAAACGTATTTGTAAGCGGTTAAATCCTCGTGGAAGCTGCAGTAAGCGGCGGCGAACCACATAGCCCAGGTAATCAGCGTTGTAGTAAGGTAGAATTTGAACGGTTTGTATTTGAAATTCAGATAGTCGTTATTCATAGTCAAACTATCTTCCTCAAGCCGCTGGCGTACGGCTTTTTGATGATACCTTTCTCGGTAATAATGGCGGTGATGTATTTATGCGGGGTAATGTCGAAGGCGGGGTTGGCGGCGGTGACGCCTTTGGGCGCCAGACGGATGCCACCGATGCTGGTTACCTCTGCGGGGTTGCGCTCTTCGATGGGGATTCGGTCGCCGGACGTCAACGAGAGGTCTATGGTGCTGGTGGGGGCGGCTACATAGAAGGGGACGCCGGTTTCTTTAGCCAGCACGGCTAAGGTGTAGGTGCCGATTTTGTTGGCGGTGTCGCCGTTGGCGGCAATCCTATCGGCGCCGACGATGACGCAGTTTACCTTGCCACGGCTCAAGAAGTAGCCAGCCATGGAATCGGTAATGAGTGTTACCGGTATGTTCTCCTGCATCAGTTCCCAGGCGGTGAGGCGGGCGCCCTGAAGCAG
>Ga0163210_1000557_pt1 | contig 15791 bp, 13 predicted proteins | sample Kivu_220m_FD_113536 | JGI IMG/M metagenome (GOLD analysis project Ga0163210, IMG submission 113536) | Freshwater microbial communities from Lake Kivu, Western Province, Rwanda to study Microbial Dark Matter (Phase II) - Kivu_220m | ecosystem: Environmental > Aquatic > Freshwater > Lake ...
GGAGAGGTCGATCTGCTGGTTGCGGCCGGTTACCGGGTCAGCGCCGACGAGGAACTTGTCAGCCGGGGCCTTCAGTATGGGGCCCTTCTTGGCAAGGCAGTCGGTGTAGGCCCAGAGCATGCCTTGATTGAGCGATGGCGTGTAGCCGGGAGCGCCAACCAGCCTGCCGTCCCACCTTCCGGTCAGTGGCGCAGTAGTACGAAGGACGGCCCCCCTCTCGTCGTCGATGGCGTAGAGGGTGGTGTTGGTGTCGAGCGTGCAGCAGCCACAGGCTTTGAGCGAGCTCGGCTCAAGCGTGAAGTTGACCCCGGCCTGGCACACCTGTGTGAAGATGTCTAGGCAGTCCCACCAGATGCCGGGCTTGGGCATGCCGTCCCTCGGCCAGAGGGTGCGGCAGACCGCGCTGTCGACCGCGCCGACGGAGTTGACCCCGGCAGCGGTGAAGCTGAAGTTGTCATGTGCGGAATACAGCGCAGGCTGGGGATTGCCCGTGAATGCCTGAGCGATGCCGAACTGGCCGATGGGATGAGGCGGATCGCCAGGATTGGTGCCTGCTGGGGCTGAACAGGAAGCGGCTGCCAGTGCTGGCCATACGATGCCGCTGGCGCCGTTGATGACATTCATCATGTCGTTGTCGGCCCAGCGTGTAAATAACGGTGCAGTATTCCTGTAAACTGTACCAGTAGCACTATCGTCAGCCGCGTAAATAAAGGAATTGTTTTTAAAATCCACATCAAAGATAACGTGCACATTCCCGGTTGTAGGCATGCGGTCCTTAAATATGTACCAGTGCTGACCACTGTCCAAGGAATAGGAAACGGAATTGACAACCGAGTTGGCTGTGGAAGCAGCGCCAACCAGCACCCTGCCATTTTGCGCGGCTATGGTATGGGCCCCACTCAGTCCAGTATCAGTGCTGGGTATTGAAGTAGACCAGCTTGTACCTGTATATACAAGCTTTTGCACCACGCCCTGGGGGTCTAAGTTATAGATTACTGTGCTGGATTCAAAGCAGAAGTCCTGCACCGTATTCCTGGGCATTATGCTAGTCCAGAAGTCCCCATAGTCCGGTGACCAGGCCATTACACCGCCACCGGCAGGTGTGGCGAGAGCCCCCTGGGCAGCCCAGGCTACGATTGCACCGTCAGAATAATTACTGCAGGATGGGACAATCCGCAATAGAGGTAAATCTGTTTGATTATCGCTGCATCTTGTAGAAGTGGTATGCGTAAATACCCTTTCCCAGTACGTGCCTATGGGCAACAGTGCGGGCAGCGGGGCCGCAACCGCGGGACTTATCGTGGAGCGCCATACGCTGTCAAACTCATTGCAGCCAGTCCCTGTGTTTCGATGCACCGATGCCAGGTACACCGTGGTGCAGTCGGCAGAAACGGCTGCGTCATTGAACCAGTCAATAGTAGTGTCGATCAGGGAGAGCTGGTTCCATGTATCGCCGTTATTACGGCTAATAGATAAAGCCGATTCATCGTTGGGGATCAGCGTTGTAATCCATGGATTTGTGCCAGCATTCCACCAGGTAGCACCATTCGTTATTATTGCCGAGCCCGTTACCGCATACGCCAGCGAGCCATTCGGACTCCACCCAACCACAGCAGCACCAATGCCACTGAGATTGTCACTGCAACCAGCCTGGTTTCCAGCCCCAGTGGGGGGTTTCAATGTCGGATACAAGCATGAACCTCCGCAGGTACAGGGGGTGTCGGCAAATAGGGTTGGCACAGTAGCAGAACAAGGATTACCCCTAACCAATCCTGCTATCAGTTTACCTGATGCATAGGTGCCGAAAAACGCTATGCTATTAATCTGCGAGGTTGCGCTGGAAGTTGTACTGGATAAAACAGCGGGCACGGTATCGTCTATGCGGAAAATGCCCGATTCGTTTGTACCTACCGCAGGCGCCGGGACATTGAGACTGATAAAAGCTCGTCGCAGGCTGGAGGATTGCCCACTAAAATCGGAGGGCAAAGACAGATCGGCCGAAGCAAGCGTAATAAATGAGGGGGATGAATTGATTGGGGACGACCCTGATTTCACCTCTATCCCGTTTCCGGGAAATGCCCAAAGATTTATAGTACTGTTACCGATATCCCGGAATGCGATATTGTAGTATGTAGCTGCGGCATCGCAATACACCATTATTATGGATGAATCTCCGTCATACGACGGTGAGAATTTCACGGCGAAGTAATCCAAAGGTAGGAGAAATGGGTTAGGCTGTAAAACCCACGTGCCGAACCCGCTATCTTTCATGATAAAAATCCGCCCGTTGCCGGCACCGCTACGTGTAGCCAACATGAAATCCCTGCCGTTGCCATAACCCGGGGAGATATCGATAGCTCCGATGGCCTCGCCGGGCACGCCCGGCACCGGCGCATTGGTGTTGCTCCAGGTCACCCCTGCATCCTCCGTCACCCAGAATTGCGTCGGGCCCAGTACGGTCGTGCCTGCGGTGACCGCCCACAGCTTCGGGTCATCAGGGGCAATGAGCACATTGTAAACATGGTTACCGCCCAGACCCGCTCCGCGCAGCTGCCTGTCGGCGGTGGTTGTCCACGAGATACCGCCGTTAGCGGATACCATAAGGGCACCCACCGGCCCTGCGCCCAATCCAATGTATCGGCCGTCCACCGTAACAGCGGCCAGCAGGCTCCTGCCGTCACTGCCCACGGCCAAGTCGCGCACCTCGCTTCCCGTGGCCACGGTAGCGAAATATGGATTCAGAACGTCGTTTTTACCCGGTTCCGAGTTGGGCGTGGTGACAGTGTCCCATTTCATAATGCCCGGACCCGCGCTCGCGTAGGCAGGGTTGACAAGGCCTCCGGGCAATATAGTGCTTGCCAGGATAACCAGGGTGCTGACAAAGGCAAGAGGACGCAGAAATTTATCCTTCATTACTACCGATCGAATGATAAATATAAAAATTAACCAGCAAACTGGGTAATATGATAGCATAGGACATGGTTTCATGCATTAAGTTCAAGTGCATGAGAAATCCTGTATGATCGTGGTTAAATATGTCAGCTAATATTGAGAGACTGAAGAAATTAGCTAATTCAGAGCCGGTTGCCTCTTTTCTTGGTATGACATTGCTCGAAATCTCGGACGGCTATGCCAGGGTTGCCATGAAAATGAAAGCTGAGTACCTGAATTTCAACGGGATGGTGTTCGGTGGCATTATCAGCGCTGTTGCCGACCAGGCTTTTGCCTATGCGACTAACTCGGTCATCACTCCCAATGTGGCATCGCAGTTCAATATCCATTTCGTCGCCTCTGCCGGCGAGAACGATGAGCTTTTTGCGGAGTGCAGGGTGATAAAAAGCGGCAAGCGCGTCTGCATTTCCGAGATGACCGTGACCAACCAGGATGGAAAGCTCATAGCAAAGGCAACAGGTACCACCATACCGCTAGCCTGATAGATTTTGCACAGTTATTCTAGATTAATTAGGACAGAAAGCTTTTACAATTTGTTGGTATAATTTTATTATTATTTAGCGATTTGAAATCAGTGAGTTTTTATTAAATACCATGAAGAAAGTGAAAATATTGTTTACAGACATTCATTCTCCCGCCTATCATGAGAAGAACCCGTTCAGGGAGGGATTCGAATGGGGCAAGAAGGTTATCCTCGACCTTTGCGTTGAGGTCGACCTCGACGAAATGTTCCACATATACATAGACGAGCCCGAGGCGCGCGTCAGGAACGGCAAGGTCATCAAGTTCAGCGAGTTCGCCATTGAATTCCTGGAGCAGGAGCAGCGGAAGAAGCAACAATCACCCAGGAACATAAACCAGGTATCACACCTGTCAGAAACACAAAAATAAATAGGACGGTGAAGCGGATGGAAGATTATGAAAAATTGGGAGTATTTTACCTTGGCAGAGAATATGATCTTGCCAAAAAAAGTCCCAAAGAAGGCTTAATACTATATGACTCAAAAGACCTTGTTACACACGGCGTCTGCGTGGGTATGACCGGCAGCGGCAAGACCGGCCTTTGCATCGCGATACTGGAGGAAGCCGCCATTGATGGTATACCGGCGATAATAATCGATCCCAAAGGAGACCTCCCCAACCTGTTGCTGACCTTCCCGCAGCTTCGACCGGAGGATTTTGCTCCCTGGATCAACGAGGACGATGCCCGCCGCAAAGGTCTTTCGCCGCAGGATTACGCAGCCAAGCAGGCCGAGACGTGGAAGAACGGACTGGCATCATGGGGCGAGAGCGGTGAGCGCATCAGTCGCCTCAAGCAAGCCGCCGACTTCGTGATATATACCCCCGGCAGCAATGCGGGAATCCCGGTATCCATCTTGAAATCATTTGCAGCGCCGCCCGCTGCAGTTGTTGATGACAGCGAACTTCTAAGAGACCGGATAATGTCCACCGTGACAAGCCTGCTGGGACTGCTCGGCAAAGACGCTGATCCTATCAAGAGCAGAGAACACATACTGATTTCAACCATACTGGATAATGCCTGGCGGCAGGGCACAGACCTCGACATCTCAGCCCTCATCCAACAAATACAGACACCGGCCGTAAACAGAATCGGCGTCATGGATCTCGACTCTTTTTATCCGGCTAAAGACCGCTTTGAACTCGCCCTGCTGCTCAACAACTTGCTGGCAGCACCAGGTTTCAACGCATGGCTCGAAGGGGAGGCACTGGATATCGGCCAAATTCTTTACAGTGCGTCCGGCAAACCGAAGATGTCAATTTTTTCAATCGCACACCTCAACGATGCTGAACGCATGTTCTTCGTATCGCTTCTTCTTAACCAGGTCCTGGCCTGGATGCGCCAGCAATCGGGCACCACCAGCTTGCGGGCTATGGTCTATATGGACGAGATATTCGGCTTCTTCCCGCCGGTTGCCAATCCCCCATCCAAGCAGCCGTTACTGACCCTGCTGAAACAGGCGCGCGCCTTCGGCGTGGGCATCTTGCTGGCAACCCAGAACCCGGTCGATCTGGATTATAAAGGCCTTTCCAATACAGGCACCTGGTTCCTTGGCCGTTTACAGACAGAACGGGACAAAATGCGGGTACTCGAGGGACTGGAAGGTGCTGCGGCGACTCAGGGGATGAAATTCGACCGGCAGTCCATGGAGCAGACGCTTGCAGGCCTGGGAAACCGCATCTTCCTCATGAATAATGTTCACGAGGACGCTGCCGTGGTTTTTGAGTCACGCTGGGCTATGTCCTATCTGAGGGGGCCTCTAACCCGCAACCAGATCAAAATTTTAATGGACCCGATAAAGTCACAGGTGCCTGTAATGCAGGCGGCGCCTTCTGCAGCGGCTGCATTCACAGTTCCGGCAGCAACCCGGCCAGCACAGGCAACGCCGTCTGCTGCCGCCAAATCAGGTCGCCCGGTTCTCCCCCCCGATGTGCAGCAATTTTTCGTGCCTGTAAGAGGCAGCCCAGCCGGCGGCAATACACTACTTTATAAGCCGGTAGCACTGGGATCGGCCCAGGTTCATTTTTCGGATGTAAAAACAGGGATTGATTCGACGGAAGAAACGACGGTTTTCACGGATATTACCGAAGAGGTCGTTCCCGTGAACTGGGATAATGCCAGAGATGCTGATTTTGCCGTTTCAGACCTGGAAAAATCCCCGCGTGACCCGACCCAGTTCGGCCAGCTTCCCGCACTGGGGAGCAAGGCGCGCAGTTATGATACCTGGAAGGGCCAACTGGCAACCTGGCTCTACGGCAGCAGGAAGTACGAATTGCTCAAAAGCCCCATGTACAAGCAATTCTCCAAACCAGGGGAGTCGGAGCGCGACTTTCGCATAAGGCTGCAGCAGAGTGTGCATGAGCAGCGCGATGACATGATGAACAAATTAAGACAGAAATATTCTATCAAAATGGCTTCGCTGGAGGAGCAGGTCCGCAAAGCACAGCAATCCGTTGACCGCGAGGCGGAGCAGCAAAAGCAGCAGCAGATGCAGACCGTCATCTCCGTAGGCGCCACCCTCCTCGGCGCATTCGTCGGCAGGAAAATAGCCAGCACCGGCACTATCGGCAGGGCGACCACGGCAGCGCGCGGCGCCGGCCGCATTATGAAAGAAAAGGAGGACGTCGACCGGGCGAAGGAAACGGTACAGAGCTACCAGCAAAGGCTTCAGGAACTGGAAACCGAGTTCAAAACTGAAACCGACCAGTTAAGCAGTAAAACAGACCCGGCCACCGAAGAGCTGCAAAAAATATCCATACGACCGGCCAAGAAAGATATCCTGGTGCGCTTCGTTGCCCTGGCCTGGCTCCCCTACTGGCAATCCCAGGATGGTAAGCTGACTACGGCGTGGCAGTAGTAACATTACTGTTAATTTGGAAGGGATCAAAGATAATTTCTTTTCTAGATAACGGGACGCAGATTATGGCGCAGGTACCAGCCGGCCAGCAGGCCAAAAAGTAAACCTCCAAGGTGCCCCTGCCATGATACTCCCGGCATGAGGGTAAGTATCAAAAAGCCAATTACGATTGCCACCCACAGAGGCATTGGTACTGGGATCGGGAAGACAAAGACCTTTAGTCTCGGTGTCAGTATGGCCAGTGCGCCACCCAGGGCAAAGATCGCTCCCGACGCACCTATGGTTATAGAATATGGAGATGAAAGCAACAATATGACCAGTCCCGAGAAAATACCGCCGATAAAATATGTAAGTAAAAAATATCTCAACCCGGTGATACGGTTAAGAAAACTGCCAAAGAAGTAAAGTGTGAGCATATTAGCCAGCAGGTGCCAGAAGTCCCTATGAGTAAACATCGAAGTAATAATGGTCCAGGGCTCCTGGAAGAAAGTAGCTCTCGAAAGCCCCAGATAGGGTAGCAAGTTTATATCCGCGAATTGCCCAATATTGATCGCCAGGTAAACCAGGAAGTTCAGGATTATTATTATGATAATCGGTGTTAATTCGCTCTCGCCTGTCCTAGTCCGCATCCTCAATGGTTTATCCTATATCTCCTTTCAAATATTTTTCGGCATAATAGCCCCTGGAAATAGACACGGCAGCGTATCACCCGGTATGTGTCAACGAGAATACTATTTTTCCGTCAACCGCATTTTTTTTCACTACCCCATCTTGTACAAGGTAGTGTAAATGGGCAATCGTCTCGCCAACGGCAAACCATTTCTGCGCTATGGGAAACTTGTCCCAGTCCGAATACTCGATCTTCCAGGTTATATGCGGAGCCACTTCGTAAGCCGTTTTATTACCTTGCCTTAAAGCCGCAACGGCCTCGTCAAGCCTCCCTCGGTGGTGTTTTTTCAATTCCTTTATCCTCTCCTGGTGGTTATGCCATGAGCTCCTGTGCCCCGGCAGTACCAGGCTGACGTCCAGCTTGCTAACCTTATCAAGGCTTGCCAGGTACCCCCTCAGCGAATCTTTTAGTATGGGCCAGTAAGTGATATTGGGGGTGATATCGAATAATATATGATCGCCTGAAAATAGTATCTTCTTACTCGCTTCATAGAGGCACATATGCCCGGGTGAATGACCAGGGGTTTCAATACACTTGAGGAGGAAATCGCCAACTTCTATAGTCTCTCCATCATCAACAATTGTAATATCAACGATCCTCCTCGGGTTATAGATAACTCCCGGATGACTTGCCATCGACCTTTTAAGGTCGTCTTCGGGGAACCCGTTGGAAAGGTAGAATTCAATCAGGTCCGCCCAGTGACGCTCTCCCTTTATGATCTTTGTCTCTACGCGGTTAAAATAACACCTGGAGCTATCCGTAGCCAGGTCGCCCGTGAGACCAATATGGTCAGCATGCAGGTGCGTCACGAAAAGATCCGTTTTATTCAAGTCGATGCCCAGCTTCTCAATGCTGGGAAACAGTACCGCTTTGCATTCCTCCCTGTTCATACCGGTGTCGATTATCAGATTCCTGTTCCGACCTATGATCACGTAGCAATTTATGGATTTTAACGGGTTTCTGGGAAGCGGAAGCTCAATGCGGTACAGGTTTGTAAGTATTGCTTCTATCATGGAAAATCCTTGCCGAAACTGTTCCGGTATTATACTTCTATCGAGCATTAATATCATACTTTTGATATTATATTGAAGCTTTATCACTATAGATGCGGACATCGATTCTCAGGGATATAATAAATGTCTGTGCTTTCATTTTTATGGGGTTACCGTACAATAAAACAGAGGTGATGTGATGAAAAAAATTTTAATAATATCCTGTATCTCCTTAGTAGCATTTATATATACTTCGGTTAGTTGCCTTTCCCTCAAACGCAGCCCGGGCGGTTCTGACAGTAGCGCAGGCATCAGCAGCACGGAACCTTTAAGCGGTAACTGGGATATGACCCGGGTCAGCATTGAGCCGGAATTTCCATCGGCGGTGCCCGGTTTTGTCATCGACCAGGTCTTCCCCAAGAAGGCTACCTGGAAAATCTCCAGCACACTCGGGCATTTGAAACTTGATTACGGCAGGTCGACCTGGTTCAACCCTATGGGTTTAAATGTTAACGCAAATTCGCCCACAGTTATCGAAAGCAGCGATAAACGCTCCTGCGTTTTCAGCGGGGGAGGCAGCATCAATATTGACAAGCTTCCGGGTGTATTGGCCTTCGTTTCTTCTGTAGTCGGCAATATACAAAATATCTCCATCAATTATACGGATAAGGTAAACATATCCCTCGTATCCCAGGATAAAATCAGCGCGACCATCACTTACAGCGCTTCAGGCACATATAACAGCCAGAAAGGTACGGAGAACATTAATTACCAGGGAACGATCACTTATTCCGGCACACGAAAATAAGGTACTTCATATTTACACGGCGAAATAATTTTATTCGTGTTTACTCAACCCGTATATATCACTCCTTGGCTCCAGCCTCAACGCGTCCGCAGGGCAAACATACATACACAGCCCGCAGCCGATGCATTTTACATCGTCCCGCATCAGTCTCTCACCTTCGAATTTAAGCGCCTCCATCTGGCACCGTTCAACACATAGGCCGCATGTATTGCACGCGTCATCATCGATAGTGATAACGTAATTTGCGACGACCACCCTGGTGGGCATTCCTGACCTCTTGGCGCCGCGCATAATCTTGCAGTGGCAAATGCAGCAGTTGCACAGGAAGTTCAAGTATATGCCAGGTTTGTTGATGGCAGAGTGAATCAAGCCCGCTTCCTCGGTAACGTCAAGTATGCGGCGCGCTTCCTCTTTATCAATGATCCTGGCAAAGCGGCGCTCCGCCGCAAACTTCGCCTCGGGTCCGAACAGCATGCACGTCTCCTTGGGCTTAACACAGGCTGCATTGCCGAGCAGCTCCTCCTCATGCCGGCAAAGGCAGATGCCCACAGCGATGTTCTCTGAATTTTCTATGAACTGCAACACATCACTGTACGGATAGATTGTCGTCCGCTGCGGGAAATCCTCTTGTATGGTTATCACCCTCGCGGCAGATGCCGGCCGGCCGGCCTGCTCGTTCATATAACGCCTCAGAGCCCTCATGTACTCCTTTATCAGCGCCGCAACCTTCTTAGCATGCTCATCCACTTCGCCCTTTAGAAACTGGAATTCTAAAATGCCAGGCAGCAGGGGCAAGAGTTGATAGTATTTCTCACCGTCTTTCTCCGTGACATAGACCAGACCCTTGTCCGCCATGCTTTCCAGCTTCCGCTCCAGAGACGTTCGGTCTTCGCCGGAAACGAGAGCAGACACTGTAACCGGCTCCAGGGGCAGTCTTAGCGCAAGCTCCGCCTCCTCCTGGCTGAAAAGCTCCTCCAGGACTGCAATGAGCTCGCTGCACCTGAGCGCTATCATGCCGCCCTTTCTTAAATACAGCGCGTCAACCAGCTCTCCATAAACGTCACTTTTCATGTCCTGCTCCCATAAATTTTTAAAATGCAACCTCAATCAATCGCCAATAGCTATTATAGTATCAGGTGGCGCTTACGTCTATTTTTTCATACTAGCATACACGTGTCACCCATTTGTCTGCGTGACGTCCTCAATAGGCCTGCCGCTTAAACTGCGCATGGCACGTCCCAGCGCGTTGATAACGCCAGCGGTGACCCACTGCCTCCCCCTGCAGGCAGGCGACCAAGAATAGAGTAATTCCTGCATCCCATCATAAGTCCATTACTTACTGTAGAGCTTGAAATCAAGGGGTATTGACGTCTTGTCTCTTTTCTGGTATTATTCGGCAATCGGTTTCCGCAATCCGTAATAAAATGGCTTTTGAGACGCAGGACGTAGAAAGAAAAACCCTTTCCATCCTCAAGGTGCTGGCCAGTTCCACCGAACCGTTGGGTTCCATAGTCATTGCGCGCAAGCTCAAGGACCTTGGAGTGGACCTGGGGGAGAGAGCAGTCAGGTACCACCTTAAGCTCATGGATGAACAGCGGCTGACGCGGCTTGCCGGCAGGCGTGACGGGCGGGAGATAACCGAGATGGGCCTCAAGGAGCTCAAACAGGGATTAGTTAAGGATAAGGTAGGATTTGCGATTTCACGCATTGAGCTGCTCGCCTTTCGCACCACTTTTGACCTGGACCGGCGGGCGGGTCTCATCCCGGTCAACGTTTCATATATTAGCAAGCAGGATTTCCAGAAAGCCCTGCGCATTATGAAACCTGTTTTTACTGCCAGGCTCTGCGTCAGCAATCTCGTAATGGCGGCCCGCAGCAACGAAAAACTCGGGGATTTGATCATCCCTGAGGGGAAGGTGGCGCTGGCTACCGTATGCAGCATAGTGATCAACGGCACGCTGCTCAAAGCAGGCGTGCCCATGAACTCCAAATTTGGCGGTCTGCTGCAAATTCAGGACCATAAACCATTGCGCTTTGTAGAGCTGATCGATTACGCCGGCTGCTCCCTGGATCCCTCGGAAGTATTTATCAAAGCCAAGATGACATCCGTAGCCCAGGTTGTAAAATCCGGCAATGGCAACATACTGGCTAACTTCCGTGAGATACCCGCAATTTGCCGCCCTCTGGCGCACGAGGTCATCACCAGGCTCGCCAAAGCCAGGATGAACGGCGTAATTCTGGTAGGGAACGTCAGCGAACCGGTCTGCGAGATACCGATAGAGCTCAACAGGGTCGGTATGGTACTCATCGGCGGTCTTAATCCCATCGCAGCCGTGGAGGAGGCCGGGATCGAAGTCGAATCGCACGCTATGAGCACGGTAATAGATTATGAAAATCTTGCCGAATTTGAGGAGCTGCTGGAATGAAAGAGATCAAGATTATACCCTGCCTCGATATCAGGGAAGGCAGGGTGGTCAAGGGCGTCAAGTTCGTAAATATAAAGGATGCGCGCGACCCGGTAGAAGCTGCCGAGGCCTATTGCCGTGAAGGCGCAGATGAGCTTGTCTTCCTGGACATCTTCGCAACCGTCGAGAGCCGTAAAACCAGGCTTGATTGGGTGCGCCGCGTTGTCGAAAAAGTAACCATACCATTCGCCGTCGGCGGCGGCGTCAGCACGCTCCAGGATATGAAGGCCCTGATCGATTCCGGAGTCGACAAGGTATCAATCAATACGGCAGCAGTAAGAACCCCGGAGTTGATCAAGGACGCAGCACGTGAGTTCGGCAAGGACAGGATTGTCGTTGCCATTGACGGCTTGAAGAACCCGCCGGGCTCGAACCGTCCACGGCTGGAGGTTGTGGTCAAAAGCGGTAACGAACCAACCGGGATACCCATCGTTGACTGGGCAAGGAAAGTGGAAAAGTTGGGCGCAGGAGAGATACTGCTCACCAGCAAGGATGCCGATGGTACCAGGGAAGGTTATGACCTGGAGATGACGAAGGCAGTAGCAGAAGCCGTTTCCATTCCGGTGACCGCTTCCGGCGGCGCCGGCAAACTGGAACATCTCCATGAGGCAGTTGTTGTAGGGAAGGCATCGGCCGTTCTCGCCGCATCGATTTTCCACTTCAAGGAAATATCAATTAAAGAAGCCAAAGAATACCTCAAAAACAGGGGCATACCGGTAAAGCCTCTACCTAAATAGTCAGTAAATGAAGTTGAGCTAATAATAAGACGGGAGGAATTATGTCAACACTCAACCCATTCGAAATCGTACAAAAGCAGGTCGACAAATGCGCGCGCATAATGAAGCTGGACCCCGATGTAACCGATGTGCTCAAGAGTCCCATGCGCGAACTGCATGTATCCCTGCCTGTCCGCATGGACAACGGCGGCATCAAGGTATTCCATGGATTCCGCGTCCAGTACAACGATGCCAAGGGACCGACCAAGGGCGGCATCCGCTTCCACCCGGATGAGACAATTGATACCGTCCGCGCCCTCGCTGCCTGGATGACCTGGAAATGCGCCCTCATGGACCTGCCATTGGGTGGCGGCAAGGGCGGCATCATCTGTAACCCCAAGGAGATGTCCGAGGGGGAGCTTGAGCGCCTCAGCAGGGCCTATGCACGTGCTGTATACCAGTTCATCGGCCCGGAGAGGGACGTCCCCGCTCCCGATGTCTATACAACCCCGCAGATCATGGCATGGATCATGGACGAGTATTCCGCTTTCGCCGGCAAGTCGCAGTTCGGCGTCATCACCGGTAAGCCCCTTGCTCTCGGTGGCTCCAGGGGTCGCGGCGATGCCACGGGAAAGGGTGGCATGTACTGCATACGCGAGGCAGCCAGGAAGCTGGGCATCGACCTGGGCAAGGCTACCATCGCAGTCCAGGGCTACGGCAATGCCGGTTATTATGCCGCCAAACTTGCCAGGGAGATGTTCGGCTCCAGGATCATCGCCGTCTGCGACAGCCAGGGAGGCTGCTATTGCAAGACCGGCATCGACCCCGAGGAAGCCAACAAGATAAAGACCAAGACCACATCCGTCTGCAATTTGAAAATGGGGGATAAAATCAGCGGTGAAGACTTGCTCGAGCTCGATGTGGATATCCTCATCCCTTCAGCCATCGAGAACGTTATCACCGAGAAGAACGCCAATAACATCAAGGCCAAGATCGTTGCCGAACTGGCCAATGGTCCCACCACACCGGAAGCCGACGATATCCTCTATAAGAAAGGCATACACGTGATACCTGATTTCCTCTGCAATGCCGGCGGCGTGACGGTATCCTACTTCGAGATGGTGCAGAACTTCAACATGTACTATTGGGATGAAGACGAGGTGTATGACCGCCTCGATAAGAAGATGACCACCGCCTACAACTCCGTGTGGGATACACACAAGGATTACAAAATAAACATGAGGCAGGCGGCCTACGTCAGGGCAGTCGAGCGCGTCGTCGAGGCGATGAAGCTGCGCGGCTGGGTCTGATCTGGAACAAATTCCAGATTCTTGAAAACGATGAAATGAAAAAGGTCGGCCGCAAGTACGGCCGACCCTTATTTTTCGATGAAATCAGAGAACCATTACTCTAGCCGGAATTCTCTAAAATTGGATTATTCCAGGTAATCTTTAAGTTTGCGGCTGCGGCTGGGATGGCGTAATTTGCGCAGTGCCTTAGCTTCAATCTGCCGTATCCGCTCCCTGGTAACGTTAAACTCCTTGCCTACCTCTTCAAGCGTTCGCGATCTATCATCCTCCAGGCCAAATCTGAGCAGTATGACCTTCCTCTCCCGGTCCGTAAGTTCAGAAAGCACCTCATTGATTTGCTCCCTGAGCAATCCTCTTGTGGCGGCTTCATTCGGCGGTGTTGCAATTTTATCTTCGATAAAGTCACCGAGGTGGCTATCTTCCTCTTCACCAACCGGCGTCTCTAGGGACAGAGGCAACCTGGTTAATTTCATGATCTCGGCCACCTTCTCTACCGGGAGTTCCATGGCAGCGGCGATTTCTTCCATATTGGGTTCATGCCCGTTCTCCTGGTTCAGGTATCTTCTGGTTTTGAGTAACCTGTTTATATTTTCTATCATATGCACCGGTATCCTGATGGTCCGTGCCTGGTCAGCGATTGCACGAGTTACAGCCTGTCTGATCCACCAGGTTGCATAAGTACTGAATTTAAATCCTCTCCTGTATTCAAATTTTTCCACGGCGCGCACCAAGCCGATATTCCCTTCCTGAATAAGGTCTAGAATTGGAAGATGGCACAGGCTATATTTTTTAGCAATACTGACCACCAGGCGTAAGTTCGCTTCAATCAGGTGCCGCCCGGATTTCTCCGCCTCATTTTTCACACTGCCGGAGTGCACTTTGAACTGCTCGCGTACAGGTTGCAGCTTGCGAAGAAATTTGAAGTTTACAGGTTCTTTTACCAGGGACTCTAGCTCGTTCCAGGAAACGCTGTCACCAATAATCTCATATACTTTTTTAGGTAATAGGCGGCTATCCGTAGATAGGTCCGTCAAATCCTTCCAGACTTCGAAGGCGGTTTTACTGGTATCTTCTGCTATTCCTTCAACAAGTTCCTGCTGGTATACACCATCGATAATTTCCCTCAACTTGGGATCAAGAATCGCCTGTTTAAAGCTCTTTCCGTTCTTTAGTCCACGCCTTTGACTGATAGACCTGACTGTGGGATAAGTAGAGACCAGCCTGCGTAACAGGTAGATTATTGTATTAATTTCCTGGTCACATTCATTCGGGTTATCCCTGCAATGGACTTCGATTCTTTCCAGATATTTGGCCTCTTCTATTTTGCTGGCCAGGAATTTCTCTTCCTTTGCAGTGAGAAGTGGAACCTTGCCGATTTCCCGCAGATACATACGTATCGGGTCATCGAAAAAATCATGCTCCTCAACATCCAGCGCGGTCCCCAGCGCCAATTTATCCCCGGCTGGAAAACGGACTTTGTCTTCTATGCCACTTTCAGCGGATTCTTGTGCTTCCCAGACAGCAGCCAGCCTGACGATTTCCTCAACATCTTTTTCGTCAAGAAAGCTCAGATCAACTTCACTGTTGTCCAGCGGTTTAACGCCGGCACTTAAAATGAAGCTCTCAGCAACGCCAGACTCAGTTTTATTTTTCACGTATTAGTATCTCTTCATGCCGCCCCTACCCCCATATCCACCACCTTTCTTACCGTATCCTCCTTTGTTTCCGCCGAAAGACCTGCCACCGCCTCCCCTGCTGTCCGTCTTAGACCGGGCACCGTTCACTGTAAGGACACGCTCCTTTACCTTTTTTCCGTTTAAGCCATTGATCGCGGCCTGGCCTTCAGATAATGTCGGCATCTCCACAAACCCGAATCCCTTGGACTGTCCGCTATACCTGTCCTTCATGATGCTAACCGAGGAGACCTGCCCGTATGCCTCGAACTCTTTCCTTAACTCATCTTCGGTTACATCGTAAGATAAGTTGCCGACGTAAATGTTCATTATTTACACCTTCCCTTTTAAAAAAATAATTTTGGCATACACGGGACTCCTAACCTGTCGACCCGTGTATGCCGATGATGTTTAACTGGTGTTACCTTTTCGGTTTGATGGTGTTATAGCAGTCGCTGCAGTAAACCGGTTTATCCTGGCGGGGCTCGAAGGGGACCTCGGTCTCCTTGCCGCATTTAGCGCACACCGCCGGGTAAAGCTGGCGGGGTGCCCGCTGGCCGGAGCTGTCACCACGACGACTTGATTTCCTCGCCTGCCTGCATTCAGGACAGCGCTTGGGCTCATTAGTGAAGCCTTTTTGCGCATAGAATTCCTGTTCGACGACACTGAAAGTGAATTCAGTGCTGCAATCAGCGCAGTTGAGTGTTTTGTCCGTAAAACCCATTGTTTGACCTCCTATGTGTTTTATGGTTTGGAGTTGGAGGTATTCGAAACTTGAATTAAATGCGGAGGACAATTAAGAGGTTGACTTAATTAAGTCTGCAATAA
>Ga0163210_1000559_pt1 | contig 15737 bp, 8 predicted proteins | sample Kivu_220m_FD_113536 | JGI IMG/M metagenome (GOLD analysis project Ga0163210, IMG submission 113536) | Freshwater microbial communities from Lake Kivu, Western Province, Rwanda to study Microbial Dark Matter (Phase II) - Kivu_220m | ecosystem: Environmental > Aquatic > Freshwater > Lake ...
GCTCTGCTTGGCGCCGAGCTGGCCCAACCCGAGCCGCGCGGCGTCGGTGTTCCAGTACTACGTGCCGGTTGCGGGGCATGTGCGCCTGGAGGTCTGCGACGTGACCGGGGCGAAGGTCGCGACGCTGGTCGACGGGAGCGAGGCCGCGGGCTGGCATCGGGCCGCGTGGGACGCGTCGCGGCTGCCGTGCGGCGTCTACTTCAGCCGGCTGGAGCAGGGCGGCGTCGTGCGCGCGGGGAAGGTGGTCGTGGCAAGGTGAGCGGCCATTGCCGCACGATGGCGTAGGGTGAGTGCGAACGCGGCCGCGCCCCGAGGGGGGCGCGGCCGCCTTCAGCTTCGACCGTTGTCGATTCGGGGACCGTCGCAACCCTGTGCCTCGGTCCCTACCGGTTGCTCGGACGGAAGCTGATCTGGCGGCGTGAAGGTTCCGGAGAACCCATGAGCCGGCGAATCGCCACGAAGACCACCCTGAATCGGGCGTCGTACTTCTTCTCGAGCGACTCCAGCCTGCCGGCCAGGTCCGCGTGGGGGATGAGCATTCGACGCAGGTTGACGAACGCTCGCATGATCTCGATGCTGACCAGGACGGCCCGCTTGCAGCGCAGCACACTGGACAGCATTGCGACTCCCTGTTCGGTGAATGCGAGGGGGTCGTACTCCGCGAAAACTCCATCAGCGCTGACTGACCCGGTCCGGACCGGGATGGCCGCACTCCGACGGGGCATCGGACCGGTCCGTCACTCGGCTGTGGATCGGTTGTGTGGTGGTTTTCGACGGGTATCCGGGACCGGATTCAAGGACAGGGCGTAGTTGCCCCGGTCACCCAGCCCATAGAGCGCGCTGGCAGGCCGCGGTCTACGCGACGGGCCGATAGTCGTGAAGCACGCCACCGAGGACGGGCAGAGCCACGAGTCGTCCGCGTAGCGGTGGAGACTGCCGCAGTCCCGGACACGGGGTCCGGAATCCCGTGGATGGCCTGCGACGGACGCGCGCCATTGTAGTACCGGACTCACTCGGCCGCGACTCGGTGGACATGATCGGCACTCAGGAAGATGAAGTGGTCCAGGGCCTCCTCCCGCAGCGTCCGCACGAACCTCTCGATGTGAGGCGAGGCGCTGGGGGCCAGGAGAAATGCCGGGACCAGCCGGCCCCCGCCGCGAGCCGTTCGGCTGCGGCGCGGGGGCACGTGGGGTGCCGCCCCCCTCCCGCGAGCGCTGGGCGCTCTTTCAGCATCTCCGACCTCTGCAGCCGCAAGCCGTAGGTTGTGGAATCAAGAATGCAGTCGAAGGCCCACCAAGGCATGATGACGCTGTCAGTTGGCCCGTGATTGAAACGTGATGGGGCCTGCCTTCGCTGACCGGCATGCCATGGGCTAGCGTCTTAGGGCGGGGTGGGCGACGCGACGAGAGGATGACGCCGGCCAACTCAGGACTTGCGGCATTGCAGGCGCCGGGCTGACCCCGGCGTGTTCGCGGGAACATGACAGACGGACTGCAGTTACAGCGCTGCCATCCCCATTCTCCGTTCCACAACCCAAGCCGTGCAGTCCACTTCGTCGGGTGCGCTACAAGCGCAGCACTCGGCCCAGGCGAGCCGAAATCGGACGCCCCCGGGTGGTGGCGGTTCGGGCGCAACTTCCGCGCCCCCCCGCGCCGTTTTCCAGGTGGTCGGTCCCCGGATCCACTGCCGGGGAGCCGCGCCAGAGGACGGGAGGCGAGTCATGAAAACGTATTGCCGCATCGGTCTGGTGGTGGTGCTCGCGGCCGCCGCTTTCACATTCTCCTACGCCTCGGCGCAGTCACGGCCGGCCCTGGGCCGCGACCCCTCGCCGGACGAAGCCGCGCTCCACGCGGCCGGCGTCGACGGTGACTGGTGGTCGCAGGCCCTCGCGCGCATTCAGGCACTGGAGTACGAGGCTTCCGCCTCGGACCAGGGGCTTCAGGCCCCGAATCGAGCGCAGGATCTGAGAACTCGCTTCGGGCCGAAGGGCATCACCATCGTGCCCCGCCGGGAGGTGGAGCCGTCATGGCAGTGGGGCTGGCAGACGGTGGCGTGGGGGCGTGACGGCGACCGTCGACTCGCGGTCGAGGCGCAGCTCTCGTACGCAGGCCATCGGGTGACCTACACACGGCCCGGTCTCCTTGAGTGGTACGAGAATCGCGAAGAGGGCCTGGAGCAAGGGTTCACCGTCCTGGAGCGGCCGGCAGGTGAAGGGGATCTGCTGATCGAGGGCGCGCTGACAGCTCCGGCGGCAGAATCGGAGCGCGCCGGCCCGCGCATGGAACCCGACGGGCAGACCCTCAGCCTGACGGACCAGCAGGGCGTGCCCGTGCTGCAGATCACGGAGCTTGCCGTGCTCGACGCCTCCGGGGCCCGTCTGCTGGCCAGGATGGAGGTCGAGGGCAACGCGGCACGCATTCGGGTCGATGACGCGGGGGCGACCTACCCGATCACGATCGATCCTCTGTGGCTGAATCCCCGGAGTCGGGGATGGACCCTCGAACCCTGGCAGTACAGCGGGCTTTTCGGCTATTCCGTGTCGACAGCCGGCGACGTCAACGGCGACGGGTTCGACGACGTCCTGGTGGGCTCCAAATGGTATGACAGCGGGCAGGAAGACGAGGGCGCGGCCTTCCTCTACCTGGGATCCCCCTCGGGGCCGTCGGGAACGCCGGATTGGAGCGCGGAGAGCAACCAGGCCGAAGCGGAACTCGGCCATTGCGTCGCGACGGCGGGCGACGTGAACGGCGACGGGTACGACGACGTGATCGTGGGCGCGCCGTACTACGACAATGGCCAGTTCCACGAGGGGACGGCCTATGCCTGGCACGGGAGTGCCAACGGTATGGGTCCGAACGGAACGCCGACCAATGCCGACTGGGCGTGCGAGGTGAGCCAGACCTCGGCGCTGTTCGGATTGTCCGTCGCCGCCGCGGGCGACGTGAACGGCGACGGGTACGACGACGCGATCGTGGGCGCGCCTTTCCATGACGATTGGTATACCGACGAGGGCACGGCCTGGGTGTTCCATGGCGGGCCGAATGGGTTGCCCTACGTCGCCGCCTGGCACGTGCGGGGCAATCAGACGGGCGCCTACCTCGGCACTTCGGTCGCCACGGCCGGCGACGTGAACGGAGATGGCTACGACGACGTAGTGATCGGCGCCCCCGAATACGACGACGGCACGCTCACCAATGAAGGTGCCGCGTACGTCTGGCACGGAAGCGCAACCGGGCTTCAGCCCAGCACCACCCCGGCCGACGCCGACTGGAGCTACACGATCGGTCAGGCTCACGCCAAGCTGGGCACCTGGGTCGCTACCGCGGGCGACGTCAATGGCGACGGGTACGCCGATCTGATCGTCGGCGCTCCCTGGTACGACCACCCCGAAGTGGATGAGGGATGGGCCGGGGTCTTCGCCGGCGGCGCCGCGGGTCTCTCCTCCGCCGCCACCTGGTCCTTCGAATGCAATCAGGCGGGCGCCTGGATGGGCGTCGTCGTCGCGACCGCCGGTGACTTCAATGGCGACGGGTACGCCGATCTGTTGGCGGGGGCGTCGCACTACGAAGGGCCGTACAGCCCGACCGACGCGGGGGGCGTGTTCCTCTACGCCGGCTCCGAGGACGGTCCCGGGTCAAACCCGGCCATCATGCTCGGCGACTGGGCCAGCGGCCGTTTCGGCTGGTCTGCCGGCACCGCCGGTGACGTCGACGGAGACGGGTTCAGCGACATCATCGTCGGGGCCTTTCTCCACGGCGGCGAGACCGGCACGGTCGAGATCTACCCCGGCTTCGGCAACGCCCCGGAGTACTTCGGGGCGGGTTCCTGGACCCGTGAACCCAACCTGGCCAACATGCATTTCGGCTTCGCGATCGCTGCGGCTGGGGACATGACGGGGGACGGGTACGGCGACATCATTGTCGGGGCGCCCGGGTACGACGGCGGCGAGGCGGAAGAGGGCGCCATCTTCATCTATCCCGGCACCTACGAGGGCCCCAACTCGTTTCACATGTGCATCGGAAAGGGCAGGCAGGCGGACGCCCACCTCGGGTCGTCGGTCGCCGGGGCGGGTGACATCAACGGAGATGGCTACGACGACGTCGTCGTCAGCGCGCCGGACTACGACGTGAGCCGGACCGACGAGGGCCTCGTCATCGTCATCTACGGCTCGGCGTCGGGTCCTCCCAACTACGTCGATCCCAGCGTCGCTGAGTGGTCCGCCCGGGGCGCGCAAACCGGCGCCTACCTGGGCCAGATGGTCGCCGGCGCCGGGGACGTGAACGGCGACGGCTATGCCGATCTGCTCGCTGGCGCGCACGCCTTCGATCACGGAACGACCAACGAGGGCGCGGTCTTCCTCTGGGAGGGATCCGTCCAGGGTCTGGGCGACTCCGGGACTCCCGGCAACGCCGATTGGATGGCCGAGAGCAATATGACGAGCGCGTTGCTGGGTGCGTCAGGGGGCACGGCGGGCGACGCGAATGGTGACGGGTACAGCGACATCGTAGTGGGGGCGTACAACACCAGCAACGGCGAGACGAGCGAGGGTCGCGTCTATGCCTGGTTCGGCGGGCCGGAGGGACTCGGGGATGGGGGATCGCCCGAGAATGCCGACTGGATGGTCGAATCGAACCTCGCGAATGCACGATTCGGGTACGCTGTCTCCACCGCCGGGGACGTGAACGGTGACGGTTACAGCGATGTCGTAGTGGGCGCGTACTCCTACGACGACGGGTCTGAAAGCGGGGGCGTGTACTGCTTCGGAGGTTCCGCGACGGGGTTGGAGACCACGGCCAGTTGGGAGAAACACTATCCGGGAGCCAACTCCGCTTTCGGCTATGCCGTGGCCGCGGCCGGGGATGTCGACGGCGACGGCTATGGCGACGTCATCGTCGGCGTCAAGCTCGGCGAGTCGGACGGCTATGCCGACGAGGGGCTGGCTTACCTCTACGGCGGTTCCCCGGCGGGCCTGGCACCCAACGCGGGCTGGATCGGCGCGGGAGGGCAGACGAACTGCTTTTACGGCGCCGCGGTCGCCGGCGCGGGCGACGTCAACGGCGACGGCTTCGACGATGTCATGGTCGGCGCGCCCATGTGGGACCACGGTCAGACCGATGAGGGTCGGGTCTGCCTCTACTTCGGCAATCACTTCCTCCAGGCCGAGGATGGGCGGGAGCGCCTGCCGCGCCAGACGCGGTCGGACGGATCGGCGCCCATCGCCCGCCTCGGCATCTCCGACGCGGAGAGCTCGTTCCGTCTGAGCCTTCAGGGGCGCACGCCCGCCGGTCGGGGGAAGGTGCGGCTCCAGTGGGAGGTCAAGCCGCTGGGCGTTCCCTTCGACGGGACGGGGCTGGTCGAGGGCGCGGTCGATCAGGACACCGGAGCCCCGTCAGGTACGGACGGCAGCTACGTGGAGCTGGACGAGCTGGTCACCGGACTGGAACCGGACACCGTCTACCGCTGGCGCATGCGCGTTCTCACCGACTCGCCGTTCTTCTCTCACTCGCGCTGGTTCTGGATGCCGGGCAACGGACTCACCCAGTGGTGCCTGAGAACGGCCGAGGCGTCGTCGGCGGTGGTGTCCTGCGTGGGGACGCTGTCCGACTGCCTGCGTCTATCTCCGCCGTTCCCGAATCCCTTCCGTGCGGCAACCTCCCTCTCGCTGGAATCGGTCGGAAGCTCGCGGGCGCAAGTGACGGTGCACGATTTGACGGGTCGAAAGGTCGCCGAGCTCTGGGAAGGCGGTCTCGACGCGGAACGCCGCACGATGTTCTGGAGCGGTCACGACGATGAAGGCCGACCGCTCCCCGAAGGTGTCTACTTCATTCGAGCCGAGGTGGATGGCGCGACGCTCTCGCGCAGCGTGATCCGTCTGCGATGATGCGGCGGCATCAACGCAGGAGGAGGACGCGCCCGGAGCCGTGGTGGCTCCCGCGCGCGTCCTCCATCTGCAACACGAGCCGGTCCCCGACACCCGGCCGATGGTCTGGCCGGTGAGGAACGCGCCCTCCACGGGAGCCCCCTGCTCATCGACGACGCGTCCCTGCCCCGCGCCGACGAACGGGAAGTAGACCTCGTCCAAGAGTGCCGGTAGGCGGTCGGCGTCCCAGCGCTCGCGGGTGATGTTGGGCATGACGATCCCGTGGCCGGCGAAGAGCATCACGCCGTTGATGTTGGAGGCGGGAGCGGCTTGAGAGCGAGCCGAGGGACTCGGGAGCCCGAAGCGGGATCGGGGAGGATCTCAGCCTCGCCCCGCGATCGCGCGCGGACGGAATCCGGCGGGCCGTGGCGGTCGCCGATAGTCGGCGTCAGGGGTGCGCGGGCCCGAAGATCAGGGTCTGAGAGGCGGGATGGGGGATTGAATCACCTACGCCTATCAACGGCAATCTCTGCGCGGATCCGCTCTTCTGCGCGCCCGCGCAGAATCCCGGCTGCGGTCCGATATCGGCGCTTGGCCGGTCGGATGCCAGCCGGGGGTCGCCGATGGCGCGCCGCGGGAGTCTGTGTCCGTTCTCCGGATCGACCTGAACCCCTTCCTGGACGGCACGACGATCGTCTGCTGCCTAGGGCCCGGCGGCCCGGATGTCGCCACTGCTGCGGTCTGTGACGTCGCCGGGCGCGTGGTCCGGAGACTGGAGGTTTGGGAGCCGGGTACGCGCGGCAGCGTCTGGAGGGACGGAGCCGATGCCGCAGGCAACGTGTTGCCGGGAGGAATCTACCCGCTGTGCCTGCCGGCCGCCGAACGGTCGGCCACGGCGCGAGTCATCAAGATCCGATAGGGCGCAAGCGTCCCGCCACGGCTGTCCATACGCCTCATCCCCAGGACTCCGCCGCCTCGGAGGGGGTCATGGACGGCGTGGACCAGGAGTCGTAGAATCGTGGGCGGAAGTCAGTGCTGCTCCCTTGGTGCCTGTGCTGAGTCGTCCGGTCAGTGAGCGAGGCAGTCAGAGGAACACAAGCACGGCAATGGAGATCCCTGAGGGTTCGGGTTCTGGTAGCGACAGGTGAGGTGAGCCGATGTGCCCGGCAGGTGCGGCCAGTCGTATCCTCGGACCGGTGTTGGCCTGTGTCCTGCTTTCCCTTCACTCCATCGCGGCCGATTGCATCGACTACGCGGATTACCTTCACTGGGAGAGCAACGTGCCGCCTCGACCTTCACAGTACGGATGTCCTTATGACGTCGGGGCCGCGATGGAGGGCCGGTACGCATATGCCGCCTACGTCTCCGACCGCTGCGGACTGCAGGTGATCGATCTCTCCGACCCGGGGCGCCCGCACGTCACGGGCTCCGTCGATACGCAGGGATACGCCCGGAGCATCACGGTGGGGGGTCGCTTCGTATACTACGCGGAAGGCTATGACGGGCCGGGCGATGTCACACTGATCGATGTCTCTGATCCGGCGGATCCGCGAATCGTCGGAGTCTTGGACACGCCGAGCATGGCGATGAAGGTCGCCGTCGCGGGCAGCTATGCCTACGTTGCCGCTTGGACCGCGGGTCTTCTCGTGGTCGACATCTCGATTCCGCAGAATCCGCGGATCGTCGCCTCCCTGCCCACCGCCGGCACGCTGAGCGGCGTCGCGGTCTCGGGGGACCGCGCCTACGTGCTGGAGTGGCAGTGGGGGCTCCATGTGATTGACGTCACAGATCCTGTGCATCCGCAGCTTCTCGGTGGACTGCAGGGGGCCGGGAGTTGTGACATAGCCATTTCGGGTTCCCATGCCTACGTCGTCGGCGGAAATGGCGGACTCCGGGTCATCGACATCTCGGACTCCGCGCATCCTGTCGTAGTCGGAGGCCTCGTCACCAACGGAGCGTACGGCGTGGCCGTATCCGGGGATCATGCGTACGTTGCGGATGGCTACGACGGCTTCCTGGTTGTGGATGTCTCGGTCCCCGAGAACCCTGTCCTCCAGAGTGCGGTCTTCGGCCCCTGCAACCAGGTGGCCGTCTCCGGCGACTTAGCCTGCGCGTCAGAGGGGGAGCACGGCCTGGAGGTCATCGACATCTCGGCCCCCGTCGGGCCTCCGCGGCTGTGCGGCGTGCCCGGCGTCGGCGCGTGGGACCTGGCGGTCTCCGCTGGGTTTGCCTGGATCGCGGACGGCGAGCGGGGCTTAAAAGCCGTCGACCTCACGAACCCCGAGTGCCCGCCCTATTGGATGCAAGGGGCGATCTACCCGATCGACGCCCGCGGCGTCGCGGTGCAGGGCAACTTCGCCTTCGTTGCCGACCACGGCGCGTCGCTGCTGGTGTACGACGTGACGCACCCCATGCAGCGACGACTCATCGGCAGGGTGCGGACCCCGGACCATGCGAACGGTGTCGCCGTGGTGAACGGAGTCGCCTTGGTCGCGGGAGATGCCTCCGGGCTGCAGACGGTAGACATTGCAGATCCCCACCATCCCCGGATCCTGGGAAGCGTGGACACGCCGGGTCAGGCCTTGAACGTAGCAGCATCGGGGTCTTACGCCTATGTTGCCGACGGAGAGGCGGGCCTCGCCGTGATCGAGATCGCGGATCCCTCGCGCCCGCGACTCCTCGGAGGGGTGGCGACGCCGGACATCGCCACGGACGTGGACGTCTCTGGCCCATACGCGTATGTGGTGGACGCGCATGACCCGACAACGGCAGGGAGTTTCAGTATCGTGAGCGTCGTCGACCCTTCTCGCCCGATGATCGTGGGGGCCTTGGGCAGCCAGGCGGCCTGGAGCGTCACGGTCCGCGGCTCGTATGCATACGTCGCGGGTTTCCGGGGACTCCAGATCATCGATGTTGCCGATCCGACGGATCCCCGGATCGTGGGCGGAGATGAGTCGGCCCGGGCTACCGCGTGCGCGGTCAGTGATACGGCGGCGTGGTTCACGGCGTGGGGGCTGATCGCGGTCCCGCTTCAATGCGATGGAACGCGGCCCGAGGGGACGGGCGTGAGCTCGGTCCCGGCTCAGGAGCCATCGGTCTGCGCGTTCCCGAACCCGGGGCGGCGCCAAACCACGATCCGGCTCGCGCTGTCGGTTCCGGGGCGCGTCCGAGCGACGATTCTCGATGTTACCGGGCGGCAGGTGCGGACCCTCTACGAAGGGGCGTTGGCCGGCGGAGATCATGACTTCCGCTGGGACGGACGGGATGGGGTCGGCGGCTTCGTCGCAGAAGGCGTGTATTGGGCTCGGCTGGCGACTGCGGAAGGGGAGCGAGCCGTGCGGGTGGTGCTGGTGAAGTAGCGCGGAACGCCGTGCGAATGTGCCCCGCCCGCGAGTCCTAGGGTCCCAGTCTCGTGCGGTAGGCTTTCTTCAACTCCAGGATCTGCATCTTGCCCGCGAAGTAGCCGATGAGCAGAGCGGGCCAGTTGATGCTGCGCAGGACATCCTCGTCGATCTCCGCGACGCCACGGCGTGCCTGGCGCCTGAAGTCCGCTGCCTCCTGTAGCGTCCAGTCCCCGCACTCGACGTGGACGTCGTACAGGACTCGGCGAATGCGACCCCGCCACGACCCGAGGGTTCGATATTCCGCGTCGGCCGAATCACCCAGCGCCCCGGCACGCCAGAAGATCTCCTCCGCGTACATCGCCCACCCTTTGACGAGTGCGTTGTCCTGCAGGAGATTGCGCAGCGGATGGATCCGGACTCCTTCGAGCGCCTGGCGCGCTATGTCGCGCGGGTGTCGATCCTTCCGTATCCGCGGACGGGACAGACGGGGCTGGTGCTCGGTGCGCTGGAGTGGATCCACCAAGTTGTCGAGCAGATCCCGGCGCCGCGGCAACACCTGGTGCGCTACTACGGCGCCTACGCGCGCTCGGAAGCGCCGGCGGTTGAGGGCGATGCGGGAGTCGTCAGAGCGGCCGCGGGGATCCGTTCGAGGGTCGGGGGCCGCCGGGACGCGGACGTGAGGCGGTCAGGTCAGAGGCGGGAGCGGCTTGAGAGCGAGCCGAGGGACTCGGGAGCCCGAAGCGGGATCGGGGAGGATCTCAGCCGCGCCCCGCAATCGCGCGCGGCCGGAATCCGGCGCGCCCTGGCGCTGTCGCCGACGGTTGTGAGGGGTTCCCGGGAGCGAAGATCGGGGTCCGAGAGCCGGGGAGGGAATTGAATCACCTGTGCCATGAGCGCCGGGATCGGACCCAATGACCGCCGGATCGACCTATCGCGGACCATGCGCGAACCGGGCCGCACATCCACCCTGATCCTTGACCGGAAGGCCGCGATCGTATAAGCTCATTCCTGGCAGACCAGTGCAATGGGCGGGGCCATTCCTCTGGCGCCCAGATCCCGTGATGGGCCGTCGCCACCAAGCGGTCCCGCTGCTTCGGGGAGATCCACCACATGGCTTTCCCCCGGGCCGCCGGGAGATTGTTCGCCCCCGCCCACGCGGGGCGGGCAGGATTGTTGCGACCTCTTTCCGAAGCTCAACCGCTTCCCGAACCCATCCGCTACCCGAAGGAAAACAAGCCATGAACAGGTTCTTCGCCTTCAGGGTCTTCCCGCTCGTCGTGGCTTTCATGCTCTCTGGCGCTGCCTCCTCCGCTCGGTCCGTCTGGTATGTTGATGACGACGCGCCGGGAGATCCCGGCCCGGCCGACCCCGGGATCAGCGACCCGCTCGAGGACGGCTCGCCGGACCACCCCTTCGACGCCATCCAGGAAGGGATCAACGCCGCGGTGGATGGCGATCTCGTCCTGGTGCGCGACGGAACCTACACGGGCGCCGGCAACCGGGAACTGGATTTCGGCGGCCGACGGATCACCGTTCGGAGCGAGAACGGGTCGGAGAGCTGCATCATCGACTGCCAGAGTGGCGTCTATCATGCCTTCTATTTCCACAACAACGAGACTTCGGATGCGGTCGTCGAGGGCCTCGCCATGCAGAACAGCCGGTACCTGCCCGCTTTCCTGATCGGTGGAGCGGCTCCGGCCGTCCGTGATTGCATCTTCCGCGGGAACTACGGACTCACGGGCCCCGGGGCTGTGTACGTCGGCGACGGAAACGCCAGCACCGTATTCTGGAATTGCAGGTTCCTCGGTAACTCGGGGCAACACTATGGCGCCGCCCAGGCGTACGGATCACAGGCGGCTGTGGCTTTCGTCAATTGCGAGTTCTCCGGCAACAGTTCCCTGCAGTACGGCGGCGCCGCGAGCAGCAGGAGTGGCGGCGACATGTCCTTTGTCAACTGCACCTTCATCGGGAATTCCGCCAGCCAGAATGGCGGAGCGATCTACCTGGATGGGAGCTACACGAACGTCAATCTGGCGAATTGCGCCTTCGTGGGGAATCAGGCGGGTAACCACGGCGGTGGGATCTGCGCGAACACGATATACAATGAACTGTTTTGGGTGAACCTGTACAACTGCACCTTCGCCGGCAACCAGGCTGTCCTGGGCCGCAGCGTCGCGGAGGAGCCGGCTGCCATGGGCGGCGGCATCTGGCAGTCCTGGAATTCCATCTACTGGGATGGACCGGATGGCTTCTACTGGGGAAGCGGCGGGTGCTCCTTCGGATACTGCGACGTGTTCGGCGGAGTCGGCGGGCAAGGCAACATCGACGCCGATCCGCTGTTCGTGCGGGCGCCCCATCCGGGACCGGACGGAGTGTGGGGCACGGATGACGATGACTACGGGGATGAGCGCCTGGGGCCGGACTCGCCCTGCATCGATGCCGCGAACTCCGACGAGCTACCGGCCGACGTCTACGACCTGGACGGCGACGGGGATACCGGCGAGCCCATTCCCTATGATCTCGACGGGCGGGCGCGCCTGGTGGACGATCCGGATGTCGGCGACACCGGTGTCGGCTTCCCCTGCGTGGACATGGGACCCTACGAAGAGCAGGCTTCTTCGGATGTCGCGTCGGCTGAGGAGGGTCCCGTAGGCGCCGGGATCTCCGCGTCACCCAATCCCTGCCACCTCGGGACAGTGATCTGGATCGATACCCCCCGCGCGCGGCCGTTGACCCTGTCGGTCTACGACATCTGCGGGATGCCGGTGCGCACCATCTCGATGGGGAAGATCGCGGCCGGGCGGCGTTCCCTCTCATGGGATGGAAGGGACGAACAAGGCCGCATGCTGCCAGCGGGCCTGTACCTCGTCCGGCTTGAGGACACCGGAGGTTCGCATCGTGCGGTGAAGGTGATCCTGGCCAGATAGTACACATACTTCCGGGCGTGCCATGGGGCAGAACCCGTGCGTCGAGCGGCGTCATCCTCCGCGGACGTCGGGACTCCGCCAGGCGATCTGCGGGGCAGCAGATGCGCGGACCTCGTGCTGCCACAGGCGGTCAGCGTCACGAAGTACGCGCGGCTGGGGAGGCGGGCGGCCGCATAGGCGATGCCCTTTGGAGCCCGCTGCAGCCTACCCCATCACCCTCCCATACAGCTCTTCATACGCCGGCACGATCCTCTCCACCCCGAACCGCTTCGCCGCATCCTCCGCCGCCGCGCGGCTCATCGCCTCCCAGCGCTCACGGTCGCGCAGCAGATCCACGATCGCCCGCGCCGAGCAGGTGACGTCCCCCACGCCGCACAGGAGCCCCGTGTGGTCGCGGACGATCACCTCGGGCAGGCCGCCCGCGTCGCTGGCGGCGACGGGGGTGCCGCAGGCCAGGCTCTCGAGCGCAGCGAGCCCAAACGACTCGTAATCGCTCAGCAGCAGGCCCAAATGCGCGCTCCGCAGATGCCCCGGCATGTCCTGCGCGCTCTCGGCGAACGTGACGTGCGGGGTGAGGTTCAGCTCCGCGACTAGCTCCTCCGCCATCCCCTTCTCCGGCCCGTGGCCGAGGATCGTGAGCCGCGCGGGCAACTGCTTCTGCACCTCGTGGAAGACGCGCACCACGTCCGCGATGCGCTTCACCGGTCGCAGGTTGCTCGCGTGCATCAGATGGAACTCGCCGTCCGGCGCCGGATACGGCGCCCGGTCTCGCGGATGGAACCGCGCGGTGTCGACAAAGTTGTAGATCACCTCCGGCGGCTTCGGCAGCCGGAAGCGATTCATCGTCTCGTCTCGCAGCCACTCCGAGACCGCGGTCAGCCCGTCGGACGAGGTCATCGCATGGCACGTGAGCGCGTAGAACTCCGCATGGCTCCCGACGAGCGTGATGTCGGTGCCGTGGAGCGTCGTCACCACCCGCACCTTGCGCGGCGCGACGACCGCGCGTGCCAGGATCGCGATCACCGCGTGCGGGATCGCGTAGTGCGCGTGGATCACGTCGACGCCGAACTCCTTCACGATCCCGGCCAGCTTGTTCGCCAGCGAGAGATCGTGCGGCGGGCAAGGGAAGAGGGGATAGCTCGGCACGTTGATCGCGTGGAAGACGACGCCCGAGTCCTCAGCAAGCCGGTAGGGCCGCTGCGTCGCGGCCAGGTGCACCTGATGCCCGCGATGCGCCAGCGCGGTCGCGAGCTCCGTCGCGACGATGCCCGATCCCCCCTGCGTCGGATGGCAGGATACGGCGATTCTCATGCGCGCGAGCCCTCCTGTCCCGGGCCCTGCTCCCAGGTGTGCGAGGAATAGACCTTCGGGAACGGAGAGTAGTGCTCGACCGGATCGACCATCGGCACCGCGCGTGTCACCCGGAACGGTTCGCCGAAGGTCCGCCCGATCAGTCCGCCGAAGTAGCGCGCGCGGGCTTCCAGCCGCATCAGGAAGTCGGGCTGCGCGATCCCGGTCGGCGGCTCGTCGCTGCCCTCGCGGTAGAATTGCGACGCGAAGCAGCGCACCGCTTCCAGCTTCCGCTCGTGGAAGCCGTCGATGTCGACGATGAAGCTCGGCTCGAATGGCGTGTGCGCCATGAAGAAGAGCACTTCGTTCGGCCGGTACGGCTCGCCCTCGGCCGGGTACTTGGCGAAGCCGACCGGGTACATGACCGAGCGCACCAGATGCCCCGCGGCGGCATGGTCCGCGTGCAGGTCGTCCCAGAAGTGGGTGAGGATCAGCGTCGGCCGGAAGTGGCGGATCGCCTCGATCACCCGGCGCCGGTTCTCCGCGCTGTTCTCCAGCCGGCCGTCCCCCAGATCGAGCGTCACGCGCTCGCTCACGCCCAGGATCCTTGCCGATGCCTGCGCCTCGCGCGCGCGGATCTCGGGCGAGCCGCGCGTCCCCATCTCGCCGCGCGTCAGGTCGACGATCGCGACCGAGCGCCCGCGCGAGATCAGCTTCGCCAGCGTCCCGCCGCAGATCATGTCGACGTCATCCGGGTGCGCGCCGATCGCGAGCACGTCCACGCTCATGCCGACTCCTTTCCCGCGTCCTCCGAGATCAGTACGAGCTGATGCCCGCGCGCCAGGGGATCGAGCGCCTCGATCGCCCGCGCGACGAACTCCGGGCCGTGACGGTTCAGGAACTCGATCACGTTCGCGGTCCGCTCCTGCAGCCCGCCGCCGGGCAGGAGCGCGGCCTGCATCTTCTCGCGCCGCGTCCGATCCAGGCCCGCCGCGGCGCGCCGCTCCTCCGCCAGCCCTTCCACGATGCGCCGCACGCCGGCCGCGACCGCCTCGCGCCCGGTGCGCAGCCAGCGCGGGGAGTCCGGCCGCGCCAGGCGATCGATCTCCTCCAGCAGCGCCTGGCCGTGGCGCTCGATCGCCTCCCGCAGCGCGGCGTCGGGCTCGTCGCTGCCGGCCGCCGCGACATCGATGTCGGTCGAGGCGAGCGCCGTGAACGCCGCCTCCGGCGTCAGCCCCGCCTTCTCCGCCGTGCGCGCTATCCCCGGTTCCACGAACGTCGCCGAGACGCGCGGCTGGAGCAGCGAGGGCCGGATCTCCATCACCTGGTAGAGCGGCTGGATCTGCCAGAGATACGCCAGCTCGGTCGGTCCGCCGATCGTCACGACGACCGGCAGCACCGCGTCCTGGCAGAGCGGCCGCAGCGCGGCGCCGGGCGAGAAGTCGCGCGGCCGCTCGCGGATCTGCCGCGCCGCCTCGCGCAGCGACACGGTGCCGCTCGCGAGCGTCACGCGTTCCCCCTCGATCTCGACCGGCACCCGCGCGCCGGCGACGATCTCGAAGAAGCGCAGGTCGGTGAGGGGCGGCGTGACGCCCGCGTCGTGCAACGGCCGCATGCCCGCCTCCAGCGCGCGCACCAGCGCCGGCCAGCGTTCGACCATCTCGGCCAGCACCGGGGCGATCCGCGCGCGCAGCTCGTCCGGCTCCACCAGACTCAGCTCGCCCCCGCCGAAGCAGGCGCGCAGCAGCCCGCGGAACGCGGTCGCGTAGCTGGTGAAGTCGAGCCCCGCGATCGTCTCCAACACCCAGGGGGTGAACTGGGTCGGGGGCAGCGCCTCGCGCAGGAACGCCAGCAGCGGCTCGCGCGCCTCGACCAGCGGGATCGCCGAGACCGGCGGCACGCGCCCGCGCTCCAGCGGGCCCGCGTACGGGTGGACGAAGCGGCGGCCGTTGACGGTCACGCGGTTCACCTCGAGGACGTCGTGGTCCTCGGACGCGATCCAGAAGAGCGGACCGACGGGCGTGGCGCCCGTGACGCTCGCGGAGGCGATCCGGCGCGCCAGCGCGATCGCCGAGACCGCCTTGAGGAACGTGTAGAGCGGGCCGGTGAGCAGCCCCGGCTGCTGTCCGGCGACGACGTAGCGCGTGGGCGTGGCGCTGCTGCCGAAGCGCGATCCGCTGGCGTGGTCGGCGCGCTCGAGGGTGAAGCGCGGGAAGCCGCGGTGCGCGGCATCCTCCGCGGCCAGTCGCTCGAGCAGCGCCGCCTCGGCCTGCGCGTCGAGCGCGGCAGGCGCGATCCGGTGAACGTCGAACGTCA
>Ga0163210_1000564_pt1 | contig 15711 bp, 16 predicted proteins | sample Kivu_220m_FD_113536 | JGI IMG/M metagenome (GOLD analysis project Ga0163210, IMG submission 113536) | Freshwater microbial communities from Lake Kivu, Western Province, Rwanda to study Microbial Dark Matter (Phase II) - Kivu_220m | ecosystem: Environmental > Aquatic > Freshwater > Lake ...
AAATGCGGCACTCTGCTAGACTAGCGGTCGCTTTGCACGGATTGGAGAGAAACCTTGCGTGACATCCTCTTACTTGATGAGGGGTGTTCACTTTTTCTGGAGAGTTCTCGAATGCGTATTGCGTCGTGGTCTGTCTTGCTGATCGCGTTGGCAGCACTTGCTGCCGCGTGTGAACCGGTCTCTACCCCCACTCCGCCCAAGCCCACGGTGGTCGGGGTTTCTACCCCAATCGTAACGTCGCAACCCACTGCCACAGCTGCCCCTACCCCATCACCCGTTCCCAAATCCAAGGTTTTACGAATCGGCCGGGTAGGGTACCCGAACGTCATAGATCCACAAAGGTCTGCGTCCGGCAATGGCATCGAAGTCTTGCGCCTGGTTTATGAAGGATTGTTCAGCATTGACGATAAGGGCAACCCGGGGCCCGGGGGAGCGGACAAGTGCGATCTGTCCAGCGACAGCACCTCGATGACTTGCCACATCCGCGACGGCTTGAAACGCGCCGATGGCACGCCCATCACGGCGAAAGATTACGAATACGCGCTCAAGCGCGCGATCGATCCGCGCGTTACCGGCAAGCCGCTCGCCTACCTATTGTATGACGTCAAGGGGGCGGAAGCGTTGGATGTGCTGGATCCCGCCAAAGCTCAGCCCGCGGATATCGACAAGGCGTTCTCGAACTATGGCGTTACAGCAACGGACGATAAGACGCTGGTCGTGACCTTCAAGCGCCCGGTCGGATACTGGCAATTCATCGCGTCCAGCAACATTACCTACCCATCGGATGGCAGCCAAGTCGCCAAAGACCCGGACAACTGGTGGACCAAGCCGGAAGGGCAGAACGGTAATGGCCCCTTCAAGATCAAATCCATCGACGCCGGCAAGAGAATCGTCCTGATCCCGAATGAGAACTATTGGCGCGGCAGACCCAAACTGGAGCGTATCGAGTTCGTCTATGGCGACAGCAAGACGTTGCTCGATGCCTACAAATCCGGCACGGTAGATTTAGTGACCGGTCTTGCGCCGGATGAACTCACAGCGGTCAACGCCGACTCGACGCTCAAAGCAGAATCCATCCAGTTTCCAGTGGCAGCCACCTATGCGTTGACGTTCAACAGCTCGCGCAAGCCGTTTAACGATAAGAACGTCCGGCTGGCCTTCTCGCAGGCCCTTGATCGTGACGGCTGGGTGCGGGATGTATTGAAAGGCCGGGGCAAGCCCTACACCCGCTGGATCCCACCCGGCGTGCCGGGCGCGCAGCCCGACAAGGCGGGCGTGCCTGGTTACGACCCGAAGGCAGCGGTCCTCACGTTGGTGAGCAATGGTTATGCCACAACCGACAGTACGCCAGCGGCACCCAAGGTAGACTGCGGCAAGTTGGGCGAAATCCGGTTGACCTTCAACAACGCTTCGTCCTCCCAAGTTGCTGCAGCTCAGTTCCTCGCGGTCAATTTTGCGAAAGCGTTGGGCTGCCCGATCGCGCTAGAATCCGTTGACCCTGCCGTGTACGAGGCGATGAGCCAGGGGAGCAAGACCGCGCCGCAGATCGCGTTGAGTATCTGGATTCAAGATTATCCTTACCCGCAGAATTGGCTGAGCACGTACTGGACTTGCAACAGCGGATTCTCCGCGCGCTATGGCTATTGCAACAAAGACTTGGACGCGCAGCTCGCCAAATCCGATCGCGAACCGGATCCCCAAAAGGCGCTTCAGATGTATCAAGACGCCGAAGACGTGCTGCTGAGAGATGTGCCGGCCGCTTTTGCAAACTACGTCGAACTCGGCGGTTTGGTCAAACCCTACGTCATCGGCCCAGGCGCTCACATCAGCTCCGGGGACTTGGAGTGGGCTGGGGAGTGGGGTCCCGTCTTGGATTATGACATCGACCTCTCGCGTGTTTCTCCCAGCTATCAACCATAAGGACCCAAGTGCGACGCACGTGTCACGTGCGTCGCATTGCTAAACTTGTTCAGGATTGATTCCAAAATGCGTCGTGTATCCTTTCTCATTTTGATTGCCGTAGTGTTGCTCGGTGCCGTTGCCTGCGCGACCGCGCCCATCCCGACCTACGGTCCCCCGCAGGCCGGCACACCGGACGCCGCCAAAACAAACTCTGCGCCTATTCCCACGGTGAAACCGCCTGATCTGCCGCGCGTGCTGCGCATCAATCTGGGTGCACGTCCCGACGTGCTCGATCCGCAGCGAGCGTCATCGAGCGCCGAAATCGCCGTGCTGCAGTTGGCGTACGAGGGACTGACGCGTCTGGATGAGAACGGCAGGGCGACGCCGGGCGCGGCGAGCAAATGGGAATTCAGCGACGATGGCAAGACGCTGACGTTCCACCTGCGCGAGGGGCTTGTCCGCGCGGATGGGACGCCGATCACGGCGAAGGATTTTGAGTACGCGTTCAAGCACGCGGTCGATCCGCGCGTCGGCGCCTTCTCGCAGTCTTTCCTCGACGATGTGCACGGCGCGCAGGCCGCGTATTCGCTCGATCCCAAGTCTCGCCCAGAAGATATCGAGAAAGCGCTGGACGGGGTTGGCGTGAAGGCGACCGACGATACGACGCTGACCGTCACATTCGATCAGCCGACCGGCTACTGGCCGACGATCGCATCGACGTGGGTCGGCTGGCCGAGCGACAAGAGCAAGGAGGAAACAGACCCGGACGCGTGGTGGCTCAAGCCGGCGAACCACAACGGCAATGGACCGTTCAAGATTTCAGATATCCAGGAGGATGTCATCAAACTCGTGCCGAACCCTAACTATTGGGGCGGCAAGGCGAAACTCGAGCGGATCGAACTGTACTGGATTGTAGACCCCGCGGCCGTGCTGGACGCCTACCGTCGCGGCGACGTGGACGTCGTTCAGCTAACCTCGGACAATTTCGTTCAGGCGCAGTCCGATCCCGCGCTGAATCGGGATCTGCAGCGCGCGCCAGCCGCGCGGGTGACCTATCTCGGATTCAACGTGAAGAAGGCGCCGTTCACGGACAGGAATGTGCGCAAAGCCTTCTCGCAGGCGCTCGACCGCGAGGGATTCGTGCGCGATGTGCTCAAGGGCTTGGGCAAGCCGTACCTTTCGTGGATTCCACCGGGGACGCCTGGCTACGACGAAACGGCGACCGTGCCCGGTTACGATGCCAAAGCGGCCGTGCAGACACTTGTCGATGCTGGCTATGGCACGCCGGACAGGAAAAAAGTCGATTGCAACAAGCTGGGGACGATCAAGCTCTCGTACAGCAATACGCCGCGCACCCAATTTCTGTTCCAGTTCATCGCCGGCAGTCTCACGCGGGTCTTCCCCTGTCAAGTGCTGCTCGACCCCATCGATCCGACCGCCTACCCGGTGGTCGTCCGCGATCCAAAGACGGTCCCGCAAATCTACCTGATCCCATGGCAGGAGGAGTACGCCCACCCGCAGAATTGGCTGTTTTTGCAGGCGTGCAACGGAGTTTATGCCGCCCGCATCGGCTACTGCAATCGGGATTTCGACTCGGCGTTCGCGGCGGCGAATCAGGAATTGGACTATAACAAAGCCATCGAAAAGTACAAAGCCGCGCAAAAGATCTTTGTCGACGATGTGGCCGGCGCGTTCCTTTGGAACAACGAGAATGCCTTCCTCATCAAGCCGTACGTGGTCGGGTTGTGGGACCACCACAGCAGTGCCGACACCGTGTGGCCTGGCCAGTTTGGTCCCATCCTCTCCTACAATATCGATACGTTCCGTGTTGGCGCAGGGTATCCGACACAGTAAAGAGCGACCTAACCCCCCTGCCCCCTTCCCTGGAAGGGAAGGGGGTTGGGGGATAGGTTAGCGGCAAGGTTGCAGAATTTTTACTTGACAAATCCGTGAAAGTGTGCATAATGAATGTGTAGGAATTGCAAGTCTGTGTTTGGGTGTGTCTGAAGAGAGCGCCAAGGACCGGAATTGCGGGCCTCGGCGTTTTTTATTTCCGCAATCATCCTCACAAATCAATAAACTGCAGGGAAGGAGGTGAGACAAGAATGGCAGATCGCATTACCGGCACCGTCAAGTGGTTCAACGCTTCGAAGGGGTACGGCTTTATCGCGCACGAGGGCGGCAAGGACGTATTCGTGCACTTCTCGGCGATTCAGGGCGAGGGTTACCGCAACCTGAACGAGGGCGAGCAGGTCGAGTTCTCGATCGAGGACAGCCCGAAGGGACCGCAGGCCGTGAACGTTACCAAAGTGGCATAATCCTTCCACTCCAGTTAACGATGACGCTACAGCCACCGCGAGCAATCGCGTGTGGCTGTTTGTTTTGTTTGCGTAATCGACGCGGTTTGAGTAAAATGGGCGAGCATACAACGGAACACGCAACACGAACGACGTGATGCGTGGTGCGTGTTCCGTTTTTCGCGGAGTCTATCGTGGTCATCGGTACCGTCGCACGGCTCGACAACGTAACTCTATACTTTGGCGCGCAGCTGGTGTTCTCCAAGCTCTCCTGGGAAATCTACCACGACGCGCGTATTGGCTTGGTCGGTCCGAACGGCGCGGGCAAGTCGACGATCCTGAGACTCCTCGCCGGCGAGAGCGAGCCGAATGACGGCGCGGTGTACGTCACGCGCGGCGTGCGCATCGGTTACCTGCCGCAAGAGCCGGAGTTCGATCTCGCGCGCACCGTGCTGGAAGAAGCACTGGACGCGTCGCCGACGCTTGCCGCGCTCGAGAGTGAGATGGAACGGCTCAATGCGCAGATGGCAGACCCGGCGGTCTACGGCGATGAACGCAAACTCCAGCGCGTGCTCGACGCGCACGCGCGCGCGGTGGCGCAGTTCGAGGAGAAGGGCGGGCTGAATTTCGATAACCGCGTCCGCGCGACGCTGCGCGGCTTGGGATTCGACGCTGCGTCGCTGCATTTGCCCCTCTCCGCACTCAGCGGCGGGCAGAAGAAACTCGTCGGGCTGGCGAAGCTGTTGATCGAGCAGCCCGAATTGCTGCTGCTCGACGAACCAGACAATCACCTCGACCTCAACGGCAAGGCCTTCCTCGAAAAGCTGATTGCGGACTACCCCGGCGCCGTCGTCATCGTCTCGCACGACCGCTACTTGCTCGACATCGTCGCGGAAGAGATCGCCGAGCTGGAGGACGGCGCGCTGACGCACTATGTCGGCAATTATTCCGAGTACGCTTTCGAGAAGAAACAGCGGCTGCTCAAGCAGCAGCAGATGTTCGAGGTGCAGCAGCGAGAGCTCCAGCGGCTGGAGTTTTCGGCGCGCCGCCTGATGGGTTGGGGCGCCGGGCAGAACGAGAAATTCGTGCGCCGCGCGCGGTCGATGATGAGGCGGCTGGAGAAGATCGAGCGGATCGACCGACCGCGGCTTGAGCGCAAGGTGATGGGGCTGGCGCTGTCCGCACATCGGCGCGGCAGCAACAAGGTGCTGGAAATCAACGCGCTCCGCAAATCATTCGACGGCGAGCAGGTGCTGCGCGGTGCGGACTTGCTCGTGTGGCATCGCGAGCGTGTCGGGTTGATCGGCGCGAACGGCGCGGGCAAGACCGTGTTGTTCCGCTGCATCCTGAGCACAGTCGAAGGACGAGGATCGGAAACGCCGGACGCCGGCGAAATCAAGATCGGTCCGAGCACGACCATCGCGTACTACGCGCAGGAGCATCAGACGCTTGACTTTGACTCGACGCTCGGCGCGGAACTGCGGAAGGTGCGCCCGATGGTCGATCGGGAGTTGTACGGCTTGCTGGGGCGTTTTCTTTTCACTGCGGAAGATGCCAAGAAGAAGATCAGCCAGTTGTCCGGCGGAGAAAAAGCGCGCGTGCAGATCGCCAAGCTGATGATGCAGGGCGCGAACTTTCTCCTCCTCGACGAGCCGACGAACAACCTCGACATCCCATCGTCCGAATTGCTGGAGAATGCGCTCGCGGACTATGACGGCACGGTGCTCGTGATCTCACACGACCGCTATTTTCTCGATAACACGGTCGATCGCATCGTCGAGTTGGAAGATGGTGTGCTTACCGAGTACCTCGGCAACTATACCTATTACGTGGAAGAGAAGGCGCGGCGCGCGCGCGGCCAAGTGTCTTACGTGGCGAACGACGACGAGGAAGAGGAGTACGAAGCAAAGACCCGCGCGATGAAGAAGGCGCGGGGAAAGTAGCCGTCCAAGTCGCCCGATTACCTTTCCCCTCCGCCCTCCGAACTATCCGCGCCCGGCTTATCGTCAATGTAAGGATAGCGACTCCCGTTAAAGAGGTGAGTGCACATCAAGCCTCTGGCATAATGATCATAAACATCCTGAAGAGCATTCTTGCCTTCACGGAACATCCAATCCGTACCAAATCTCGCGGCGACGTCAATCTTGTCCGAATAACCGACCAGATCCCAAACCCCTTTATAGGCATCAAGCTCACTGGTGAAGGGAAAGTAATAGCCGCCGAGAACCAGGTCTCGAAGACTCGGATAGATGGGCGGTTTCCCTCTCAGCGTTTCCCAGGCCGACATGGCCACGGCACCTAACCGATCCTTGTAACGGTACAGTACGATGTTGTGATCTTCCCCATACTTGTTATCACCCGCCTGGAGCAGCACGATGCCCGGTTTCCAACCATGCGCCCACAGCAACGTGTAGGCAAACATGGCCCCTTCGAAACAATGGGCTGGATTACCTTCCGTCTCTAGAATACCTACCAAACCGCGCGTCGCATTGGAATGGTCATACGTGAAATGCCGATCGATATATCCTTGGATTTCCCAAGGCAGATTCAGTTGTTTGACCAAGGGTATGTATTTGTCAGGACAACCGAGTGAACGCAAGAATTGGGTGCTTGGCTCACGAACCTCCGGGCGAGGAAAGACCCGGTCGAGTTGGGTGATATTTGCGCGAGAAAACGCCGTATCGGCCTCCTCCAAGGCCTGATGAGCCACATGGAATCTCGGAATATGGATATTTGAGTTGTGTTCGATCGACATCGAAAAAGTCCTCCTATGGAGAGGAAATCGCTCAGGATTCCGGTCTTACGGTTAACCGGAGAAATCGATTCAGCCTGATGCGTGCCCGAGAGTTGTTTGGAAACGCTGCCGCAGCCTCTGTTGCATCTACCTGTTCAGGGTTGCTGGCAGAATAGATCTTCCCCTTGATCTTGACCCGACAAGAACCGGCGGCTTGCACATTGAGACACCAGTCGGTGTCTGGCCCATAGGTTAGAGGAATGTAAATGTGACCTTCCTTGATAACAGCCATAACGGGTGTGGCATATTCCTTGCCCGAGCGTCTACCGATGTGGTATACGAGTGAAGTAAACGAAACTCGCCCCGCAACAAGTGATCTCGTAACCGGATTCAAAATGGCGCGGTTGAACCTGCGGAGAGCCTCAAAACGTTTTGCGGGCATTGATCACTCCGGTCGTTTTCATCTCCGGACGTACAAGCTAATGTCCATCCGAAAAGACTTGACGCCCTCGGGGTTCAGGGGCTTCCCCTGACGGGGGCTTGGGGGACACCCCCACGATGGGGCGTCCTCAATGCGCCGCTAACCGCGGCGCGCAATCGTCGCCCCATCGCCCCGTCCTGCGGGGCATCTGTCGCAGGGTTTTCAGATGGCAACTGACTATTGGTAAATATCACAAAGGTTTGTTACGTTTGATCGTATGACGGCAGACGGCCTAAATGCTGATTTCTTTACGGCCTTGCGATCAGGCGCGAGATGTGCTGCGTGTGGTCACGTTCGTGCCATAGCGTGCGCCGAATCACTTTGCGCGCTGACCACGATTCATCACAGTTCTTGGTTATCCGCTTGTCACCGATTAACCTCACGAGTTGCGCCTGTGTGTTTGCACGCACGGCTTGAAGCATTTCAAACGGGTCATCGGCGAGTTGCGCTCGTACAAGTCCAAGACCCAGTTGGCGGAAATACCAGTTTTCTGCCCCTGCGATATGTTGAATAATTCCAGCAATCGAGCCGCTCACTTCGCCCACAATTGGCTTGCTCAACTGTTCCGGTGTGGCTGACTGTATGACTTGCAGTAGGTCTTGGCGCGTCCATTGCAGTAACACAAGTGCGAGTTCAACATCCCAGTAGAGTAGCGGACGGCGGTCATCTTCAAAGAAAGCGTTGACCAGATACTCTGGATCTTGGGTGCTGGCGAATGAGTGGAAGGTTTCAACGATCTCGATTTCCACTGGTTCGGTGATGACTGGTATTGAACTATCGTGTTGCGAGAACCATGAATAATATGCCGATATGCGTTCAGGCGCGTCAGCAACAGCCCTGACTTCAGTCTTTGCCGAACTGAAGCAGGCGGGAAGGTCGAGCACCCATGCGATCCAGTGGTCTGGCTCTATGTCCTCAACTGCCAATCGGTAACGCATGTTGTCCTTTCCAGCGCTACATGCCAAGCACGTTGAAGGCGTTCTATTTGCGATCGGGCAGCGATGCTAATGGGCAATACCAAACATTTCTGGAAGATAGTCCGGCGTGATGAACCGACGGTATTCTTCATCAATGTCAATGTCGTTTAGCTGGTCAGCTGTAACCCAGTGATATTGGTAGGTTTCGCCAGCATCTGCCCCTTCCCCCCTGACCTGATATTCCCAGGTGTCTAGGGTCACGGTTGGTATGCGGAACAAAAAGTCATGGCGTTCGACATCCGCCTGTAAGTAGCGCTTGTAGTACTGCTGCACTCCTAGTTTGCGAACCAACTGTATTTGCGCTAGGCCCGTCTCTTCAAAGACTTCGCGATACACAGCTTGTTCGGGTGTCTCCTCAGAGTCAACACCGCCTCCAGGGACACGGCTTGGTATGGATGGAGCATCGGCAAAGGAGTGCACCAGGAGTTCGATGCACCCCTGTGCCTGTGTTCGCAAGATGAATGCAGCTACCTTTTCCTGCACTTTGGGTTCCCATTCTATCTGCATTACGCCGCCTCTCCTATCAAGCGAGCCAAGTTCAAACGAACACCAGGGACTAGGGTGTGCTAATCCGAATCGTGCAATCCAATTATACGGCGAATCATGCGAAAGACAAAACGGGCGAGCGTGCTGCCGCCCAAAGGAGGAGAAGAAGAGCACCCCCCAGTCATTTGCACTCGCCGCAAGGCTGGGCAATTCGACCTCGGGAAAGCGAACGACCGAGCGTCTCTACGGCATGACGATGACGACGAGGACCCAGACGAACACGAGGACCGGCGCCAGGACGGTGGCGAGGATGAGTAGACACCCGAATGCCGAGGAATAGCGACCGGGCGCGCTCTTTCCCGCCGCGGGACGGTTCAAGAAACCGATCATCGAGGCGTAAGCCGGTAATGTAATCGGGATGGCAGAGACGAGGAGCGTATCCAAGAAGACCGCGGCGAAAACGAACCAGCCGGGCCAGCCGAGCCAATTGGCGACCTTGGGGATTGCAACGATCGCCCCGGCGACGTAGAGCATGAAGGAAATGACCGCCCAAATCAGCGCCTTTCTCATCGATTCTCCGGTCGTGATAATTGACAGGACTATGAGTTAGCTCGTGTCCGTTCCGCCACCTTGAACCCTCACTTGGGCCGCCGCACTATGAGCACCACAAGCAGAATCGCTAGGTTGATGAGAAGTCCAATCACCCCCTGGCCATCCAGATTCTGTATTCTTCCGTTCCAGAAAAGAGTATAGACAATGGAAGAAAGTGCGGCCACCCCCACGACCACGGGCCGCCACCAGGTCTGGCTCATGAGGATTCCCACCCCGCCAACTACGAGACCGATGGCCGCCAGGATTAATAGAATACTCGCCAGGTTTCTAGCGGCGGCATCCCCCAGCAGTCTTGAGAAGATCCACGATCCATCGGGCCAAACCATCCCAGGTTTAAGCTCAAAGTACCTCGCACTCTGTCCGAAGTATAACAAATGGACGAAACCGTGCAGCACGATGAATGCACCGAAGAGGAACCTCATCGAGGAATTTCTCCTTGCTTGGACTCTGGATAGTAAATCGTTTGGGCGATGAATCATCTGCCCCATTCATGACTTTGTGGTATGAGGATTTGTGTGCCTAACGCCATAGCCCACCGCAACGGCGGACGAATTGAAAGTACTTTCCAATCGCAAGCCGCCCCGCCGTTGTCGTGGTGTGTGTTGCCGTTCGTGCAATTCTATTTCGATGCGGGTATGACCAACACCTTATCAACTCGTCGTTCATCCATATCTACGACCTCAAAACGCAAGTCACTTGTTTCAAAAGAATCTCCTGCGACAGGGATGCGCCCCAGAAAAGTCATTACCAATCCGCCTATTGTTTGGTATCGCTCTTCGTCAGGCAATTGTCCAACCCCGACAAGTTCCTTGAATTCGTCTATAGGCAACTTGCCGTCTATTAGCCACGAGCCATCTGGTCGCTGAGTAACTTCAGGCGCGGTTTGTTTGTCCGTCAATGGAATATCGCCAACAATGGATTCCATAATGTTGTTGATGGTCACTAAACCTTGTATGCCGCCGTATTCATCTATGACCAATGCGCTATGAGAACGCCTCTCCTTAAACTGCTCCAGCAGTTCCAACGCGGACATTCCCTCTGGAACGAACAAAGCGGGCTGTAATATTGCTTTCAAGTCCATTGGTTGACCGCTCAAACTTTGCGCCAGCAAGTCTTTAGCTTGGACTATGCCCAGTACATTGTCTAGACTGTCTTGCGCGACAGGGAAACGGGAATGACCGCTGGCTGTGATTTTTTGCAGGTTGACTTCCCGCGCGTCGGCAAGGTCAAGCCAGATAATCTCTGGTCTCGGCGTCATAAGCGCGTTAACTTGTCGGTCATCTAAGCGAAACACGCGCTCAACCATTGCTTGTTCCGTCGGTTCAAACACGCCTAGCTGGGTGCCCTGTTCAATCATCAGCTTGACTTCATCCTCCGTCACCAATGGCTCTGAGGACTTGCGCACCCCTAGAATTCGCAACAAGCCGTCGGTAGACAAGTTGACAAGATGGACAAGCGGAGAGGTAACGCGTGACAATCCTCGCATCAGAGGAGCGACCGTGGAAGCGATTTGTTCGGGGTTGTTCAACGCAATTCGTTTGGGTGCTAACTCTCCAATGACGAGCGACAGGTACGTAATGATGGCGGCTACTATGACGATGGCAATCCATTCGCTATGTGGCGCGATGAACTGAATGCGATTCAACTCTGTCGCCAATCTTTCCGCAAGAGTAGCGCCGCTGAACGCGCCTGCGAGTATGCCAATCAAGGTAATGCCGATTTGAACCGCCGACAGGAAATGACTGGGGGCATTGGCGAGGTCAAGCGCAGTGCGCGCACCCGTGTCGCCTTCTTCGGCGCGTTGCTGGAGTCGCAGTTTGCGCGCGGAGACAATGGCTATCTCCGACATCGCGAACAATCCATTGGCGATGATTAGCAAAAGGATAAACAGAATTTCGGTGGCTATTGAATTCATTCTCTCCTGACTCGGATTATACACCTGGCAGTAACAGGCGACGCGCACAATTGAAGGGCATGACGGCAAGCTTGCATTTCACGAACCCGTGAGTGCGGGAAATGCTTTTCTTACGCTCAAGTTGCCTGGTTTCCCGCACCCAAAGATGCGGGAAACCAAATGGAGTTTTCCGCATCTGCTCCGTCAGGGCTTTTTCATGATCCCTCCTCTAACTTGAAATTGTCCAGCAGGCTCGATCTTTTCCTTCCCGCGTTCGGTCACGTGTGTATACCGTTCGGTCGTTTGAATGCTTTCGTTTCTCGCGTCGCTTCAGTGCGGTATTGTGGAGAAAACCATACTGCTCCCGCCAACAGAAATACCTGCCGCCAACGCGCCTCCTGAGTCCTTCGACAATACTCAGGATAAACTCCGTAGAAGGATGCGCGCCGAACAGCAGGCATGGGAAATGCCACAACATTCATGCACGGGTAATGACTGATCACCAAGGTGACCTTGGTCATCCGTTGCCTCCGCGAACGGCCAATCAGCAAATAACCCGGGTCAAAATCAAGCCTTCATTAATCATTCTAGCATCGGCGGCTTGGAAAGTCAAAATGCCGCAAAGGCGGTCGAACCGTTCGTCGGGCATTTACTTTTCTGCGGTTGTTTGATAGAATCGGCGCACCGGCGAGCGAAAGAAAAATCCACGAAGAACACGAAGAAACACAAAGGATCTCTTCGTGTCTTTAGTGATCTTCGTGGACGAGAGTTCTCCAGATCAATGCTCGTCAGCGTCCTGATTTCGGCGGAGGCAAATGTGCTCGATTATGCAGTGCGTCTGAAGAAAGTCCGCGAGCGTATGGCAGAGCGAAAGATTGATTTGATGTTTTTGCCGCCCGGCGCGAACCTATTCTACCTGACCGGCATCCGGCGGCAGGAGCAGGGTGGGACCGACCACAACGCGTACGGCGACTGGATCGTCGGCGGTTACATCGGCTTGAACGATGGCGTCACTCTGCTCGCGCCGCGCATGGGCGGCAAATATTTTCAAGGGGAAGCGCAGGACAAGCCATGGATCGAATCGGTGCGCCTCATTCAGGAATCCGAGTCGCCGTTCGATGTCCTGCAGCAGACGTTGAGTCGCTTCCACCTAAGTCCAGGGCAGGGCTTGAGCGGCAAAAAGATCGCGCTCGACGATCGCGTGTGGGCGCAGACGTTTTTGGCTTATCGTCAGCTCTTGCCCGATGGAGAGTTTGTGCTCGCCTCGGAGATCATCGCGCCGATGCGGATGATCAAGACCGACCCGGAACTCGAACTGATGCGTCGAGCCGGCGCGATCACCGAGCAGGCGTTTGAGAAGGCACTTGCGCGGCTCAAGCCGGGCGTGACAGAGCTGGAGATTGCCGCGGAGATCGATTATCAGTTCAAAGCGCTCGGCGCGGCGCATACGTCGTTTGTGACCGGTATTTTCTTCTCCGGCGAAGCGCACGACCGTGCGCAAGGGCTTGCGAGCGCCAAGCCGTTAAAGCCAGGCGATTCGGTGATGTTCGACCTGGGATGCGTCTACGACGGGTACTGCTCGGATTTTGGGCGAACGGCTTTTTGTGGCGAGCCGTCCGCCGAATACGTCAAGGTCCATGACTTGATTTTGCGTGCCCAACGCGCCGGGATCGAGGCGATGAAGGCGAATCAAGTCACCGGCGCGCAGGTGAACGCCGTCGCGCGCGAGGTGATCGAGCAGGCCGGCTACGGGCAGTACTTTACCCATCGGCTGGGGCACGGCATCGGCGTCACGGTGCACGAGCCGCCGTGGCTCGACGTGGTCGAGCGGACAGTCCTGCAGTCGAATATGACCTTCACGGTCGAGCCGAGCATCGTTGTGCCGGGGCGCTTTGGCAATCGCGTGGAAGATGTGGTGATGGTGACAGAAAAAGGCGGCGTGCCACTCTACCATGCGGACCATCGGCTGTATATCATCGCGTAGCTGAGGACAAAACGCGAGTTCGCGCGATGAAGGGGTCGCGCAAGATAATTCTCATTCAGGAGAAGGAGTGTTATGGCTGAGCACATTCTCGATCAAGTTACATTGGGCGCGCTGGTCACCGTGCGTGACAAGATGATGGCGCAGCAAGCCGCGGGGCGCAAGGTCTATCGCCTTGAGGTCGGCGATACGTCGTTCGACACGCCGCCGCACATCCGCAAGGCGATTACCGACGCGCTCGAAACCGGCAAGACGCACTATCCGCCGTCGACTGGGCTGCCCGCGCTGCGCGAGGCGATGCTGAAAAAGATGCGCGAGGAAAATCACTTGCCGATCCGCGATGCGGAGCACGTGATGGTGACGATCGGCGGGATGCACGGACTGTACATGACGTTTAGCGCGCTGCTCAACCCGGGCGATGAGGTGATCTTGCCCAATCCGATGTGGAGCGAGATTCACGAATTGATCCGCCGGCCCGGCGGCGTGCCGGTTCCGATTGCGTTGCGCCCTGAACGCAATTTCCTGTACGGCCCCGCCGAAATCGAAAAGGCGGTCACGCCACGAACCAAAGCCATCTACGTCAACACGCCGCACAATCCCGTCGGCGTGGTGCTGCCCGAAGCGACGCTGCGGCAGATCGCGGATATCGCCATCCGGCACGATCTGTTCGTCGTCAGCGACGAGGCGTACGAGCATGTTATCTTCGACGGCTTGAAACATGTCAGCATTGGCTCGCTGCCGGGTATGGCGGACCGCACGATCACTTCGTTCACCTTCTCCAAGACCTACGCGATGACCGGCCTGCGCCTCGGTTACCTCGCCAGCAACGACGATGTTTTGATCGATCGGTTTCGCAAGCTGTTGCGTTTGACGACGAATGGCATTCCGTCGATCACGCAGTGGGGCGGGATCGCCGCGCTGACGGGACCGCAGGAATCGACGCGGCAGATGATGACGGAACTGGCGCAGCGCCGCGACCTCTTTTTCGAGGGCTTGCAGTCGATCAGTGTGTTCGATGTGTTCAAACCGCAGGGCGCGTTCTACGTGTGGGCGAAAGTATCAGACCAATGGTCGGGATACAACGGCGCGCAAGATTCGTGGGCGATGACCAACTACTTGATCGATCAGGCCGGCATTGGAACGTCGCCCGGCGTTGCGTTTGGCCCCGCCGGCGAAGGTTACGTTCGCTTTGCCTTCACCGCCGCGCCGGAAGTGTTGGCTGAATCGATCGAAGTCATGCAGGATTTGTTCAATAAGTAATCGTCAGAGATTCGGGCACACCGCGCGGGCGAGTCATCTCGTCCGCGCGGTGTATTTTTTTATTACGGATGTCGTCGCGAATTGGATTCATTTGTTGCCTCGCGGTCGCTTTAGAGTACTTTCAAGGATTTCTCATCTATTTCTAAACTCACAGTGCGATATTGCGCTGGTGAAGATGATAGCCGGATCGAAGACCATGCAAGTGTTCACATCATCTCATGTTCTCCGCGCTACTAGAGTTCGTCGATGCTCTGCTGGAAAGTGAGGAACGATAGATTCAAACAAGCACGCGTGTATTTCACTTTTTCTTATCTCACCTTTCGCATTCACTCGGCACAATCTTGCGACGAGAAATCCAAATGCGTAAGGTCGTTACTCCCACCAGGGAAGGAGAGACGATGAAAGCGCTTCGATTTGCAGGTTTGGCTCTGGTTGTGTTGGCTCTGCTCGCCGGTTTCGGCGCGATGACGGTCGCCGCCGATGGCCCCGTGGCTATGGCCGCGCCAGTGAGTGCGCCCTATATCGACAATCAGCCACATACTATCCAGGCAAACTCCAGCGTGCTCTATCGCTTTGACTATACCATCGGCGATACTCACCCAACCACCACCATCACTTTGGTCAACGGAAACGCCGTCGGCCTGGGCTTTGAGGTCTGGACGCCGGATAAAGTGACCGATATGGCCGATAACAGCCCCATCGGCAAGGGTTCTACCTTCAGCGTCCAGAGCGACAGCGGGATGATGACCTCCAACGATTTGATGTGGTCAGGTGCTTTTGGAGCCACCGGCCCCTACTATGTGCGAGTCATCAATCCCAACTCAACGGATATGAGTGCCCAACTCACGATTTCAGGAAGCGGCGTCAGTCTTGCGCCTATCGCCGTGACGGCGCCTAGCGCGAGCGCGGCGCAGCCCGGCCCGAATATGGATGATCCGGCCAAAGCCGTGGCGCTCGATGGCAAACAACAATCTATTCCAGCCAATTCGGCGTTGTGGTACCGCTTCGACTATGCCATAACTGATGACGGCACGCATCCCACAATGACCATCACGCTGGCGAATGGCAGCCAGAGTGGATTGTCGTT
>Ga0163210_1000569_pt1 | contig 15632 bp, 13 predicted proteins | sample Kivu_220m_FD_113536 | JGI IMG/M metagenome (GOLD analysis project Ga0163210, IMG submission 113536) | Freshwater microbial communities from Lake Kivu, Western Province, Rwanda to study Microbial Dark Matter (Phase II) - Kivu_220m | ecosystem: Environmental > Aquatic > Freshwater > Lake ...
ATATCTTTCGATCACGGAAGAGCGAATGTCGCCGGCACGGTCAAGGCCGACATTGAGTGTCCTCGGGGCGTCATTTACTTTACCCGCCCCTTCGTCTTCGGAGGGCTCGCGCATCGGAGCGAGGGGGAAAAGCTCTATCGCCTCCGGCAGAATCCGATCCGCGTCCGCGTGACGCGAGCGGAGTCTCTGAAATGACGGCGTCAACGATTCGAACAGGGAGGACGTGAATGTACCCTATCCTGGAACGGCGGATGATCGTCCCGAACATGCACGAGTTCACCGTCCACGCCCCAGCCGTTGCGCAGTCCGTTAAACCCGGACATTTCATCATCCTTAGGCCGGACGCGCTGGGCGAGCGCATCCCGCTGTCCGTCGCCGATTGGGACCGCGAGGCCGGAACGGTCACCTCCGTTTTCATGCAGGTGGGCGGAACGACGGCCAAGCTGGCCCGCCTCAAGCCCGGCGATTCCATCCCGACCTTCGTCGGCCCCCTGGGCCGTGAGACCGAGATCGCGAACTTCGGCACGGTCCTCTGCGTCGGCGGCTGCTATGGGATCGGCTCCATTTATCCCATCGCTCGGGCCCTGAAGGAGGCCGGCAACCGGGTTGTTGTGCTCCTCGAAGCCCGCAGTTCGTTCCTTCTCTACTGGGAGGACAAGCTGGACCGCGCGGCGAACGCGACGTTCATCCTCACCCGGGACGGAACCAAGGGCCGCAAAGGCCACATTGGGAAGATCCCCGAGTTGATGGAGTCGGCCGGCATCGTGCCCGACCGGGTCATCGTCAACGGCTGCACGTTCCAGATGATGCGGGTGTCCGAAGTGACGAAGCCGCTCGGATGGAAGACGATCGTCAACATGAATCCGATCATGATCGACGGGACGGGCATGTGCGGCGTCTGCCGGCTCTCGGTCGGGGGGAAGACGAAGTTCGCCTGCGTCGACGGCCCCGACTTCGACGGCCACGAGATCGACTGGCCGGAGTTCCTGGCCCGGCGCAAGAGCTACAGTCCCGAAGAAGTCGATCCGCTCCGGCATACGAGTTGCCAATCCCGTTTTTAGGCCGGATCGCTCCCGGCCGGGCAGAGGAGGACAGCGCGAGTGGTTGAAGAGAAAGAAGAGAAAACGGAAAAGAAAAAGCTCGACCTGCGGAGGCGGCCCATGCCCAAGCAGGACCACTGGGAGAGGATCAAGAACTTCGACGAGGTCGCGCTGGGATACCCGGTCTGCCTCGCCCAGGAGGAGGCCTCCCGGTGCATCAAATGCAAGAAGCCGGCCTGCAATCTGGGATGTCCCGTGGGGATCGATATCGCCGGCTTCATCAAGTACATCGTCGAAGGCGACTTCGCGGCGGGCATCAGGAAAATCAAGGAGACCAACGCCCTGCCGGCCATCTGCGGCCGGGTGTGCCCCCAGGAAGAGCAGTGCGAGAAGACGTGCATCCTGGGAAACAAGCAAGCGCCCGTGGCCATCGGCCGGCTGGAGCGCTTCCTGGCCGACTGGGAGGCGGCCGAAGGCAGGATCGAAATGCCCGCCATGGCCCCCAAGACGGGCAAGAAAGTGGCCGTGATCGGGGCGGGCCCGGCCGGGATCACCGTGGCCAACGACCTGATCATCCGCGGGCATGAGGTAACGATCTTCGAGGCGCTCCACGAGAGCGGCGGCGTCCTCATCTACGGCATACCGGAGTTCCGTCTGCCGAAATCGATCGTCAACCGCGAAGTGGAATACGTCAAGAAGCTGGGGGTTAAGATTTTCACGGATTTCGTGGTCGGAAAGACCCGGACCGTGGACAGCCTCCTCGAGGAGTATGACGCGGTGTTCGTCGGCTCCGGGGCCGGGCTGCCCTGGTTCATGGAGATCCCCGGCGAGAACCTCAACGGCGTCTATTCGGCGAATGAATACCTGACCCGCGTCAACCTGATGAAAGGATTCCGCTTTCCAGAATACGACACGCCAGTCAAACGCCCCTCCCGCGTCGCCGTCGTCGGCGGAGGGAACGTAGCCATGGACTCGGCCCGCACGGCCGTCCGGCTGGGGGCCGACGAGGTCCACCTCGTCTACAGGAGAAGCAAGGCGGAGCTCCCGGCCCGTGCCGAAGAGGTGGAGAACGCCGAGGAGGAAGGCGTCATCTTCGACCTCCTCACCCTGCCCGTTCGCGTGGTCGGCGACGAGCACGGCTGGATCAAAGAGATGGAGTGCCTGAGAATGGAGCTCGGGGCGCCCGACGAATCCGGCCGCCGCAAGCCGATCCCCGTCAAGGGCTCCGAATTCCGCGTTCCCTTCGACGCGGTCATCATGGCCATCGGCAACGGCCCAAATCCTCTGATCCAGATGACGACAGCCGGGCTGGAGGTCAACAAGAAGGGAGGCCTGGCGGCCGATCCCCAGACGGGCCGGACGTCCCGGCCGAAGATCTGGGCCGGCGGAGACATCGTCCGGGGCGCGGCAACGGTCATCAGCGCCATGGGCGACGGGAGAATCGCCGCGGCGTCGATGCACCGCTATCTCATGGGCGAGGAAGGCTGATCCCGGGGAATTCGCATGAAGCTCTCGGAAATCAAAGACCTGTGCGAGTGCGAGGTTCTCGCCGGCGATGACGACCTCGGCATCGACATCCTTCAGGTCGTCGCCTCGGACGGCATGAGCGAGATCCTGGCCTTCGCCAAATCCCACGAGCTGATGATAACCGGCCTGACCAACATCCAATCCATCCGTACGGCGGACATCGCCGGCGTAAGCGCCGTCATCTACTGCCGGGGGAAGCGGCCGGAAAAAAAGGTGATCGACTTCGCCCGGCAGAAGAGGATTCCCGTCCTGATCACGAAGATGGTTATGTTCGATGTCTGTGGCATCCTGTTCGCCAAGGGATTGAAGGGCGTTTCGTGACGGCCATGGAATTGCTGCGCGAAGGCTACGAGATCCAGGGAAGGAACTTCGACAAGGCCGGCGAAGTGTCCGGCGAGATCAAGGTTGTTCTCCGGGATCTCGGCGTCGACGCGACCGACCTGAGGAGAGTGGTCATCGTGGCCTTCGAAGCGGAGATGAATGTGGTCATGTACGCCCGGAGGGGCACGCTGACTCTGATCGTCACCGACGAGGACATCAACTTGGAGGTTGTGGACGAGGGGCCCGGCATCCCGGACATCGAACTGGCCATGCAAGAGGGCTATTCGACGGCGCCCGACGAAATGAGGGAGATGGGATTCGGGTTCGGAATGGGCCTGCCGAACATGAAGAAGAATTCCGACGAGTTCCGCGTCGAGTCGAAGGTCGGGAAAGGAACGGCGGTCTATTCCAAAGTCAGGCTCGATGCCCATGGCTGAACTCAAGCACGGATTCCGGATCGATACGGACAAGTGTCAGGGGCGGATGCACTGCATGCGGGCCTGCCCCACCCGCGCCATCCGGGTCAAGAACGGCAAAGCCCGGCTGATCTCCGAGCTCTGCATCGATTGCGGATCGTGCTTGACGGTCTGCCCCTCGGGCGCGATCACAGCCACGACCCTGACCTTCGCCGAACTGGATAAATTTAAGTTCAAGGTCGCCGTCGTCACGCCGGCCCTGTTCGCCCAGTTCGGCCCGACCGACTCCCCGGAAGAAATTGGGCACGCCCTCCTCGAGCTCGGCTTCGACGCGGTCTGGGAATATTCCGTGGATATCGAGCTGATCGACAGGGCGATCGCCGCTTTCGTCAAAAAATGGCCCGGGCCGTTCCCTCTGATCTCCAACTCGTGTCCGGTCGTCGTTCGCCTCGTCCAGGTCGCCTATCCGTCCATGGTCGAGCAGTTGATCCCGATCGACGCCCCGCGCGAGATCGCGGGCCGGGAGCTGAAGCGGCGCTATGCGCGCGAGCTGGGGATCCCTCCCGAGGACATCGCCGCCGTCTACATCACGCCCTGCCTGGCCAAGACGATCTCCATCCTCCAGCCGGCCGAAGAGGAAAAGAGCTATCTCGACGGAACGGTCGGCATTTCCCAGATCTACAACAACATCCTTTTCAAGCTCCGCACGGAGCCGCCGGAGAAACGCCACTCCAAACGTTTCACGTTTTCCGGCGAGCTGTTCCACTGGGGAGCCCCGGAAGGAGAATTCCCGAACATCTCGCGGGAGCATTACCTCCCCCTGACCGGATTGTCGGACATCATCAAGGTCTTCGATGATGTCGAGAAGAGCAAGCTCCGCAACATCGAGTTCCTCGAGTGCCACGCCTGCCAGGGCGGATGCATCGGCGGGAACCTGACGGTCGAGAACCTCTATGTCGCGCGGAGCAAGAACCTGCGACTGGCGGCCAGCAGGCCGAAATCCAATCCCGCCTTCGAGAGGGAAGTCCAGCGGCGCTTTGCGACCGAAGATTTTGCGCTCCGCCGCACCGTGAAACCGAGGGTAATTGCGGGAGACGGCGGCGATCTCCGCCAGCGGGTGATGCGGCGCAAGAAGGCGGAGGAGCTGTTGAAGGCCCTGCCGAAGCTCGACTGCGGCCTGTGCGGGGCGCCGACCTGCAAGAGCCATGCGGAAGACGTCGCCGCGTTACGAGCCGACATCGAGGAATGCGTGTTTCTCTCTCGGGAGAGGATCGACCTTCTGCGGAAAATCTATCAGCATCAGGCCGGGGCGAAATGAAGCCGCGAACGGGGCGAAAAACAAAACCGGCAACGGAGAGGAGGGCGGGATGGAAGCCACATCAGCGATAAGCGCTCTGGATGCGATCCGGCAGAGGAAGAAGAACCTGATTCCCCTCCTGCAGAAGGCCCAGGCGACCGACGGATATCTTTCCCCGCGGGCGATCGCGGAGATCTCGCGGGCGTTAAAGGTCTCGGAGAACGAGATCTACGGCGTGGCGACGTTCTACACCCAGTTCCGGTTCCGGCCCGCCGGTCAATACAACATCAGGGTTTGCCTAGGGACCGCCTGCCACGTCGGCGGAGGCCAGAATTTCATGGAGGTCATGAAGACGGACAAGAACCTCGGCCACGGCGAAACGTCGCCCGACGGAAAGTTCAGCTTGGAGCGGGTCGCCTGTCTGGGATGCTGCGCCCTGGCGCCCGTGGTCGTCGTCAACGAGGAGGTTCACGGCCGGATGAACCGGGTCACCTTCACCAAACTCCTCGAAACTCTCGATCCGCCTTTGCCCGGGGATTCGGCGCCGGAGACCCCGGAAGGAAGCCGCCATGAGCCTCAATGAAGCGAGTCTGCAGGACAAGCCCGCCGGAACCGGGATCGGGACCGCCCCGGCCGGAAAAACAAGGATTCTCGTCTGCGAGGGCACGGGCTGTGTGTCGTCAAAATCGCCGGAGATCCGGCAGGCGCTGCAGAAGGCCGTCGACGAGTTCGGCCTGGCGGACCGGGTCGAGGTCGGATTCACGGGCTGTCACGGTTTCTGCCAGAAGGGTCCCATCGTCGTCATCGAACCCGAAGGAATCTTCTATTGCCGGGTGAGCCCGAAAGACGCCCGGGAGATCGCCGAGTCCCACCTGGTCGCCGGAAAGCCCGTCCAGCGTCTGTTCTACCGCCACCCCGTCACCAAAGAGGTCGTCCCCTATTACCGGGACATCATGTTCTATAAAAAGCAGCAGCGGGTCATCCTCCGCAACTGCGGCAAGATCAATCCGGAAAAAATCTCGGACTACGAGGCTCATGAGGGCTATCGGGCTCTGAGGAAGGCCGCAGCGTCCATGACGCCGGAGGGAGTCGTCGACGAAGTGCGCCGGGCCGGTCTGCGGGGGCGCGGCGGCGCAGGCTTCTTGACCGCGACCAAGTGGGACGTCTGCCGGAAGCAGCCCGGGGACGTCAAATATGTCATCTGCAACGCCGACGAAGGCGATCCCGGCGCGTTCATGGACCGCAGCCTGCTCGAGGCCGATCCTCATCTCGTCTTGGAGGGACTCATCCTCCTCGGCTATGCCATCGGAGCGCGTCAGGGATATATCTACTGCCGTGCGGAATACCCGCTCGCCGTAAAACGAGTCCGTATCGCGATCGAACAAGCCCGCGAAAAGGGATATCTCGGGAAGGGAATTCTGGGATCGAGCTTCGATTTCGAAGTCGACCTCTTCGAAGGAGCGGGCGCCTTCGTTTGCGGTGAGGAGACGGCCTTGATCGGATCCATCGAGGGCTCGCGGGGGATGCCCCGAAGCCGGCCGCCGTTCCCGGCTGAAAAAGGCCTGTGGGGAAAACCCACGGTCATCAACAATGTCAAGACCCTGGCCTCGGTCACCGTCATCGTCGAAAAGGGAGCCGACTGGTTCGCGTCGATCGGGACGGAGAAGAGCAAGGGAACGGCTGTTTTCGCCCTGACCGGCAAGATCGCCAACTCCGGCCTCGTCGAAGTCCCGATGGGCGCCCCCCTCTCCACGCTGATTTACGAAATCGGCGGCGGCATCCCGAACAAGAAGGCCTTCAAGGCCGTCCAGACCGGCGGCCCCTCGGGGGGATGCCTGCCGGGAAGCATGCTCGAGCTGCCGATCGACTTCGACTCCCTGACGAACGCCGGCTCCATGATGGGTTCCGGCGGCCTCGTTGTTATGGACGACGACACCTGCATCGTCGACGTCGCTCACTTCTTCCTGTCCTTCATCCAAAGCGAATCCTGCGGCAAGTGCGTTCCCTGCCGGGTGGGCACGCGCCAAATGGTCGAAATCCTGGACAAGATCAGGAAAGGCAAGGGCACGGAAGAGGACCTGACGAAGCTCGAGAAGCTGGCCATCATGGTCAAGCAGGGATCCCTCTGCGGCCTCGGCCAGACCGCGCCAAATCCGGTCCTGACCGCCCTGCGCTATTTTCGCTCCGAGTTCCAGGCCCATGTCGTTGACAAGCGCTGCCCCGCCGCGGCCTGCCGAGATCTGGTCACGTTCCGCATCATCCCCGAGCGGTGCACCGGCTGCCAGATGTGCGTCAAGGTCTGCCCGACCAAGGCCATCACCGGCCCCCGCGCCCAGGTCCACAACCTCGACCAGTCGAAATGCATAAAATGCCGGGCGTGCTACGAGATTTGCCGGTTCGACGCCGTCGCCGGAGACGCTATCATCATCGTCGCGTAGAACTCGGGGGGGCCGGCGACAAGCTGGGCGGAGGGGGGCAAACCACCTCTACGTTCTCGCCGGTCGCAGGATGGGGAAAGCCTATCTTCCAGGAATGCAGGCAATAGCCGGTATCGCCGGGCCGCGCTTCGAATTCCTCGTCGGTTCCGTCGGCGCGGGGAGTCCCCCCGATCCCGTACAGCGGGTCGCCGACCAATGGATACCCCGCGTAGCTGAGATGGATCCGGATCTGATGGGGCCGCCCTGTGGGAATGGTCACTTCGAGGAGTGTCGCGTTCTCGTCGGCCCGTCTTTCGATAACCCGGACATGACTGATCGAGGCGCGCCCGCCGGGGCGGTAGGCATGGACCTGGGCCGGCTGCCGGAACGGGACAGGGCCGATGGGAGCGTCGATCATGAAAGCGTCGGGCATGTCGGTTCCGGAGGCCAAGGTCAGATAGACCTTGAGGATCCGCCGCTCGCGCATGGCCGCCGCCAGCGTTCTCGCGGCCCGCGCGCCGCGGGTGAAGAGAATCGCTCCCGAGGTGCCGCGGCCGAGCCGATGGAGCGGCGAACAGCCGGCGCCGAACCGCTTCCGGGCGAGGAAAAACAGGGTCTTTTCTAAAAACATGCCGCCGGGAAGAACGGGCAGTCCCGAAGGCTTGGCCAGGACGAGGACATCTTCGTCCTCGTACAACGTTCCGAAGTCCAGGGGAGCATCGGGCTCCTCCCAAGGTGGCCGATGATAGATAAGCCGATCACCGCGGGTCAGGAGATCGTCCGGCGCCGGCGGGCGGCCGTTGAGCAGGACCCGGCCTTCCCGGATCCGTTGTCGCCAGGTTTCCGCCGTCGAGTGGGGGTAATGACGGGCATAAAAATCCGCAACCGAAATGCCTTCGTCGGCGCGCTGAACGCGGTCGGGGTAGCTGTAGCCGTTGTTTTTCATCGACGACCGGGACAGACGATTTTGTCCTCGTCAATCGTCTTCGGAGGAGCCGGGACCGCTCCCGACATCCGCCGTGACCTCCAGATCGACGTCGTAATAAAGCGCGGACATCGGCCTTCCGGATACGGGCTCGATATTGTCCGCACGGACGACAGTATGGTAGTGCCCCTTCTTCAAGCCCGCCGTGGAAATCGTATTCGTGAAGGTCTGCGTTCGTCCGTTCCGGGTTACGCGGACCGAAAGCCAGGACGGCAGTCCCTTCCCGATTTCCCAGAGCGGCAGCTCGGAGGTTCCCTTGTTGCCGACCGTGATCCTTCCGGAGAGGCTCTGAGGAGCCGGACCCTCCATCCGGAACGAGACGACGTACGAGTCGGCGACAAGAATGGGAGGGATTGGGAATTCCGCGGATTTCGAGATCCGCAGAGCCAAGACGTCGTCCGGCGGGACCGTGACGGAGATCGCGCCCTTGTCTTTTTTCTCCTGACGCCGCGTGGCGTGCCGCCAAAGGTCGCGCACGTAGACGTCCGCTTCCGGGTCGATTCCCAGCTCGGCCAAAGTGAACGAAAAGGACTCCGGCGCCGGCCCCTCGTTGAAGACGAGAACCGCCTGGCTGCCGTCGAACAGCGGCTTGTTTCCCCAGAGGCTGACCCGGCCTTCTTTGCGGAGGATCCGGCCCTGAACTCCCAGCGGGTCCTGGTCGATCGCGATGACCTCGAGATTCGTCAAAATGTCGATGGTCGATTTGGACATCCGCCGGAGGTCGTTCCCGGCCATGAGGGGGGCGGCCATCATACACCAGAGGCTGAAGAAGGCTCGGTTCCGGGATTCGCTCAAGCCGTCCATCCCGGCGATCATCATGTCGGGATCGTTCCAATGGCCGGGACCCGCGGCCTGGTACAGCTTCTCATTGGCGGCGAGGATCTTCATCGCCCGCGTCCAATCCGCCTTCCCCGGCGCGCAGATGTCTCCGGTCGTCCGCCACATATGCCCGACGGCCGCGGCCCATTTCCAAGGCTCTCCCTCGCCCCATGAACAGAGGCTGTGGACGACCGCCCGGCTGGCGGCGCGCTGCGCATCGCGGAGCTTCGTATAGCTCTTGACGATGTCCTGGCCTTCGGTGTTGCACCAATCGATCTTGATGTAGTCGGCGCGCCACTCGGCGAACCGGCGCATGTCCTCGGCCTCGTGATCCTTGGCGCCCGGCATGGCCTTGCTGCAGGTGAGCGTTCCCGCGTCGGTGTAGAGGGCGTACTTCAAGCCCTTCGCGTGGATATAATCGCCCAGGCCCCGCAGGCCGCTCGGATAACGGGCCAGATTAGTCGTGAGGAGGCCGTCGGCGCCGCGAGTGAAGCAGATTCCCTCGTCGGGCCCGACGTACGCGTATCCCGCGTCTTTCAAGCCGCTCGAAACCAGCGCATCGGCGATTTCCTTGATCAGGGTTTCGTTCTGAGGCTCCTGGCCGAACTCGTTCCAGGGATACCAGCCCATCGGCGGCGTCATGGCCAGGCCGTCGTCCGCCGCATGGATCCTCGGAGCCGGCGCCTGGGTGACCGCGACGACGCTCCCCGCGACTGCGGCCCAGAGGCCGGTCATAAGGAAAAAGACAGGGCGTTTCATCGACATCGGAGGCCTCCCTCAAAGCAACGATGGTTTCTCACGGTGGGCAAAAACACGATCCGGGCAGAGGATGAATGCCCAAGAACAAGGCGAACGAATGTCCTCCTCCCGCGGCGGAATGTTAGTCGGGATCGGCGGGGCTGTCAAGGCGGCTATGTGGTAAGATAGGGATCAGCAAAAATAGGCGAGGAGGTGCGGGAATGAAACTTGTCTTCATTCTCTATTTGGCCATCACGGGAGCTTTCGCTCAGCCCGCCGGCGGGCAGGATGTCACAAGCGTCCTGAAGCGTCTCGAAAGCCCAGATCAAAAAATCCGGGACGGCGCCGTGACCGCTCTCGCCGAACTCGGCCCCGGCCGGCTCGAGGCGATAGCTAGTCAATCCACCCTTTTCCTCGGCCCGCGGTTCATGAAGCTTAACGAAGAGGGGAAGATGCCCAAGGACGATCCCGTCCTCGAGCGGATCCTCGGCGATCTGGGGAGGGCTTTGGCCGCCATGGGGCCCAAGGCGTTGGATACCCTGACCGCGTGGGCGATCGCGGGAGACGACGGCCTCGAATCCGAGCTCAGCTACCGGGCGCTCAAAATCCTCGGGCCGGAGGCGAAAAGCGCGATCCCGGCCTTCAAGGCGGCCATGGAATCCGACAACTCGAAGCGCGGATGGGGCGGCATGGTCGGGCTGGCTCTCGTCGACGGACCCCAGTGTCCGAACTTGAAGGAAGCCTTCCGATCGACGAAAACCGAGCTTCGCGCCCTCGCTGTATACGGATTCGGCAAAGCGGGATCGGCCGCAGGCGTCGATTTCGTCCTGGCCGCGGCCTCCGATCCGAATATGGAAGTCAGCGGCGCAGCGTCCTTGGCCATGCGCGAATTGGCGCCTTTCCTCGTTCCGAAAATCCCTCAGATCCTGGCCTCCGAGGGCATGGAGCGCCGGGCGCCGTTCGACATGATGGGAGAGGCCGCCGTGCCCATCCTCAAAGAACTGTTATTCAAGGGCCGCCAGCCGATCAGCGGCCGGGCCGCCGTCGCCCTCGTCCGGGCGGGCGGGTCGGCCATGCCCGTGCTCGCCGGCGCCCTCGACCATGCCGATCCGGCGGTTCGGCTGGCCGCGGTTAATGCACTCGGCGAAGCCGAGGGCGACACAAAGCCCGTAGCCGATTGCCTGGCCAAGGCATGGCGGGACAACGATCCGGCCGTCCGGGACGCCGTCCTGACTTCCCTGTACGCCGCCGGCGACGAAGGGCCGCGGCTCGTCCCTCTGTTCACGGCCGGGCTCAAGAATCCATCCGCGCCGGAGCGCATCCTGTCCGCCATGGCCCTAGCCAAACTGGGCCGGGGCGCAGCGAGCTCGGCCTCAGAGCTGGCTGTTGCGCTCGACGATCCGGAGGGCGGAGTCCGGTCCGCCGCCGTCCAAGCTTTGGGATGGATCGGGCCGGATCCTGCTTTTGCGATTACCAAGGTCATTCCCCTCGCCGCCGACAAGGACGCGGCCGTCCGCCAGGGAGCGGTCTTCGCTCTGGGGAATATGCGGCCGACGCCCCAGATTCGAAAGATTCTCATTCAAGCCGCCGAGGACGGCGACGTCCGGGTCGCTTCGGAAGCCGTGATGAGCCTTTGGGGATACGAAAGCGAATCGGCGGGGATCGCGCCGGTCCTCCTGCGGTCGCTGAAATCGCCGATCAAAGAGGTCAAGCTCGCCGTCTTGGGCGTTTTGTCCAAATGGAGCAGGGGCATTCCAAAGGAAGCCGAATCTATCCTCAAGACGATACGCGATCGAGACGCCGATCCGGAGGCAAAAGACGCGGCCAGAAGAATCCTGGAGCGGCTCGCGCCGCCCGCTGTCGATCCCTCCATGCCGCCGCCACCGCCCCCTCCCCCGCCTTTTCCGCCGCAGCCGCCGATGTTTCGCCAAACATCCGCCGGGAGAAGCTAATCCTCCAAGCGGTTACCGGAAAGGTGATTAATGGCTCGACCGGGGCGGAGATTGTGGGTGTGTCGGGCGGCCCCCTAAATAACGCCGATCGAGAAGACGACGTAGAGCGTTACGGCCGCGAACAGGACTAAAGCCAGCCAGGGCTTATAGCTCCGAAAGAAGGGAATCTTCTCCCCGGCGTTCGTCGCGCCCCAGGCGATCGTCGTGGCCGCCAGCTTCTCGGGCGGCTCCGCAACTGTCCTCAGGCTGACCGCGATCATCACCGCGGCGCTGATGAGAAATTCGATGATCACGCCGTGCAGCCAGGGCTCCAGGTATTTCGTATGCATGAACGGCAGGAACGGCGGATGCCCATAGAGGTGGGTCCACATCCGGTCGGCCATGAAGAGGACCGCGACGGCGAAGCCGATGAGGGTCCCGGCCCAGACGCCCTTGGTCGTGATCCTCTTCCAGGCGACGCCGATGAAAAAGACGCCGGCGAAGGGAATGACCAGGCTGAAGGAGACCTGCTGGAGATAATCCCAGAGCGACCCGAACTTGCCGATGACCGGGGCCCAGAGGGCGCCCATGAGAGCCACGGCGGCGACGGCGATCCTTCCTATGAGGATCTGCTGGGTGTGTCCGGCGGCGGGCCTCAGCTTCAAATAGAAATCGCGGGTGAACATGGTCGAGATCGAATTGAAGGTGGCGCTCATGTGGCCCATCAAGGCCGCCGAGATGCCGGCCACGGTCAGGCCGAGCAGGCCGTGGGGCATGACCGCTCCGAGCAATTTCGGATACGCCTGGTCGGCATTGGCAAGGTCCGGCCAGAGCGCCCGGGCGATGATCCCGGGGACGACCAGGACAAAGGGAATCAAGAGCTTCAGGGCCCCGGCGAAAATGGCGCCCTTACGGCCCTCGTCGAGGCTTCTGGCGGCGAAAGCCCGCTGAACTAGAACCTGGTCCATCGACCAGTAAAAGGCGCCGCCGAGGCAGATCACCCCGAAAATGGCCCCCGTCCAGGGGATATTGGGATCGGTCACGGGCTTGAACGCCTTAAACAGCTCGGCCGGCACCCGGGCGTGAAGCTCCGCGATACCGCCCACTTCGTGAAGGCCGAGGACCGTCAGGACGCAGGCGGCCGCGAGCAGGACGACGGTCTGGATGGCGTCGGTATAGACGACGGTCGTCAATCCTCCTTTCATCGTGTAGAGAGCCGTGAGGGCGGCCACGATCCAGATCACGAGCCGGGGATCCCAGTGGAACAGTGTTTGAAAGACGAGAGCGGACGCCCAGAGCGAGATGGAGATCTTGGTCAGGATGGAAAAGACAACCATGATCCACGACAGGAGCGACCGCACGCCCGGCGAGAACCTCCGTTCCAGGAACTCGGGAACCGTGTAGATCCGGTTCTTGAGGTAGAAGGAGAGGAAGACGAGGATGAGCGGCAGGAGGCAGAAGATCGCGCTCCATTCGTAGGCGGCGCCGATGGCCATCCCCACGAGATAGCCGCCGCCGGCCAGGCCGACGAAATGCTCCGCGGAGATGTTCGAGGCCAGGAGCGAGGCGCCGATGAACGGCCAGCGGAGCTTGCGGCCGGCCAGGAAGTAGCCTTCGCTGGTCTTGGGCTTTTTGACGACGAAGAATCCGACTGTGACGATGACGACGCCGTAGGCGAGGATGATGATCCAGTCGATCGGGAGGAACGTCATGAGGTCGCCGCCTCCTGCTCTTTGTGAAAGACGCCCTATGGTCGAGCGGCTTCTAAATTATCAAGCGCGGCGGCGATTTGCAAATGGAGCCGGCCGGGCCCGCTATTCGCGGATGATGTTGGCGATCTCCGTCGGCGTCATTCCCGATTTCCCCGCGAGCTCGCGGAGCGTGCTGCCGGACTTGGCCTCGATGCCCTTGGCTTTGAGCTTGGACAGGGCGGCTTCGACCTCGATGCCGATTTCCTCGGCGACCGTCTTGACCGTCTTTCTTCCCCATCCGCCGCCTTCGCCGAAACCGGGCTTGGCGGCCGGGGCCGAGACTCCCGCTTGATCCGCAGCCTCCTTGCCCCCGGGTTGAGCGGACGTCGCAGCTGCGCCCTTCGCGGCGCCGGCACCGATCAGCTCGAAGAATTGCGCCGGAGTCATCCCGTTTTCCGAAGCGAGGGCCCGCACGGTCTTTTGGGCGTCGATCTTGAAGCCCTTGGCCTCGAGCCCCTTCACTACGGCGGAAAGATCGAGCCCCAGCCGCTGAGCCAGGACCTCGAGCTTCTCGCTCTCGGCATGCCCGTAGGGCGCCCGCTGGGATTCGCCGACCCAGCCAGCCTTGAGCGACGATCCCCAGTTCATGATGGTCGAAGAGGGAAACCAGCTGTAGACGCAGACAAGAACGATCAGGATGTTCAGGACGACCGCCGCGGCCATTTCCCATTTCTTGTTCAGGTGCTTGCGGAGCTTGCTCGCGACATAGTACCAGAAGACCTTCCAATTGTAGACGATGAGATGAATCGCTCCGAAGATGACGAAAGCCAGCCCGCCCACCGTGTGCAAGGCGCCCCACTGGTCTTTGCTCAAGGCGAGCCAACGCCAATTGGTCCAATACGCGTCTCGGCCGGAGGGCATGATGTAGAGGACGACGCTCGACAGGATCAGGACGATGAACGAAATCGTCATGTTGAAGCTGATGAACGCGCGTCCGCTGAATTTTCGTGTTGCGGCCATTGATCTCTCCTGTGAAAGGAATTGAGGAAGCGGCATTGTAGCAGATTCGAAGCGCCTTCTCCAGATTCTAGCCGAACCGGCGCGTCTCATATCGACTAAGGGCAACAATCGCCGCCAATCGGGGTCAAATTCACATCGCCGGGCCCATGGGGACGGACAAAAATGTCGATCGTCCGACAAATTTGTAGGCAATTGCGCCAGTGTTTATACTTTTCTTATTTATTTTCAATAAGATGCATGTTGGCACGCCTATTGCATTAATTCGCGTCTCAAGTTAACATAAAGGAGGCTCTCATGAGCACAAAAAAAACGGTGTTGGTAGGATCGCTCCTGATCCTGGGACTGGGCCTGTTCATCTCCTCCGCGTTCGCGCAGGTCGACAAGAACGCCCTGCAGACGCGGACGCGCTCGCAGGAGCGGGTGCGGACCATGTTCGTCGATGAGAACGGCGACGGCATCAACGACCTGAACCGCGATCACGACAACGACGGGATTCCCAACTGCCAGGATCCCGACTGGAAGCGGCCGCAGGACGGCACGGGCTACAAGAACCAGTTCGGGAAGGCCAACGGCGGCGGCAACGGCAACCACGCCGGCTGGAACAACGCCTCTTTCCGGGGCGCGGGCGGCCAATTCGGCTCCGGCGTCTGCGACGGGACCGGCCCCAAGGGGAGCGCCAACCGCAGGGGCAAAAGATAAGGCTCGAGGGAGGAGAGGCCCGGCCTCTCCTCCCGGAGAACCCTCATGAAAAAGCTGATCTTACTCATCCCGATCACGGCGCTGCTGGCGCGGCCGGCGGCCGCCGATACCCTCGCCCTTTCGTTCAATCAATACGCTACCGACAACCTATATCAAATGACGTCCGCGGTTTCCGACCAGATCTCCCAGCTCGCGCTGTCCTGGGACAAGAACCTGAAGTCCTTCTCCTTCTTCGCGGACGCCGGATATTCGTATCTCAGATACAGCTCCGGGCTCAGCGATTTCCGGTTCAACGGAGGCGCGGATCATCTTCTCTCCCTCGGCCAGAAGACGGCCCTCTATTTTTCGCTGGAGGGAGGCGCCGTTCTCTATCGGTCCGAATACGAGGACTTCAACCATTCGACCTTCCGGGCCGTCGCGGCCTTGAAAACCTACCTCGCCCCGACGTCCATCCTCAAAGTCAGCGCCCAAACGGAATACCGCAACTACCGCCTCTCGCTCTTCGACTTCGTCAGCCAGACCGTATGGGCCTCCCTCGACAAATACTTCGAGACGCGGACGACCCTCAAAGCCGATCTCGGCTGGGGCTACAAATATTATCTGCATCCCATAGCCGTGTCCGAGACGGCGGCCGTCGCGGCGGAGCCCGCGCTCGCGGCGCCGGTCGCCGCCGGCTCCGGAGGATACGGCCTTTCCGGCGCCCAGGGCGGCGGTTACGGCCGGGGATGGGG
>Ga0163210_1000571_pt1 | contig 15632 bp, 9 predicted proteins | sample Kivu_220m_FD_113536 | JGI IMG/M metagenome (GOLD analysis project Ga0163210, IMG submission 113536) | Freshwater microbial communities from Lake Kivu, Western Province, Rwanda to study Microbial Dark Matter (Phase II) - Kivu_220m | ecosystem: Environmental > Aquatic > Freshwater > Lake ...
CACCAGGATCCGGTCCGCGCCCAGGACCGTCGAGAGCCGGTGCGCGATCACGAAGGTCGTCCGGTGGCGCACCATGCGGTCGATCGCCTCCTGCACCAGCGCCTCGCTCTCGCTGTCCAGCGCCGAGGTCGCCTCGTCGAAGATCAGGATCTGTGGATCGCGCAGGATGGCACGCGCGATCGCCAGCCGTTGCCGCTGCCCGCCCGAGAGCCGCGAGCCCCGGCTCCCGACGCGCGTGGCGTAGCCCTCGGGTAGCTCGCTCACGAAGTCGTGCGCGTTCGCCGCGCGGCTGGCGGCCTCAATTGCCTCCCGCGTCGCGCCGGCGCGGCCCATCGCGATGTTCGCCTCGACCGTGTCGTCGAAGAGGATCGTGTCCTGCGTGACGAGCCCGATCCGGTCGCGCAGGCTGTGCAGGTCGAACTCGCGCAGGTCGCGGCCGTTCAGCCGGATGCAGCCCTCCTGCGGATCGGCGAAGCGCGGCAGCAGATCGACCAGCGTGGATTTCCCCGCGCCGCTCATCCCGACGATGGCGATCATCTCGCCCGCGCGCACGGTGAAGCTGACGTCGGAGAGGACCGGCAGGTTCGGCCGATAGGCGAACGTGACGTTCTCGTACCGGATCTCGCGCACCGGCTCGTCGAGCTTCACCGTCCCGCTCGGCTCGGCCGCGCCGGCCGGCGCGTCGACGATGTCGAAGATCCGCACCGATGCGGCGATCCCCTCCTCGATCTGGAGGTTCACCTGCGAGAGCGCGCGCAGCGGCTGCATCAGGGCGAAGAGGGCGACGATGAACATCAAGAACTGCCCGCCCTCCATCCCGGTGCCGCGCAGGATGTCGCGGCCGCCTATATAAAGGATGAGCACGCCGACCGCGCCGCCGAAGATCTCCGCGATCGGCGGCGCCAGCGCGCCGGTGCGCGTCATGCGGATTACCGCCGAGCCGAAAGCGTGGTTCGCCTTCCGGTAGCGCTGCGCCATGACCGGCTCGAGGTTGAACGCCTTGATGATGCGCACGCCCTGGATCGTCTCCTGCAGCGCGCCGGTGATGTCCGCCATCCGCTCCTGGCTGCGCGTGCTGTAGCGGCGCAGCCGGCGCCCCACGCGGTTGATCAGGAAGAGCACCGGCGGCGCGATCACCATCGTCAGCAGGAAGAGCCGCCAGTTCGCCGAGATGACCGCCACCAGGTAGGCCGCCGCCAGCAGCGTCTCGCGGATGCCGTAGAGGAATCCGTTGGCGATCGCGTTGCGCACCAGCTGGACGTCGTTCGTGATGCGCGAGATGAGCGGCCCGGGACCGGTCGCGTCGAAGAAGCGCAGCGGCCGGGTGAGATAGCGCCCGTAGAGGGCGTTCCGGATGTCCTCGATGACGCGCTGCTCCACGCGCACGACCAGATACGACTGGATGTACCAGAAGAGATTGCGCAGCAGGAAGACGAGGAGAATCAGGACGCAGAAGCGCTTGAGCGTGCGCAGACGGTCCTGGGTGTCGAGGAAGGCGCTCAGCCAGCCGCGCGCGCGCGACTCGACGCGGTCAACCCAGGAAGGGGCCGACGCCGCCGGCGCGGGAGCGGCCGGGGCGAGCGCTTCCCCCGTCGCCTCTGTCGTGCGGGGCCGCGCGCTTTCGCCCAGCAGGTACTCGGAATCGAGATTGCCGCCTTCGAAGAGGATGATCCGCGTGAAGGGGACGACCAGGCCGACGGTGAGCCCGGAGAGCGCGGCATAGCCCGACATGAAGAGCAGCGCCAGGACGAGCAGCCCGGTCTGCGGCCGCAGGTAGCGCAGCAGGCGGAGGTAGACCTTCACGGCCCGGCCACCGCCGGCGGCTCAGCTCGAGCGCCCATGCTCCTCCCCTGCCGCGACCAGCGTGCCGGCGAGGACGAACCAGAGAGGCACCGCGACCTCCTCGTCCAGCAGGAAGCACTGACCCATGCCGCCCACCAGGATGCCCACGGCGACCAGGATGCCGCCGAGCAGCAGCGGCCGCCGCGCGTCGCCCGCCCCGCAGCGCCGGTACGCGCCGGCGGCGGCGCGGAAGAAACGATACCAGAGGAAGACGAACGCGGCGAGGCCCAGCAGACCGCAGCCGGAGAGGATGTCGAGCACCTCGCAGTGCGCGTTGTTCGTCGCGTGGTAGACGCCGGGCACATGATAGCGCGGGAAGAGGCCCGCGTAGGTCCCGAGCCCGGCGCCGGTCAGCGGGTGGTCCTGCCAGATGCGGAGCGCCGTCTGCCACAGCCGCGTGCGCGGGCTGTCCAGCAGCTCCGCCAGCGAGCCGAAGCGCGCCTGCACCGGCGGGAGCAGCGCCGCGATCACGATCGCCGCGCCTCCGGCGAGCAGCACCGCGCGCCGCACCTCTCGGCGCGCGGTCAGCGCGGCGACCGCGAAGGCGGCGACGAAGCCGACCCAGGCGGTGCGGGCGAAGCTGCCGATCAGGGCGGCGGTCTGAACGACAAGCGCCCCGGCCCATCGCGCCGCCGCGCGCGCGTGGCCGGGGGCCATGAGCGAAGCCGCCGCCAGGAGGGCGGTGATGAGCACGCTGCCGCCGTAGGTCAGGTGATGGTTGAAGAAGCCCGTGGCGATGAAGACGCCCCCCACCGGCTCGAGCGCCTCGTGCCGCCACGGATCGTAGCCGCCCAGGGTCTGCACGATCGCGTAGGCCGCGATCACGGTCGCGCTCACCGCGAGGACCGCGTACGCCCGGCGAAGCTGGCGGCTGTCACGGATCGCCTGCGCGAAGAGCGGGAAGCTGAAGAGAACCCATTCGCCGCGCAGCGAGCGCAGGCTCTGCGCGCGGTCCTGCGAGAAGACGACCGAGATCACCTCCGTCGCCAGGAAGAGCGCCAGCGGGAGGTCGAGCGGCGTACGGCGATAGCGGAACGCGCCCAGCGCCAGAGCCGCGACGACGCCGAGAAAGGCGAGCCCCCACCCGACCTCGTAAGCGACGATCGAGACCGGGGCGCCGGCGGCGAAGACGTAGACGCCCCAGCGTGCCACGCGCGACGCGTGGCCGCCGGCACGGGTCTTCCAGGCGCTCGGCGGCGTGGCCGGTTCGGTCATCTTGGGGATCGGCTCCAGCCCCGCCTGGTCGCGGGGTCCCGGGAAGCTACTCGGCGCGACGCCGATTGGCAAGGGCGGGGTCCGGCGCGCGCTCCGCAGGCAGGAAGGCCGCGACGCGACGCAACGCGGGGGGCAGCTCCGTGACGCCGAGGAAACGCGCCATCCGATCCGTCGCCGCCGCGCGCGGCGCCGACGCGCCGATCGTCGCGGCGAAGCGCTGCTGCGCGCCGAGGGCTTCGCGCGCGAAGGCGCAGAGGAAGTCCGGCACGCGATCCCGGTCGTCGCCGGAGCTTGTCCATCCGCCAGCCACCGGACAGACCCCGCAGCTCCCGAGCCAGGCGCAGGTGGCGCAGCGCGCGCCGCCGGAGTGCCATCGCTCCCGCCCGGTGAGGAGCGGCGAATCTGCCGCGCGCGCCACGAACGCCTCACGCCGGAACTCCAGCTCCGGATCGGAGACGTCGCCGATGCAGAGCCGGCGCGCCTCCCCGCGCAGCCAGGGAGCGGCGGCCGACAGCATCGACTCGATCAGCAGCGCGCAGGGATAGACGCGGCCATCCACATCCACCGCGGGCTGGATCGCCGCTGCCGCGCCGCAGACCGGCCCGCACTCCGGTGGGGGCGGCGACGGCGTCGCGCCTCCGCGCAGGAAGAGGAGCGGGATCTCCCCATCGCGGGCGAAGCGCGCCTGCGCCAGGCGCCCGACGCGCTCGAACTGCGCGGCCAGGACCCCGGCCTCGACCGGCCCGTCGCCGGCCGCGCCATGCGCCGGCGCCAGCGAGATCCGCGGCACGCCGCGCTCGAGGAGGTGCTCGATCGACGCGGCGAGGTACGGCACCGCGTCCGGGGTCACGGTCATCCCGACGGTGAGGTGCTCGCGCGCGTAGTCGGTCCAGCCGGTCAGGAGGCGCTCCAGCCGCGCGTCGAGCACCGCGAAGGTGCCCGGCGCGCGCTGCTCCTGCACGTAACGGAGGCCGTCGAGGCTGAGCTGCACGTCGATGTCGTGGCAGGCGAGGAAGCCGATCGCGCGGTCGTCGAGGAGCATGCCGTTCGTCAGAACGATGAACTGCGGCGGCGGACCGGGGGCGCGGCGCGCGTTGGCGTAGGCGACCGCCCGCTGGATGAGCGGCAGCTCGAGGAGCGGCTCACCGCCGGAGAAGACAATCTCGATGCCGCGGCGGCCGACGCTGCGCGCCCAGTCGAGCGCGCAGCGCAGCGTTTCCCACGGCATGCGCCCCGGCGGCGCACCGCGCTGGTAGCAGTAGCGGCAGCGCAGGTTGCACGCCCGCGTCAGCACCAAGTGCAGCAGCGCGATCTCACCCACCCGCATGGGGCCGGCCTCCGCCCGCGACATGGGTCCGTGCTAGGGCTTCACGAACACGCTGGCCAGATCCGTCGTCCATTTGTTCAGGCTCTCGAGGGTCGCCATCAGATCCAGAACCGAGGTGGTTGGCTGCGTGCCCTTCGCCGGCCGTATGCACTTCGGCGACGCGATCGGCGCCGGCGTGGCGGTCGGCGGCGGCTCCCAGCGTCCCGCCGGGATCCGGATCGCCTTGGCATCGGACGGGAGCATGTCCAGAACCTTCCGGACTCCCTCGATCCAGGCAGCGATCTCACCGAGGTCGCCGCAAACGTGGCCCACCGTGTTCGGTACCGCTTCCGGATCCGGCATGTTCACCTCCTTGCTTCAACGGTCACCCCGGGCGGCGAGCGCCCGGCCTACACGTCCGCCGACCTCGTTCGCTACGGCGTCGGTGGGATCGGCGTGTCCGGCAGACAGACGAGCGTCTCGCGCAGCACCGTCGCCCATTGCTCGAGATTCTCGAGCGTGTGCGCCAGATCCCCGATCGACGTGGCCGGCGCCGGCTCCGGCCCCAGCCGCGCCCACAAGCACTTGGGCAGGGCGATCGGCGGCGGCGCCACCGGCGGCGTCGGCTCCCACCGCCCGGCCGGCACGCTCAGCGTGGAATCGAATCGATCCAGGACGCGCTTGACCGCCGCCAACCAGGTGGCGATCCCCTCGATGTCCGCGCATACGTGCGCGGTCGTCCGCGGGACGAATGCACCGCTCGCCATGTTGATCTCCCTCGCCGCACGTCGGCTTCCGGGCTAGTAGTGCCCGGCCTTCGCCTCCATCAACCAGACATCGCCCCGCGGCTCAAGGCTGTCGTAGACGAGCCGCGAGCCATCGCCGCAGATGTCGAAGATCGGCATCGACCCGCGCGGCCCCAGATCGACCGCCGGCTCGAAGTCCGTCACCGAGCCGTCCCCGGGGGAGACCCGGCGCAGCGTGAAACGCGCGCCGCCCCAGGTGCCGCAGACGAGCAGATCGCCCCGTGCGCGATCCCAGCGCAGCCGGTCCGCTTCCGCGCCGGTGGTCAGCCGCCGCGCCGGCGTGCGCCCGTCGGCCGCGACGATCCAGGCCTCGGTACCGCCCGGAACGGAGCCGATGAACGCGATCGCGTCCCCGCGGGGCGACCAGGCCGGCGCCACCGAGGCCGAGGTCATGTCCGTCAGGCGCGTGGCGGCACCCGCGGGCCCGCCGCCGCCCACCGGTGCCACGTAGATCTGGTAGACGCCATCCCGGTCCGACGCGAATGCGAGACGCCTGCCGTCCGGTGACCAGGCGGGATGGATGTTGGCCGACGCGTCGCGGGTGAAGCGCTCCGTCGGGCCCCCGCGCGCCGGCACGATCCAGATGTCGCGCTGCTTGCCCAGGATGCGGTAGTAGGCGATCCACTGTCCGTCGGGCGAGACGACCGGATGGTTGGCGTCACCGGGCTCGTCGGAGAGCTGGCGCGGCGCGCCCGACGGACGCGATCCGCTCAAGTCCAGGCGCCAGAGCGCCAGCTCTCCGCTCGCACGCGGCGCCACGAAGACGATCCAACGCCCGTCAGGGGCGAACGACGGCTGATACGCGTCCGGCAGGCTGCGCAGGACGGTCTCCTCCCCCGTCCGTGCATCCGCCACCGTCACGTGGCGCACGTCCTGCTGGGTCGTGTAGGCCAGGCGGGTGCCGTCGCGCGAGAGGCTGGGCTGGCCCTCGCGGCCGGTGCCGGGGGTGACCCGCTCGGGATCGCCGCCGCTCGCGCGGACCCGCCAGAGCGCGAGCGTTCCCGCGCGATCCGAAGAGAAGTAGATGTAGCCGCCGGTCGGGGCCCAGCAGGGCTCGGAGTCCTGCTCCGTCTCCGGCGTCAAGCGGCGCGCCGATCCGCCGGCGGCCGAGACCACCCAGAGCCCATGGCGCGTCGCATAGCAGATCGCGCGGCCGTCGGGCGACCAGGTGGGTTGGGTCTCGCCCCAGATGTCGCCGGTCGCCTCCGAGACCCTCCGCGCCTGCGACGGATCGGCGAGCGGCGCCACCGCGATGCCGGGAACGCCGCTCGCCGACGTGCGCGTGAAGGCGATGCGCGTGCCGTCGGGCGAGGGCGCGGGCTCACTCGCGTTCGACACCAGCAGCGTCGCGCCGCCGCCGAACTGCCCCGTCCGCCAGATCGAGCTCTCGCCGCTGCGCTCCGAGGTGAAGGCCAGCTCGCGGCCATCAGGGAACCAGGCCGGATAGGCGTCCGCCGCCGGATCGTCGGTGAGGCGCAGCGGGCTTCCGCCGTGCACGTCGCTCACGTAGATGTCGATGTTGCCGGCCAGGTTCGCGGCGTAAACGATCCGCGTACCGTCCGGCGAGAGCGCGGGCTGGCCCTCCCACGCCTCGGTGCTGGTGAGCTGCAGCGGTTGGCTCGCGGGCAGCGGCGGCGCGTGGACGCGCGGCAGCAACCGACTGACGATGAGCGCGCCCGCGATCACCGCCAGCGCGCCGATCGCCCACCCGATACCGAAGAGCCGCGGCTTGCGCGTCACGGGCTTCTCGGCGACGTGGCTTGCGGAGTACTCGTCGAACTCGAGGCGCCGGCGCAGCGCGCGCAGATCGACCAGCAGATCCGTCGCGCCCGGATAGCGCTCCTCCGGCTGCTTCGCCATCATCTTGCGGATGATGCGCTCCAGCTCCTCGGGCACGTCGTAGCTGAAGCGCGCGATCGGCTGCGGTTGGCCGTGGATGATCGCGTCGTAGAGCGTGCCGCGCTCGTTGGCGGCGAAGGCGGGCGTTCCGGTGCACATCTCGTAGAGCACCGCGCCCAGCGAGAAGATGTCGCTGCGCGCGTCGAGCGTGTGCCCCAGGACCTGCTCCGGCGACATGTAGCGCGGCGTACCGAGCAGCGTGCCGGCGGGCGTGAGCGTCAGCGCCTCGGTCGTGCCGGTGTCCGTCACGCCGGGGCCATGGAGCACGCGCGCCAGGCCGAAGTCGCCCAGCAGCGCGCGGCCGTCGGCGGCGATCAGGACGTTGCGCGGCTTGATGTCGCGATGGAGCACCCGGTGCTCGTGAGCCGCCTGGAGCGCCTCGGCCAGGTCGGTCGCGTGGCGCAGGACGCGGTCGACGGGCAACCGCCCCTGCCCCTTGAGCAGCGCCTCCAGGTCCATGCCGTCCACGTACTGGAGCACGATCCAGGGGACGTGATCGATCTCCAGGGTCTCGAGCACCTGGACCACATTGGGATGGGTGATGCGGGAGGCGGCGCGCGCCTCGCGCAGGAACCGGGCGCGCGCCTCGGCGTCCGCCACCAGCTCGGGCCAGGGGCGCTTCAGCGCGACTTCGCGCTCGAGGTTCGGATCGCGGGCGCGGAAGACGCAGCCCATGCCGCCGCGACCCAGCTCGGCGAGGATCTCGTAGCGCCCGATCCGGTCCCCCACGCGCGCCAGCGGCACTGCCGACGAATCCACGCGATCCTCCGGCCCGGTCGCGCTTCTCTATGACTTGCGCATGAGCCAGGGCACCCGGCGCGACCGCCTGACCATCGTAGCAGCGGGCGGGATGCGGCTGCCACCCCCTATCGGCAGGCGGCCTCGGGGGTTCGGGCGCCGAGCACCCGCCCCCGAGCTACCGCTGGCCCGGGGCCGGCGTCGGGCCTTACCATCCACGCATGATCTTCGAGCAGATCCCGACCGGCGGCGATCGCAACTTCGCCTACCTGATCGGCGACGCGTCGACCCGCCGCGCCGCGGTCGTCGACCCGGCCAACGATCCGGCCGCGGTGCTCGCCCGCGTCGCCGCGCACGGCCTCGCGCTCGCCTACGTCATCAACACGCACGACCACTTCGATCACGCGGGGGGCAACCGGCACGTCCTGGCCCGCTCGCCCGCCCGGCTGCTGGCGGGCGGCAAGGGCGGGATGCGCGACGGCGAGACCGTCAGCCTCGGCGCGCTCACGCTCACGTTCATTCTCACGCCGGGACACAGCCCCGACAGCCTGTGCGTGCTTGTACAAGAGCCGCCCGCGCCCGGCAGGTTGATCACCGGCGACACGCTCTTCGTCGGCAAGGTCGGCGGCACCGACTACGACGCCGGGGCGCGCGCCGAGTACGAGTCACTGCATCGCAAGCTTCTGGTGCTGCCGGACGAGACCGAGGTCTGGCCCGGCCACGACGTGGGGGTCGCGCCCCGCTCGACGATCGGGCACGAGAGGCGGACGAATCCGTTCCTGATGTGCCCGAATCTCGAAGCGTTCGTGGATCTGAAGCGCAACTGGCTCGCGTACAAGCGCGAGCACGGAATCGCCTGAGGGCGCGTCGCGCTTACCGCGCGACGCCCAGGCTGTCCAGCGCGTGCTGCGAGGTCTGGCAGTACGGGTAGAGCTCGAGGGCCCGCCGGTAGTTGAAGATCGCCCGCTCCCGGTCCCCCTGCTTCAGGTAGATCTCCCCCAGGCTGTCGTACGCCTCGTACCAATCCGGGTAGTTCGCCGCGTTCAACCGCAGCACCTCGAGCGCCTCCGCCAGCTTCTGAGGGACCAGCCGGTAGGCCATCTCGTTGAACTCGCGCGGGGAGAAGTAGTACGTCCCGGGCGCGGCGGCGAGCATGCGATCGTAGCAGCGCATCCCGCCCGCCAGCCCGGAGTCGGCGATCGCCTGCTCCATCGTCGCGGCCGCGGGCGCGCCGGCGTACCTGGCGCAGCGGAAGCCGACGTTGAAGTCGACGCGATTGCTCGGCAGGGCCGTGCGATAGTGGACCGCGAGGCAGCCCGGCCCGGTGTGCCAGCCGCCGCCGCGGACGACGCGGAAGAGGCCGACGTACGCGCCCCGCGGGTCCTTGGCCGGGCTGTGCTCGTAGTAGTGCTCTTCGAAGATGTCGGCGACCCACTCGGAGACGTTGCCGGTCATGCCGTACAACCCGAAGCCGTTGGGCGGCAGGCTGTCGACCCGCACGGGCGCTGCCGTGCCGGTGAACCCCGTGGGCCCGTAGAGGGCGGGATCGAGCTCGTCGCCGTTCGCGTACTTCATTCCGACGAGGCCGCCGCGCGCCGCGTACTCCCACTCGGCTTCCGTCGGCAGTCGCACCCCGCGCCACCTGGCGTACGCCTGCGCGTCGCCCCAGCTCACTCCGACGACCGGGTGGTTCGGGAACCGCTCGCCACTGCCGTAGACGTCCATGCCCCAGAACTCGGGGAGCCGATGCCCGGCCGCGCGGCAGAACGCGAGGTACTCGGCGTTCGTCACCTCGTGCCGGTCCAGGTAGAACGGCGACAGCCGCACGCGATGCGCCGGGGCGCTCGGCCCCGTGCCATCGCCGCCCATCGTGAAGTCGCCGCCGGGCAGGAGGAGCATCGGCGGGGCCACGCCCGCGCCGGCGGATTCCGGCTCGGCCGCCCCGACGCCCAAGCCACCCGCCAGGCACAGCAGCGCGCTGATCCACGCGAGACGCCCACGCCAGGTGCGCATCATCCACCTCCCGAGGCCCGGCCGATTGCGGGTTGCCGCGCCGCTGCCAGACACGCTGTCCGAGCTACGACTCCAGCCGGCCGACCGCCTGCTCCACCGCGTCCAGCACCTCGCCGCTCGCCACCGCCGCCGCCATCGCGTTGTTGTCGTTGAAGAGCGGGCGGTCCTCTTCGAGATGCTTCACGTACTTGCGGACGACGTCGTAGGCCGCCTTGATGCCCGGGCCGGACTTCGTCGGCCGGAAGTCGAGCGCCTGCGCGCCGGCGATCAGCTCGATGCCGATGACGCCATAGGCGTTCTCCAGGATCTGGCGCATCTTCAGCGCCGAGTTCATCCCCATGCTGACGAAGTCCTCCTGGTCGGCCGCCGCCGGGATCGACTGCGTCGAGGCGGGGTTGGACAGGATGCGCTGCTCCGCGATCAGCATGCCCGCGGTGTACTGCGAGAGCATGAGCCCCGAGAACATCCCCGCGCCCTTGGTCAGGAAGGGCGGCAGGCCGACGGAGAGCGCCGGGTTCATCAGGCGGTTCAGGCGCCGCTCGGAGATGACGCTCAGCGTCGTGATCCCGGCGGCGAGCATGTCGAGCGGCAGCGAGAGCGGCGTGCCCTGGAAGTTCGCCCCGGTGAGCACGATCTGGTCCTCGGGGATGAAGATCGGGTTGTCGCCCACGCCGTTCAGCTCGATCTCGAACTGCGACTTCGTATAGAGGAGGGCGTCGCGCACCGCGCCCAGCACCTGGGGGGTGGAACGCATCGAGTAGGCGTCCTGGACCTTCTTCGTCTTGCTCTGCAGGTACTCGCCGCCGGCGACGATTTTCATGATGTTCCGCGCGCTCTTCTGCGCGCCCGAGAAGCCGCGCAGCGTGTGCAAGCGCACGTCGTACGGCTTCATGTTCGCGTTCAGCGCTTCCAGCGTCATCGCCGCCGCGATCTCGGCGGTGCGGATGAGCTTGTCCGCCTCGTCGATCTCGAGGCACCCCATGCCCAGAATGACGTTCGAGCCGTTGATCGTCGCCAGACCGTCACGCGCCTCGTAGACGATCGTCGGAACGCCGGCCGCGTCCATGGCCGCCTTGCCCGGCATCCGCTTGCCCCGGTAAAAGGCCTCGCCCTCGCCGATCGGCACCAGCGCCATCTGGCCCATCGGGGAGAGGTCACCGCACGCGCCGACCGAGCCCTTGTCGAACATGACCGGGGTGACGCCGCGGTTGAGCATCTCGACCAGCGTCTGGGTGACGATCGGGCGCTGCCCGGAGTTGCCGTGGCAGTGCACGTTGATGCGCGTCGTGATCGCGGCGCGCACGACCTCCTCGGGCAGCGGCTTGCCGATCCCGGCGGCGTGGCTGTAGATGAGGTAACGCTGGTACTGCTCGACCTGCTCCGGGGTCAGCACGACCTCGGAGAACTCCCCGATGCCGGTATTGACCCCGTACATGATCTCGCGGGCGCGGATCTTGACCTCGAGCATCTCGCGGCAGCGCTCTATGCGCTTGATCGCTTCGGGATCGAGCGAGATCTTCTCGCCATGGCGGGCGACCCGGACCACATCCTCGACCTTCAGTCCCGACCCGCGGATCACGAGGCTCATGTGCGACCTCCCCTGGACATCACCGGTGTCATCGTGTCGAACGAGCCGAGGAGCCTACCGAACCGACAGCGCGGCGGTCAAGCGCAGCGTCGCACGCGCTGTGTCACCGCACCTTGGGCGGCACGCCTCGGAATCGAGAGAGGCGACTGCACTTGGCGCGGGCCCATCATCGCTCGCCAAGCCAGCGTCCGCGCGAAGGCTGAAAGAGGATGCTGGGCCCATCCGCGCATCCAGCCCCTGGGGCAGACATAGCGGACTTCGGGCAGTCCAGGATCCGGGGCGCAGTGCATCCATCGTTGACGACGACGGTCTCGCGGCGGTAAACTCTTGTTAGACTTAGGAGTATCGAGGCAAGTCCGGCCGGCTCTCCGGCCGGTCCAGTCGGGGGGTCAAGACCGCCGGGATCCTCGCCTGCGGGATCCTGATCGGAGGAATCGATGCCGCACCGATCGCTTCGCATCACCGGCCTGATGGCCATCATCTGCCTGTCGGTTCTCGGATCGTCCGTCGCGCTCGCCGAGGTGGGACCCGGCGCGACGCTCGCCGTTCTCCCATGGAGCGCGCCCGATCCCGCGGCGCTCACGCCGCTCGCCAAGGACGCCTGGCTGCTCGCGCAGAACCAGGACCTCGCGCTGCTGGCGCTGCCATCGGACTTTCCGGGCGCCGCGCTGCCGGGATCGTGCCGGGCGCTCGAGCCGATCGAGGCGGCCGGCGACTACTACCTGGTGCTGCTGGAGGACCCGGACCGCGCGGTCTTCGAGCCCGGCGCGCGCGTGCTGTTCGCGCACGGCCACACCGTCGTCCTCTGGAGCGCCGGCGTGCCGCGCCTGACCGACGAGAGCCGCGCGCAGCTTCACGGCCTCGTCCAGCCGGTGCGCGTCACGCTCACGCCCAAGCCCTGGCCGACCGCGCCGGAGGCGGGCGCCGGGGAGCGCACCGACTTCCACCCGCTGGTCGATCAGATCGTCTCCGAGGTCTCCGAGACCGAATACGTGGCGAAGTGGCAGGCGCTCGACGACTACGAGACGCGCTACAGCTACACGACCCAGAACGCCGCCTCCGCCGCCTGGATGCACTCGATCTTCACCAGCCTGGGCCTGCAGGCGCGCTACCACTTCTTCAACATGTCCGGGCAGCGGAAGAACGTCATCGGGACCAAGCCGGGCCTGGTGCACCCCGAGCGGATCGTCTACCTCACCGGGCACTTCGACTCGATCAGCGAGGACCCGAACAACCACGCCCCGGGCGCCGACGACAACGCCAGCGGCACGGCCGCGTTCCTGGAGGCCGTCCGCATCCTGAGCCAGTACCAGTTCGAGAACACGATCAAGTTCGTCGGCTTCAGCGGCGAGGAGCAGGGGCTCGTCGGCTCGGCCGCCTACGTCGACTCGATCGCCGCCGCCGGGGAGCAGGTCGTCTGCTGCTTCAATGCTGACATGATCGCCTACCGCGGCACGGATCCGGCGCCGGCGGACCTGGTCATCTATACCAACGCGTCGTCGCAGGCGATGGCCAATGTCCTGCGCGACGCCTGCACCGAGTACTACCCGACGGACCTGGAGCCGATCGTGCTCGTCGAGGCGCTGGAGGCGTCCGATCACGCCTCCTTCTGGTCCCACGGCTATCTCGCGCTCTGCGCCATCGAAGAGGAGGCCTGGGGCAGCGACTTCTGCCCCTGGTACCACACCAGCAACGACCGGATCGAGCAGTACCCGCACGACTATCCGACCCACTGCGCCGGCGCCCTGATCGCGGCGGTCGCGCAGACCGCGGTGCCGCTGTCGCCGTCAACGCCCTACCTGGTGCTGGACGGCGTCGCGATCAGCGACGACAACACCGGCGCCTCGCACGGCAACGGCAACGGGATCGTCGAGTATGACGAGACGATCGAAGTCACGCTGACGTTGCGCAACATCGGCCAGCAGACCGCGGTCGGCGTGACCGGACAGCTTCAGACCGGCGACGCCTACACGACGCTCCTCGTCTCGCAGGCCGGCTTCGGCAACATCCCCGCCGGCGGCACGGGATCAAACGCGACCCCGTTCGTCTACCACGTTAGCGCGGACGTGCCGGACGACCACGTCATCGACTTCAACGTCGCGCTCAACTACGAACCGAACGCGGTCGCCTTCCAGCACACCGCGTTCGCCCCCGACCTGCAGATCGTCGCCTACACCGCCGACGACACCGGCGGCGGGGACGGCGACGGCATCCCCGAGCCGGGCGAGGTCGTCGCGCTGCAGATCAGCGTGACCAACCAGGGGAGCGTCGGCGTCACCGCCTGCACCGGCACGCTCCAGAGCGGGCCCTACTGCGAAGCCGATCCGACGCCGCGCAGCTTCGGTGACATCGCCGCCGGCGGCACCGCGGCCGCCGGGCCGTTCTCCGTCGCCATCAGCGCCTCCTGCCCGGAGCTCTACAGCGCGACCCTGAACCTCGAGCTGGAGGCGCTGACTGCCTACGCGCGCAGCGATGACTTCGTCTTCAACATCGGCGACATCTTCACCGCCGACATGGAAGGCGGTGCCGCGGGCTGGACCCACTACGTCGGCGGCACCGGCTTCACCGACCAGTGGCACGTCGAGACCTATCGCAATCACACCTACGGCGGCGCGGCCTCCTACAAGTGCGGCGGCGCGGGCGCGGCCGACTACAGCAATCTGCTGCACGCCGTGCTCGAGTCCCCGGCCTTCACCTTGCCGGCGAACTCGCAGCTCACCTTCTGGCACTGGATCGAGGCCGAGACGAGCCAGTCCTACCCGGATCGCTGCTACGACGGCGGACTGGTGGAGATCTCGGTCGACGGCGGGCCGTGGCAGTCGATCGCACCCGTGGGCGGCTATCCGTACCTGATCCGCGCCGGCAGCAACCCCGGGCCGTTCCCGGCGGATACACCGGTCTACAGCGGCAGCCACGGCTGGCAGTCCGAGACCTTCGATCTGACCGGGTTCGCCGGCAGCGCGCGCGTCCGCTTCGTCTTCGGCGCGGATGGCGCGGACGTCTTCGAGGGCTGGTACATCGACGACGTCCTGCTGGTGCTGGGCAGCGATCCCGGGAGCGTGGGCGATGCGCCCCACGCGCTCGCCCTCCAGCTCCGCCCGGCGGGCCCGAATCCGACGGCCGGTGCGGCCACGCTACGGCTCGAGCTGCCGCGCACGGCGCGCGTCGATGCACGGGTCTTCGACGCCAGCGGCCGCCAGGTGCGGACGCTCGTCGATCGCGTGCTCGCGGCGGGCTCGCACCCGCTCGTCTGGGACGGGTGCGACGGCGCCGGCCGGAGCGTGGCGGCCGGGATCTACTGGATCCGCGCGCGGGCCGAGGGCCGACAGCTGAGCGAGCGGATGGTTCTGGCGCGCTGAGGGACGAAGCGGTAACGCAACGTCCGTATGGATGTTAGTCCCGACCTGGGGCAATGGGGGCCGGTTCTGCGCGAGCCGGCCCCCTTCATCTGTCCCTCCGCGGCGTGGATCTATCGCTGGTTCCCCGGGTGTTGTCCGTTGGGCATGATGACACGCGGCGCCGCCGGGCGCCGCTCGACTTCACAAGCATGGAGGTACGCAATGATGACTCGTAGACGGTGGACTTGGTTGTGGATTCTGTCCGCGCTGGTGATGGGCATCGGCTCGGCGGCCGCCGCGCAGTGCGCGATGTATGCGCGGGCCGCCGGCGATCCGCCGGCGGCGACCGAGACACCGGCCCCCCCCGCGATGAGGCAGCCGCAGGGTGGCTGCGGCGCGCCGGCGGGTTGCAGGATGACCGGCGGCCCGATGGGCCTGAGCGAGGACCAGCAGAAGGCGATCCAGAAGATCCGCTCCGACGGCCGGGATGCGATGCTGTCAGCGCGGAAGGAAATGATGCGCCTGCGCAATGCGATGCAGGGTGAGATGCTCAAGGACGAGATCGACGCCGGTGCCATCCGCAAGCTGGTAGAGAGGATGGGTGATCTCCGCACGCAGATGCAGCTGCAGCGCTTGGATCAGCGCCTCGCCATCCGCAAGCTCCTCACGCCTGAGCAGCGCGACCGGGCGATGCTCAGGCAGGGGCACCGTGGCGGATCCCGCCCGGGCGGCATGCGGGGCATGCACCGGATGATGGGCCAGCGGGGCTGCATGGGTGGTCCGGGCGGCTGCATGCCGGGCTCGGGTTGGGGCCCGATGGGCCGCGAGGGTTGCCCGCGCATGCAGGCCCCGCCGCAGGGGAAGGACTCCGGCGCGCTGCCGGAGGA
>Ga0163210_1000579_pt1 | contig 15530 bp, 16 predicted proteins | sample Kivu_220m_FD_113536 | JGI IMG/M metagenome (GOLD analysis project Ga0163210, IMG submission 113536) | Freshwater microbial communities from Lake Kivu, Western Province, Rwanda to study Microbial Dark Matter (Phase II) - Kivu_220m | ecosystem: Environmental > Aquatic > Freshwater > Lake ...
GGCTAGTAGTTGAACAAATATTTTTATTTTTCCCTATTTTTGTTACGTGATTTCCACAGACGTGCAATAACTGCATACACAACATCACTACTGTATCCCCTTCTTCCCAGATATCCAGAAATCTTCCTGTAAAATTCTTCATAGTCCTGTGTTCTCAATTGCCCCGCTTTTTTAAGGCCTGCGGCATATGCGTTCGCTTCATCATCCATCGTCTGTGTAACATGTTGAATTGTGTGAGCATTTACGCCTTTCTGCGCCAATTCACGCTGTATCATAGTGCGACTTTTATGTTTAAACCTGACACGATCGGTTTTCCACTGCTCCGCAAAAGCCTTGTCATCCAGTAGCTTGAGTTTCCTCAGCTTGTCAACAACACGTAGTACTTCGTCTTCTTTGAAACCTCGCTTAAATACAAGGTGGCTTATTAATTCTTTCTCACTTCGCTGCCTGAAACTTAGAAAGTGAAGAGCTGAGTCATAACAGGTTTTGTAGCCGCTTTCTGCAGACAGCTTGTCGCGCTGCTCCGCGCTGAGACATTGCCCTGACTTGAGATTCGCCATCGCAGCAGTTTCTCTATCAAGGCTTAACACGGACCCACTCTCAAAAGTGACCTCTATACCCTTCCGTTTATTACGGATTGATACTATTCTTTCCATTTTCTGCCAACAGTTGTATATCAGCGATACTGCAATATGGGCTGTATTTAAATCAGAGGCTCTCTAATTTTCAGAACTTGCGGCAGATCCCGCTAAGGCCAGACTACGAATCTGACGTTCGATTTCTGTTGCTATTTCCGGGTGCTGCAATAAATACTCCCTGGCTTTCTCTCTGCCCTGCCCGAGTTTGGCGCCGCCGAAATCAAAAAATGCGCCTGATTTCTTGATTATTCCGGTGCTTACACCGAGGTCTATTATGTCACCTTCCTTACTGATGCCACAGTTAAACAGTATGTCGAATTCAGCGACACGGTACGGCGGCGCAAGTTTGTTCTTGACTACCTTTGCTCTGACTCTGTTACCAACTATCTCTGCGCCGTTTTTTATGGCCTCCGTTTTCCTCAAATCGATTCGAATGGAGCTATAGAACTTCAAGGCTCTTCCGCCCGGGGTAACCTCGGGACTACCAAAAATTACTCCCACCTTTTCACGCAACTGATTAATAAAAACTACGGACGTATTTGACTTACTTATTTCGCCAGTCAGTTTCCGCAGAGCCTGCGACATTAATCTCGCCTGCAAACCGACATGAGACTCTCCCATTTCACCCTCAATTTCCGCCCTTGGTACCAGAGCCGCTACGCTATCGATAACAATTACATCCAGGGCATGAGTCCGCACCAGGCGTTCGGCTATGTCCAGTGCCTCTTCACCGGTACCAGGCTGCGCGCCTTTCATTGCATTTACATTAACACCGCATATTTCGGCATAATGAGTGTCCAACGCATGCTCCGCATCAATATAGAGGACACGCCCGCCCATCTTTTGTGCATGGGCAATAATGTTTAATGCCAGAGTAGTTTTCCCTGAGGCCTCGGCACCAAATATCTCAGTGACGCGTCCACGAGGAATACCTCCGATCCCCAGAGCTAAGTCAAGGCTTAATGAGCCTGTTGGTATTGCATCAACTTTAACCTTGGCCGATCTTTCGCCCAGGCTCATTATGGAACCTATTCCATACTGTTTTTCTATCTGGCCAATAGCAAGATCCAGGGCTCGATCTTTTTCCGCCTTCTCTTTGTCGCTTTCCATTATCCCTCCTCTTCTTTAATAAGTATTCGATAGACTGTGCAATAGTGATTTTTAAGTATTCTAACACAAATGTACGCATAAAGATACAATTTATGGAAAAATTTTGTTAATTATTTTTACTATCTTAAAGAAAAGAGGCTAATCCATGATGCAGGAATGACGAAAATTTGACTGCCCGAAATAAGTTGCGTTAAATTTATTGAGAGGTTGAGAAATGCCGCTTTATGAATATTCCTGCCCTAACTGCAAGAATAAGTTTGAACTATTACGTCCTCTATCCTGCTCCGATCAGGATGCTGAATGCCCGAAATGTAAAAGCTCTGCAAAAAGAGCTATCTCTAAATTCATTTCACGTGCTTCTTACGACCTGGGGGACATGCCTTCTATGACAGGGAGCGGAAGCTCCTGCAGCAGCTGCAGTTCATCCAACTGCTCCTCCTGCGGCCAATAGTAATTATTTTCCAGTTTAAGCTGTTCCTGCCAGCTTAGTCCCCTTTGTATCTTTTAACAGAAACGCTGGGATACACAAAACAACAGCCTGAACAATGATAGTTGAGATTATCAGTATTGCCGCATCATAGAAAAATCCTTCAGGGAACATCATTATCAGGTAATCTTTCGAAGGATCAAGTATCCACAGATTATTATTGAAGCTCACCAAATGAAACAGCAGAAATATACTATCGAAATCAATCAAAGACCACGCAATTAAAACAGCCATTAATCCCAAAAGTATAATTGATCCCACTCTTAACGTTTTAAGCAACTGAAATAATCCGGTCCGTAAAAAAAGAATTGTTCCCAGAATTATCAGTATCAGAAAAGTCACCAGTTGCACTGTCTTAAATATCTCAATTATTTTTTTTACATCTTCAAGATGTATTAATTCCTTTTCACTATATAAGTCAAAACGGCCCCTGCTAATAGACACCGTTAATTGAGGCGAAGGTGTTTTCCCATCGTAATAGTCGATCATTCTTTGTGCTACAGTATCCAGCTGATCGTTACTAATACCTGTCATTTCACTGATATGATATTTATTAAATTCGTATTTATACAGGCACAAGGAGTCAACTACAAAACATACTGTATTCGAAACAATAAATAACGGCACCGCCAAAATCCATAAAACAATAATCAACTTATTCAACATTGTTAATCAATCTACTCTCATTTTTCAATTTTTGTTCGACAATTTCTGCGATATTTAATAAAAAACTTGTGCTATAATTTTATACTATCTCACCCGGTGTACCATATGTTTACCCACCTTCACGTTCATACTGAATTTAGTTTGCTCGATGGTTGCTGCAGGATTCCTCAACTGGTTCACAAAGCCAAAGAGATGGGCATGCATAGCCTCGCAATCACAGATCACGGCAATATGTATGGCGTGATCGATTTTTATATAGCAGCCAGAGAAGCAGGTATCAAACCAATCATCGGCTGTGAGATCTATATAGCTTCTAAAGATTACCGCAGCCATGACTCCGCTGACAAGGCCAATTATCACCTCACCGTTCTTTGCATGAATTATATCGGGTATCAGAACCTGGTTAAATTAGTGACCCACGCAAACATTGAAGGTTACTATTACAAACCCAGAGTTGATAAAAAACTATTATCTAAATATAAGGAAGGCCTGGTGATCCTCTCCGGTTGTGCACAGGGCGAATTAGCAAAACTTGTTTTAGATAACCGTTATGAAGAAGCTTCAGAAACGGCGAAATGGTATAAAGAGACGTTCCCCAATTTTTATATCGAAATTCAGAGACATCCGATCGCAGAACTTGAGAAGATCAGTGAGGAGCTAATCAAGTTAGCTACTGAAATGAAGATTCCTATGGTTGCCACCAATGATGTCCATTATGTTAATAGGGAAGACTTTTATATTCATGACATCCTTCTCTGCATCGGCACTAACTCATCGATAAATGACGAGAAACGCCTGAAAATGGCAGGTGACTATTTTTACCTGAAAAGCATTAAAGAAATGGAAGACCAGTACCGGGATTTACCTGAAGCGCTGGCCAATGCTGAAGTTATCGCCGGTTTATGTAACCTGGATATTGAGTTTGAAAAACCTCACCTACCCCAGATTGACCTTCCTCCAGGCAAAACTTCGCAGTCTTATCTCTCCACCCTTTGCTGGAGAGGTTTCAAAGAGCGGTTCCCCACCGGAGACGCCGAAGCTGAGAAACGCCTGGCATATGAGCTGGATGTCATCGAAAAGACACAATTTGCCGATTATTTTTTAGTAGTACATGACCTGACATCCTTTGTGAGAGATAAAGGTATCTTTTTCGGTGTACGAGGCAGCGCGGCTGCCAGTCTAGCTCTGTATTGCCTCGGCATTACCGATATTAATCCACTTACCTACAAATTGGTTTTCGAGCGCTTTCTAAATATCGAACGGCGTGAAATGCCGGATATCGATCTGGATTTCCAGGATGACAGGCGTGAAGAAATAATCGATTACGTTAATCAAAAATATGGTATTGACCATGTTGCGCAGATCATCACATTTGGGACTCTGGGAGCAAGAGCTGCAGTCAGGGATGTTGGCAGGGCCTTGGGTTTAAACTACGGCACCGTTGATCAAGTTGCCCGATATATACCTGCTCGCCCTAACATAAGGCTTGATGAAGCTATGCTGGAAGTTAAAGAACTCCAGGATATGTACAGCGCTGATGAATTAATCAGGAAATTAATCGATACCGCTAAGAGAGTAGAAGGTATATCCCGTCACTCCAGCACCCATGCAGCCGGTGTTGTAATCTCCAGAGAGCCGTTGACGCAATATTTGCCATTGCAAAGGGCCAGCAAAGATGGAAACCACAATTCTGCTATGACCCAGTTTTCTATGGAGAATGTAGCCAAGCTGGGGCTTCTCAAGCTTGATTTTCTCGGCCTGGCAAACCTTACGCTGCTTGCAAAAACAATAGATGTAATCTGGGAAAATCATGGGATTAAGATTGATTTATTGAAGATACCCTTGGATGATCCGAAGACCTTTAGCTTGCTGGCTTCGGGAGAAACTACCGGAATATTCCAGTTGGAAAGCCCGGGGATGCGACGTTATATTAAAGAGCTAAAACCAAGTAAATTTATGGATATTGCAGCCATGGTGGCTCTCTACAGGCCGGGGCCTATGGAGCACATTCCTACCTTCGTAAAAGCTAAACACGGACTGGAATCAGTCCAGTACCCTCATCCGGATCTTCTGCCCATTCTAGAGGATACTTATGGCGTCATTGTTTACCAGGACCAGGTGCTTTTTATAGTCCAGACCTTTGCCGGATACAGTCTTGGGCGGGCTGATATCATCCGTAAGGCAATGGGCAAGAAGATTGCCGAAGTGATGAAAAAGGAGCGGATGAATTTTATCGAGGGAGCCAAGAAAAAGGGCTACACAGAAGCAGAAGCCAATGCCATATTTGCTTTAATTGAACCTTTCGCAGGATATGCATTTAATAAAGCGCACAGCGTTAGTTATGCCCGTATTGCATACGAGACTGCCTATTTGAAAGCCAATTACCCCATCGAGTATATGGCCGCCTTCTGTAATACATATTATGATAAAACTGAAAGACTCATATCTGCCATCGCAGAATGCCGCCGTATGAATCTGCCGGTACTTAAACCCGATGTTAATTACAGTTTTGCGTACTTCGCCATTGAGCCGTGCAACGAACATAAGGGGATCCGGTTCGGTTTATCTTCAATAAAAAACGTAGGTGTTTCTGCAGTGGAGCCGATAATATCAGCGCGTTCACAGGGAGGCGAATTTAAATCTATAGAAGATTTTTGCAGACGTGTAGATCTTCGCAATGTCAATAAAAAAGTCATGGAGAGCCTGATAAAAGCAGGCGCCTTTGATGCTCTTGGGCAGCGAGGCGCATTAATATCCGCCCTTGATAGAATAATATCTCTTTCTCACCGCGAACAGCGCCAAAAAGAAACAGGCCAGTCCAGTATGTTCGATATTTTTGGCGCCAGTGTCACCGTTCCCCTGCCATCTTTGAACCTCGAGGAATATGATGCCACCTTGCAGGAAAAGCTCGTCTGGGAAAAGGAACTGCTCGGAGTATATTTCTCAGAACACCCGCTTTCAGCCCTGGCATCCCAATTAGCCGAATACACAACTGTGTTGTGTGGAGAAATCAATTCAGATATGGTTGGAGAACGCGTGATAATTGCCGGTATGGTTACATCTGTCAGACATGTCATGACCAAGAATAACCGCCCCTTCGTTATTGCGACCCTGGAAGATATAAACGGAAGCATTGAAGTTACTGCATGGGCTGAAGTATACACACAAACACAAGAATTATGGATCGAAGGCAGTATTCTTCTTGTTGAAGGCAATGTTAAATCCAGAGAGGACCGCATGACTATAAACTGCTTTAAAGTGCGCCGATATGAATCCGGCGATGAGAATAATAATCACTCGAAAACAGATCAAGATGTAACGCAGCCCAAAACTCTTATTGTCAATATAACTCAGAGCAATAATGCCGAAAAAGACTTACAGCAGTTGGAGCATATTATTCAAATCTTGAGAAGATACCCGGGTAAAGACAGCGTTCAGTTCAACATTCGCAGCAAAGAAAAAGTTACTAAAATGGAACTGCCTCAACTAAAAGTGGATTATAGCTCCGGGCTCACAAACGAACTGAATTCAATATTATAAAAGTTAAGTAATGATTGCTCGACACAGAGCTGCCGGTTACCCGGCTTCGATGAATTCTCTTATATAGCTGTTTACCAGATCAGGTTTCTCTTCAACAACCCAGTGAGACGCATCCGGAATCTTCTTAATTTTGAGATTGATTACATATTTGTCAAGTCCTTCAATACATCCGCCCAGCAGCGCTGTGTCTTTTTCCCCCCATATAACCAGAGTTGGAACCTTCAAGACAGGCAATGTATCGCCAACAGGTGGGGTCAGTAGAGCTTTTTCAGGCTGTTCCAGCGCGACTACATTACTTGCCCTGTAATAGCTTAATCCGCCTGTTAAAGAGCCAGGCTGCGACCAGCAACTGATGTATTCATTTATATCTTCCTCGTTCATCACACCTCGTTTAAGAAGATCTCCGAACGCCATATTTATCAAATATGAATAGTTATTTTCGGATAGCTTTATTTCTGCCTGTGGGCTACGGAACATCAACATATATTTACTGGCCTGACGCTGCTGAGGATTATTGCGCAGTTCTCTATCAAAAGTCGCCGGATGGGGAGCGTTTATAATCACCAGCTTTTCCAGGTATTGCGGATAAAAAATGGCAAAGGACCAGGCAATGGCACCACCCCAATCATGTGCAACCAGTATGAATTCCCTGTGCCCCAGATATTCAGCCAGTTGCCTTATGTCTTCCATCAGAACTTTCGGCTTGTACATAGTCAGCTCACCGGGTTTTGATGACAGGTTATATCCCCGCATGTCGGGTGCTACTGCCAGGTAATCTTTACCGAACTCATCTAGCTGATTTTTCCACATATACCAGAACTCGGGAAAACCATGTAAAAACATGATGAGCTTTCCCTGTCCTTTACTGGCATAGTGTAGCTGCACTCCATTCACTGAGGCATAGTCATGTTTATTCATCTGAGACCTCCTTCAGATTAAGAAAAATCGCCACTGGCAGATGTAATATCAACGCCTTCCAGGCGCAGAAGCATTAGCTTGATATCGGCAACGCTTGAGCGTGCGCTAAAACCACCTGCTTTTCCATTATTATAAATTACCCGATGACAGGGGATGATTAAAGGTATTGGATTTTTTGCCAGTGCCTGCCCTACAGCTCTTGCTGCATTGCTTTTATCAAGTTGCACTGCCACCCAGTGATAACTTCGAACTTGTCCGCGCGGGATATTTCGCGTGGTTTTCCATACGGCGTACTGGAAATCCGTAGCACCTGACAAATCCAGTTTACAATCAAAATGCACCGGGTTCCCCTCAAAATATCTCCTAATCTTATCAGTCAAATCACCTGGATAATCACGACTAATAAATCCATTCTGAAGATTTTGCTTTAACTGATGGACAATCTTATCCTTACTTGTGGCAGGTAATACCAGACGTCTCAACCCCAGCTCTGAAAATTCTAACCCCACCCAGCCAGCCTTGGTTTGAAATACAGAATAGTACATCTTGCTCTCCCGGCAGCATATTCTATTTATTTGTCCATTGAAACAGCTGCCAAATGATTCCTGTAGATTGAGCTGGATAGATTGTCATACAAAACGAATACTATCAGTTCAAGTGATGTTCTATTTCTTTTCAGGTAATCTGTTGATGAGTTCAACGCTATTTGTGCGGCGTCATCAGGTGGATACCCATATACTCCGGTGCTAATAGCAGGAAAAGCTATACTTGTTAGATTTTTGGACGTAGCTAGAGTTAGACATTGAGTATAGCATCTCCCGAGTATTTCAGGCTCTCCGCGGTTTCCCCCATGCCATACGGGGCCTACGGTATGTATTACATATTTGGCAGGCAAATTACCGCCGGTAGTAATCACCGCCTTTCCCGCTTCCAACCTCCCTATTTGGGAAATAATTGATCTGCACTCATCCACTATCGCCGCCCCACCGACCCGGTGGATGGCCCCATCCACCCCACCTCCACCCATGAGGCCTGAGTTAGCTGCATTCACTATGGCATCCGTTGTCTGCCTTGTAATATCACCCTGAAACAACCGTAATTTTGTATTGCCGATCGTAATCTCTTCCATCTACCTCTCACCCCACATTGAATTCTCATGCAATCTCCGGTTGAATCAGCCCATACTTGCCGTCTTTTCTGCGATATACGACATTGACGGCATTATCATCTATATTTAAGAAAAGGAAAAAATCATGTCCCAGGAATTCCATTTGATCAACTGCTTCGTTGGTTGACATTGGTTTTAAGATAAACCGCTTTGATTTCACCAGTTCCTTTTCCCTGGGATATTCATCTTCAGAAGACGACTTCACGTTCGAGGACTGTTTTATTGATTCTGCTGTTCTGCCTTTGCTTATCTCATACTTCTTTTTGTATTTCGTTACCAACCGTTCCATGACTTCCGCAACAGTATCAATAGCTGCGCGTATACTTTCAGCTTTGTGTTCCCCTCTTATAATGAATCCATTAATATTCAGGGTAACCTGTGCTGTATAAATGTGCTGCCGGGACTTGGATTTCTCTGCAGCTAATTCAATTTTCGCTGAAGTAATATTGTTCAAGTATCTGGATAGCTTGCTAATTTTTTCTTCGGCATAAACCTTTATATCATCTGCAATGCTAAGATTCTTTGTCACTACCTGTACCTGCATGAACTAATCTCCTGGTATTATATTTCTCTTGCCAGAGTAAATCCCAAAACTTTTTTGACACCAGCTTGTTTTAGTGCGTCCGCACAAGCTTCTAAAGTAGCACCTGAAGTGCAAACATCATCAATCAGTATCACGTGTTGGTCAATTATCCCTTCACTTGGACAGGAAAACGCGCCTTTAACATTCTCCCTGCGCGTATTTGCATTGGACGTCCTTGCTTGAGGCTGACTATTTTTAATGCGTGAAAGACAATTTGATAAGGGCCGGTTAACCAGCCCGGCAAATTCAGCGGCCAGTAATTCGGACTGATTGTAACCTCTTTCTCTTTGCCTTTTACTATGCAGCGGAACCGGGATCACTATATCACCTGAAATGTTATTGGCATCAGCGTAATCAGCCATATATTCAGCCAGGGGCACAGCTATCGCTCTCAAATTATAGTATTTCAGTTCATGTATAGCAGTTCTAATCATGCCATTAAAAACAAAAACAGATCTAATAGCATCTATCCCATCCTGCTTTTTCCAGCAAGCCTGGCAATAATTACCACTAGATTCAGGTTTACCGCATTTTTGACATATGGGTGGTAACAGGCGCGGCAGCTTCTTTGAACATTGATCACAAATAAAGTCGCCGACTTTTCCACAACCGATACATTGACGCGGAAAGAAAAAGTCGGTAACTATTTCTGTGAGTTGTTTTAACCGATCGGTCAAAACAAACTCTCCAATATTTATTTAGCTAATGATCCCTTGCCTGTAAGTTATCAGTGCGACCTGAGTGTATGACTGGCTCCACTAAAAATTGGCTCGTTCAAATATATATCCCCATTCCTGATTTTCAGGTTAAACCCGCATTCAGGATTGGTGCATACCCAAGCTTTATAGTGTATCGCTGCCCCCTGGCTTCCAAAATCGGACAGCGGAACCAAATCACCGACCTTGCATTTTAAGCACTTTGGAAAGGAATAGTTTTCCACTATTTTTCCACCTCCTCCAAGGATGAATAAAGTATAGCATTAATTAAAATTCCATAGCAAATTGCAGCATGCGAAAAAATACTGGATTTCCAGACGTTGAATACTATGGGAAAATGAACTCAGCCAACTTACTGTATGCAGCACCCCCCGGCAATAATCTGCTGCGCATGAATGACAACTTCTCTACCTTTATCATGCAACTGGGTTCAAATCTTACACCTTTTACTAATTCGCCGAATTCCCAGCGGTCGTTAGGAAAGCAGTCATCTCTTAATCTTGCCAGGGTCAGGTGAGGCGTGAAAGGGCGTTTTTCAGATGCAAAGTTCTTCACGGCAAGTGCTTTGTCAATATCCTGATACAGTTTTTGTAGGGAGGAAATATCGCCATTCAAGCCCAACCAGAGCACTCGGACTTTATTCAGGTTGGGGAAGACGCCGATCTCAGACGTGTGTAGAGCAAATGACTTGCTCAACCGGGCAATAGGAGTTAATACATTTTTTATATCGTCGACCTGACGGTTATTTATATTGCCCAGAAATTTCAATGTAATATGGATGCCGTCTGGGGATACCCATTTAACGAAATTATGTTTGGGCAATCTCAAAGAAGCCTGAAAATTCTTTAACTTGATTTTTAACTCTTCAGGCAATTCAATTGCTATAAAAGACCTGATCTGCTCGTCCACTGCCTATCCCTGCTTTAAGCCCAGTAGATTCTCCGCATTTCGATAAAGAATATTTTCCCTGTCAGTATCAGAAAGTTCTACTCCGTCAAGTTGAGAAAGGATCTTCTGGGGATTGATAAGCGGCCAATCACTGCCGAAAACTATTCTTTTACTGCCTGTAATACCGGCGACGTGGGAAAATACCTGAGGTTTGTAAAGAAACGGCGTCGCAGCCGAATCATAATAAGTATTAGTTAGTGCTGTAGCAACTTCAGGCATTAGTTCATAAAAGGGGAATCCTCCACCCCAGTGAGCCAACACCACCTTTAATTCCGGATACATGGAGATGAAAGGATAAAGTACCTGTGGCGTTGTATCTCCTTTACCCTGGTATCCGTGTCCCACCGGTTCGGAAGCATGCAGCAAAACAACAAGGTTACTATTAATGGCCACCTTAAATAACGTTTGAAGTCTGGGATCACACAAATTGAATCCTTGCACGTCAGGACGTAGTTCCCCTATCCCTTTAATGCCGGACTTGCTGCATCTCTCAATCTCCCTGAGAGCCTTGTCTATGTCGTTGGGTTGTATGGAACAAAAGCCTATCAACCTGCCGGGGTATTTCGCCAAACACTCGATGATATAATCATTGCTGGCAATACAATAATCATGATTTACCCAACCGATATTTAGTAAAACCGATCTATCTATTCCACATTCATCCATGCTGTCTATTAGTTCTGTTTCATCGCAAAGCCTCGCCTTGGATTTTGAATACAACAGATCAAAACATGAATCGGCAGAGCAATACATATTTCGATTCTGTCTGATTACAGGCGAAAAAACGTGGGTATGAAAATCAATAATCACGTTAGAATTATAATCCAGTCAATGTATGTTCTCAATGTATCCTGAGATTTTTCCTCCATATAATGCAATAGACACATTTACATGATGTGGCATATAATAAACTGAATTCAAATACATACGTCATAATTTGTTGAATTGCTCTCTTTACACACATGAATGATCATTCTATAGATGAACTCCAGGTCATCGCCAGGGAATTAAGGTACGACGCAATTAATATGATTTCCCAGGCGGGTAGCGGCCATCCCGGAGGCTCTCTCTCCGCAGCCGATATAGTAACGGCGCTATATTTTAAAATTATGCGCCACGAGCCAACAAGGCCGGATTGGCCGGAGCGTGATCGTTTTGTAATGAGTAAGGGGCATGCGGCCCCCATTTTATACGCAGCATTAGCGAAATGCGGCTATTTCCCTTCCGAATGGTTCTCGACTTTGAGAAAGTCCGGCACATGTCTTCAGGGCCATACCGATAGCACTCTCACACCTGGAGTGGATATGTCGGCAGGCTCGCTCGGGCAGGGTCTGTCCGTTGGTATCGGTATGGCACTGGCTGCCAGGCTTGATAAAAAGAGCTATCAAACATACGTGTTACTGGGTGATGGAGAATGCGAGGAAGGCCAAATCTGGGAAGCTGCTATGTTTGCACCGAATAATAAACTGGATAATTTAACGGTCATAGTAGACTACAACGGTATTCAGCTGGATGGATTTACCAGAGATATCATGAACCTCGAACCCTTTATAGATAAGTGGCGTGCCTTTAAATGGGAGCTGATTGAAATAGATGGACATGATATACAGCAGATAATAACGGCACTGGAGACAGCCAAAAATACCAGGGGTAACCCTACTGTGGTGATCGCACATACCATTAAAGGCAAAGGTGTTAGTTTCATGGAAAACAACGTCGATTATCATGGTAAGGCGCCAAATAAAACAGAAACTGATATGGCCCTTAAAGAATTATCATGACAAATTACGCTGACCTGTCAACACGTGAAGCTTACGGCAAAATTCTGGTGGAACTGGGACAAGGGAACAACGATATAGTGGTTCTGGATGCCGACCTTTCCAGATCCACAATGACCAAGTTTTTTGCCCAGGCCTTCCCGGAACGTTTTATTCAATGTGGTCTGGCCGAGCAAAATATGATCAGCATTGCCGCAGGGCTTGCTTCATGCGGCAAAATACCTTTTGCCAGCACGTTCGCTGTATTCGCCTCCAGCCGGTGTTTTGATCAGGTGCGCATGTGCGTCGCACAACCAAAGATGAATGTAAAAATTGTTGCAACACATGGGGGTATTACAGTCGGTGAAGACGGCTCTTCACACCAGGCGATAGAGGATATTGCGTTATATTGTTCTTTACCCAACTTGACAGTGATAGCGCCGTCAGATTCAATTGAAACTGTGGAAGCCATCAAAACCGCCGTCTTAACCAAAGGGCCGTTTTATATCAGGTTAGGCCGGCCTAAAACTCCCGTTATATATACTGGCGGATGTAAATTTAATTTAGGTAAAGCCGATGTACTCAAAGATGGGGTCGACGTTACGATAATAGCCACGGGCATTATGGTGGCTAGAGCTAGGGAAGCTTCCGCCAAATTAAGCCAATCAGGAATCAACTGCCGCGTACTCAATATGTCTACGCTGAAACCACTTGATAGCCAGTCAATAATAGAAGCAGCGCAGATTACCGGAGCTATTGTCACTGCCGAAGAGCATTTACTTCACGGTGGCCTTGGCAGTATGGTTGCACAGGTACTTGCCGGCAATATTCCAGCGCCTATGATATCCCTGGGGATCAATGACACTTATTGTAAATCGGGAAAACCTGAAGAGCTTCTCGAAATCCACGGATTAACTTCTGAAAATATCGAAAAAGCAGCAAAAGAAGTTTTAACCAGAAAACTATTAAATGATTAACTGTATTAAGTGGTCCAATGGGAAAAATGCTAATATTATGTAAATAGCAAGGCTAAAAGTTTTGGTAGCATGAGCAAAGAATTAAAAACAGCGTTCGAGAATAAAGAGAAAGCAGAGCTTTTTCTGGCGAATCTTGAAAAACTATATAGTGACGATACGGTTAAAGAAGCTTCATACAATATATTGAAGTCCGAATATACACTTGCTTTGAAGAATGCCCAATTAAAAATTGATTCAATCAAGCAAGAATTGAATAAAGTCCTGCGAACGCGAACTCACGAACTAGATGTTTATAAGCAGGAATTGGCGCACCTGGAAGCCCGGTTTAAAGTCGGCCAGTTTACCGCTGATACTTATCTAAAGCAGGCTAAAAATCCCCGGAAGAAAGTTTCTGACTTGACGGATCAAGTCTCCAATTTGAATGCTCTGATCAATGCGTCACAGTCAGGCGACATTCCCGCCATAGAATACACGGGAGTCGGCTCAATTCTCACATCACTGGGAAGTATCTTTATATCCCGAAAAGAAACTATAAACAGTTTCGACCTGCTATTTCCTGCTGTCGTGCCCGAAGAAAATATTGCCCCAGCGGAGAAACGCCAGGTCCCGGACACAGTCAATGTTTCAAACCTGTGTATTCTGCCGGAAAGGGTGTTGCCCGGTAGCTCAGTGGGGATAATTGCTACGATTATCAATACTGGTCTTGAGACTGTATTGCATAAAACAGAATTCAAAATCAACAATAGCACTCAGTCAATCAATGAAATCACCCTCAGTCCCGGCCAATGTGAGGAATTGACCTTCATGATGACCGCGGGAGCCCCCGGCGATTATTTTATTTCAATTGATAATGTTACGGGTACACTCCATGTACTGCCCGGTTCCAATCCTGCCGCAAATATAATATGAAATCTCGCATTTTAGCAATTCTCATAGCTGTTCTTGTCCTTGGCTTGCTGATTACTGTTGCTGCCTACAGCAACCTGGCAATTTACATTTCCATCATAGCTATTGGCCTGGCGCTCGCCCTGCAAAAATATGTTGCCAGTTATTTTGGCTTCTTCATCATAGTATTTTCCAATATGTTGCATGTCGGTGATCGGATTCGCATTGGTTCATATAAAGGTGATGTCCGCCATATCGGGATATTCTACCTCACGTTAGATGAAGTCGGAGAGGATGAAAAGCTGGGGGGAGAGCTTACCGGGAAAATTCTGCATATCCCGAACCTGATTGTTTTAGACCAGCCTGTGCTCAATTTTTCCAAAGGGTGTATTAAGAATAGCAAGCCAATGCAGTGCGATTACATTTTCGACGAGATACGTATTCCCATTTCTCTGGATAGCGATATAAAAAAGGCTGCAGGTTTACTTGAAGAGATAATAAACGCTGAGGATAAGGTATTTCTCGATCAATCCAAGGAGGCTTTTGCCGATAGCTATCCAACCTTTCTCCGCGAAGCTGAAACTAATCGCAAAGTACTCATACATATAGAACCTGACAATATATGGCTCAAGGGTAAATTCGTTACTCCTTACCGCCTGAGGAACGAGCTGAGAACTTTAATGTATCTTAAGTTTATCGAACACATAGGAAAAGACGATTCCATCAAACTGACCTGATTTTACTCAAGGGTTCAAAGGATGAAAGGGGGTGGTGCCGAGGGAGGGACTTGAACCCACACTCCCGTCAAGGGAAGCGGATTTTAAGTCCGCCGCGTCTGCCATTCCGCCACCTCGGCATACCACTTGGAGGCGGCGAGCGGATTTGAACCGCTGCATAGGGGTTTTGCAGACCCCCGCCTTAACCACTTGGCTACGCCGCCACGGATAAAAAAATGGAGCGGAAGACGAGATTCGAACTCGCGACCTCCTCCTTGGCAAGGAGGCATTCTACCGCTGAACTACTTCCGCTCGCTCACATTAATACGTTAAATTCAATTTGGTGCCGAGGAGGAGATTTGAACTCCTACGGGCTTACGCCCACCACCCCCTCAAGATGGCGTGTCTACCAGATTCCACC
>Ga0163210_1000583_pt1 | contig 15496 bp, 15 predicted proteins | sample Kivu_220m_FD_113536 | JGI IMG/M metagenome (GOLD analysis project Ga0163210, IMG submission 113536) | Freshwater microbial communities from Lake Kivu, Western Province, Rwanda to study Microbial Dark Matter (Phase II) - Kivu_220m | ecosystem: Environmental > Aquatic > Freshwater > Lake ...
AGCTAGCGATATACGCTGCTTGCATCCTTATATTTTGTCAATTTCCCTTCGTCAGGGCTGGCTGCGGTGGGAAAGCCAGCGCACGCCCAGCGCAGTCACTCCCCCCAGAAATCCGCCAATCAAACCATATAGGATGTGACTGGTGATCGGGTAGACAACACCGTAGCGGAAAGAGCCGTAGACCCATCCCATCGAGATCGTGATGATGAGCCGCGCCACTGGCTTGGTAGCATGGGCCAAGCCGCCCAGCAGTGCCAGGAACCACAATTTCCCCTGCAATTTTGGCAGGAGCCAGAAGGCCAGATCCATCAAGGGGCCGGACAGCAGGTAGATCAACCAGATAAAGGGATCGTCCATCGCGCCCCAGATGGGAATGACCGAGGTGAGCGACGCCCCCAGGCTGGCAAGGCTGCCCGCGCCGCGGAAACGGGACGAAGCCCGCCCGAGGATGAGCAGCGCCATCCATTCGATGCCGTGCCGGCCGGGCAGCCCCAAGGGGGCGCGCAAGTATTGGTGCAAGACCACCGCCAACGCCCCGCTACTGAACAGTAGCAAGGCTTCCCACCAAGCCAGGCTCCAGCTACTTAGATTGGTCCTTGATAGCTTCTTTAGGGAGGATTCGCCATACATTTTTATTCTTCTCCTCGACCAGCAAAATAGCCTGTCCGTTTCGCTGCACCGGGCGAACCCAGTCACCGACATCCACTTGCATCTCCGAGGATAACATATTTCCTTCGAGGGTGCAAACCACGTCTATGTGAGCCAATTGCTGCAATTTTGCCACAGTATAAACGCCGTTCAACTCCCTCAGGCCCGGCAGCCACAGGAAGCGGCCATCGTTCCCGCCGGCGCGCAGGCCGACCGCGGCCAGCGCGCCGATCACGCCGAGGCCGGTGCCTGTCAGGCCGGCCAGCCGGAGATGAGCTTGCCGGGCAACCGCTCCCGCCTCAGCCTGGTTCAGCACCTCGACTTTGGCGCGCCGGCCAAAGTCCCGCGCCACCGCGGGAACTGAGTCCCACGCGGCTAGGCACAGACCGGCATCCGAGCCGGGGGCGCTTTCGTGTCGCAGGAAATCGGAGCAGAACTCCCAGAGCGCCTGTTCCTGGCCATCATCGCACTCAGTTGCCAGGCAGGCAGAACTGTTGTGGGAGGTGTAGGGGATTTCGGGGGATACCAGCAGTTGATGTCGGGTGATGCCCTCGGGCCGCGCCAACCCCGCTGCCTTCACCGCCTCTGCCATCAGGCGGATGCAGTGGCCGGTGCCGCGCGATTCGAGGTTGTCGGTATCGTCCACGCCGATCAGGAATCGCACTACTTCACCTCGATCTCGGTGATATCTTTGATCCAATCGGCTTTGGGGACGTAGGTGGAGGCCAGCTTGACCGTGCCGCGATTGGTGAAATCGAGAATGGTGTTATCGTCCACCTGCGCCTGTGGCAGCGTAATGGAGCCGTTGTTGCCCGTCAGGGTTACCTCGCTGAAGCTGGTCACGCCGGCAGCGGTGAGGATATCCATCAGCTTCGGGCCTTCCTCGATCTTGCCTTCGACCCGGATCGTAGCCAGAGGCAGTTGCTTGAGCGCGTCCCAGGTAAAGCCCTGACTGGAGCCATCGGCTTTGACTACGACGAACAACGCGTCCGCAACGGGTGTTGGCTGGAGCGCTTGGGGCGTTTTCGGACCTTCGGCCGGGGGCGCGACAGCGGACTCCGTCGCGGCGGCCGGGGCGGCGCAAGCGGAGAGCAACAGGCCGAGCAGGATAAGGGTGAGAGTCAAATTATGTTTCATTGGTCTCAATCCACGGCGATCATCACATTGGAGGCTTTGATGACCGCATACGCCGGCTTGCCTTCCTTCAGTTGCAGTGAAGCGACTGATTCGTTGGTGATCACAGAGACAATCTGCGCGCCGCCTGGCAGTTCGAGGATGACCTCTGAGTTGACCGCGCCGGTGATGATTTTGATGATTTTTCCTTTGAGCATATTTCTCGCGCTGATTTTCATGGGTTTTTCTCCTTTCCATTTGCTGATAATTCAGGAAGCTATCGGATCTTTATTCCTGTTTGGGAAGCAAAACCAGCCTCAGGATCGCAAGGGTCAATAGCGCGACGATGATGAGGATGGCAGCGACCGGTTGTGCGGCAGCCAGGCCGAAGCCCTCGAAGCGCTCATAGACCAGTACCGGCACAGTTTTTGGATGGTAGGCCAGGATGACAACTGCCCCAAATTCACTGATGCCGCGCGCCCACAGCATTGTACCTCCAGCTAGAACCCCGCGCCAGGCCAGTGGCAGGCATACGTGCCAGAATGCTTGCCAGTGGCTGGCGGCTCGGTTGATGGGGGCGCCTGCGTTGCAGGTGGCTCGGTCGGTTGAGGCGCCGGTGTGGATGTTGGGCTGCAGGCAGCAAATCCCAGCGCCAGCGCGACCAAGAGCAATCCGCTCAGGATCATTTGTGTGTACAGTTTCATGTGTTCTCCTAGCGATGAAGATTGATTGAAGAGAAATCCCAAATTGACAAAGGGTTCAGACTGTGACATGTTCCCCGCTGTGGGTTGAGTTGTAACCTGTCAATGCGTTGAGATCGTCGCGGAAGGAGGTAGTTTGGATGTAATCAAGCAGAGGTGCGAGAGCGTGTTCTTGTTCGAGCGGCAAGACCAAGTCATAGCGTTCTTCAAAAAGCGGGATGAAAGCAAGTCCATGCTGGCGCGCCGCGGCCTGCAGGCCAATCGAAACGTCCGCTTTACCCGTTTCAATCAACGATGCGGCTTCGCTGTGCGTGCTCACTACTACGCGGTCATGGCCTTTGATCTGCGCGGACGAGATGCCCAACCGTTTGAGTTCGCTGTCGAACCATAAGCGTGTCCCGGAACCCGCGTTGCGGTTCACGAAATGGACGTTTGGCTGCGCCAGGTCAGCAACGCTTTTTATTTCCTTGGGATTACCCGCCGCAAGCATAAGCCCTTGCGTGCGGTAGGCTAGGGTTACGAGCGTCGTCGCCCGGTCGGGGAAGAGGTGGCGCACGAATGGTGTGTTGTATTCACCGTCCGCGTCAAGCAGGTGGCAGCCGGAAAGGTGACAGAAACCTTGACGCAGAGCCACCAGCCCATCCAGACTGCCGATCGGCAGGGTAAGCAGGTTGATATAGGCGGAGAGTTGTCCGGCCAGGCGTTCGACCGCCAGATCGTGGCTGCCGGAAAAGATGATCGTTGGCCGGTCCGTCTCTTGCGGCAAGACCATTTCTTGGATGAGGAAAGCTCCGGCGTGGGCGCGGTAGAACTTTTCCGTCACGCCGCTGGTGACTTTGATTTCGGCGATCTCGACCAGCCCGGCCTCTTCCAGCTTCTTGATGTGGTGCCGCACCCAGGCCGGATGCTCGCCAAGTGCCTGGCCAAGGTGGGTGAGCGTGGCCGGGCCCGCCATCAGCCGACGCAGGATTTCCAGGCGGCGGGAATCCGAAAGCAGTTTGATCTGCTCGAATGCCTTGAGGGTTTCGACCGTGGCCATGTTTTTCACTAGATATTAAGGAAAAACTTAACAGTCATTAGTTTACCCGATATGCAAGAACCTGTCAATGTGATAAAAATTGAAGAAAGAACTATTAGCCTCCTTTCATTCCCCCATTTCGTGAAGTTCAGTGAAAAGAGGGGATAGAAGGGGACAAAGGATTCGCATCCCATAAAGTGGACATAAATGGGTATAATTCGGCTACTTTTCTGGAAAGCGAACGAAGGAGATTGGAAACTCTTCCCTGCGGACGGACAGCTGTCGACGACCCCGCGATTGATTTGGAATACTTTCGACAGGAAATGCTCGATGCGTTTCTTACGTAGCTGGCGATATTATCGAAATCTGGCCCTTCTGGCAGTTGTGGTCATGCTCTTGCTGGTAGGGATGATGCTTGCTTGGCATAAGCCGATCCATTGGCTGTGGGCCGTGCCGGTTGCCCTGCTGGGAAGGATAATGTGGAGTGCGTTTCTCTTTGCCCATCCGCCGCGGAGGCGCTATTTCTTGCCCGTTTCTCCCAAATACACCAGTCAAGAGTATGAGAAAGTTATCTTCCCCAGCCGCGATGGTTTGACGCTTTTCGGCTGGTATCTGCCGGGCGCCAAGCGCGCTGCCATCATTTTCGTCCATGGGCTGGGCAGCGCCGGCATTGATCTGACCTTCCATGCCGCCCCTCTGGTCTGGGCAGGATACGGTGCCCTCCTGATTGATCTGCGCGCCCACTCCTGCAGCGACGGCGACGTTTCCACGTATGGCGTACGCGAGGGGCAGGATGTGGCCGGGGCAGTGGATTATTTGCTCACACGCGGCGACGTAGATGCGAATAAGATCGGCGTTCTGGGCATCTCGCTCGGCGCACAGGCCGCGCTGCGCGGCGCGCTCATGACCGACGCCATCCGCGCCATCGTGTTGGAGGGGCTGGGACCTGCAACGCTCGACGATCATGGCGGGAGGCCAAAAACACTCCAGCGTTGGATCAACTATCCCATCAACTGGCTTTCTTACGCCCTCCATGATTTTATGTCCGGAGTTCATCCAACTGCCATCTTGGCTGAAATTGGCAAACTGGCGCCGCGCCCGCTGATGTTGATTGCCTGCGGCCAATACGAGCTGTATTTCAATCGCATGTTCTACGCGGCCGCCGGAGAGCCAAAGACGCTTTGGGAGCTTCCAAAGGCACGGCACGCAGGCGCTTTTATCAAGGATCAGAGGGTTTACAAGGAGAAGGTGCTTAGCTTTTTCGACGCCGCGTTTGGCTTCGCGGGCAGAACGGCAACTTATCAACCGGAGGTGCAGTATGAAGCTCGCGCCTGAAATGATCCGCACTTACATCGAATATCATTACGCGATGACCCGCCGCGTCTGGGATTCGATAGCCCAGATCAGCGAAGAGCAGTTCCTGGCGGATGAGGCTTATTCGCGTGGCTCCATCCGTAACCTGATGGTTCATCTGACCAACTCGGATCGCCGCTGGCTGGCGGGACTTAAGAATCTCCCTGATGTTGGCAGCCTGAAATTTGAGGATTATCCCACCCGCGAGGCGGCGCAGGCGTTGTTTGAGCAGGTTGCCAAAGAGGTCATACAATACGTAGCGACTCTGACCGAGGCCGAATTGGCAGAGAATGCCATTAGGATGCCCGGCCCGCGCTGGCAGGCGCTGCTGCACATGGTCAACCACGGCACGGATCACCGCGCCATTGTGCTGGAACGCCTCCACGCCCTCGGCGCGCCGACCTTCGATCAGGATTTCGTTCTCTGGCTGTGGGGCAAGAAATAATACCGGACTTCCGGAGTCTTACCTGCCTTGGTTGGCGGCTCGGGGGAGACTTCGGGAGGCTGAGGAGACCGCATGACACGCAAATATACCAACCGCCGCTACCTTGATGCCCTCGAAAAGAAAGTCCTCGTTTTCGATGGGGCAATGGGGACAAATCTCCAAAAGATGAACTTATCGGCTGAACAATTCGGCGGCGAAAGACTTAACGGTTGTAACGATTATCTGGTCATTTCATATCCCCAGGCGGTCGAGGCTATTCACCGTTCGTTCTTGGAGGTTGGCGTGGATGTGATCGAGACCGACACCTTCCGCGCCAACCGCATCACCCTCGCCGAGTACGGGCTGGCCGAGCGCGTGATCGAAATCAATCAGGCTGCTGCCAGCCTCGCATGTCGTCTTGCCGATGAGTATTCGCAGTCTGGAATGTCGAACGTTCAGCAGAGATTCGTTGCCGGCTCCATTGGGCCGAGCGGCAAGCTGCCTTCCGCCGACGACCCGGAGCTGTCCAATGTCAGCTTCGACGAGCTGGCCGACGTTTTTCGCGAACAGGCCACAGGTCTGATCCGCGGCGGTGTGGACCTGCTGCTGATCGAGACTTCGCAGGACATCTTGGAAGTCAAGGCTGCCATCACCGGCATCCAAAAAGCTTTCGAGCAGACCGGCGTCTGGCTGCCGATCCAGACCCAGGTCACGTTAGATACGAGTGGGCGGATGCTGCTCGGCACCGACATCACCGCTGCCCTGACCATCCTGGAGGGCCTGCCGATTGACGTCATCGGCCTGAACTGCTCCACCGGCCCGGAGCACATGCGCGAACCCATCCGTATTTTGGGCGAGCAGTCATCGCTGCCCGTCTCCTGCATCCCCAACGCCGGCCTGCCGCTCAACGTGGATGGCGTTGCCGTCTACCCCTTGGAGCCGGAACCATTTGCCGAGGCGCTGTTCGAGTTCGTCGAGAAGCTCGGCGTCCGCGTGGTTGGCGGCTGCTGCGGCACAACGCCCGGCCATCTCGAAGCCCTGGTTGACAAGCTCGCGAACCTGCCAGCTTTTCCACCTTCGAACCTGCAGCCCATTCCCGGACTTGCCTCAGCAACCCAGGCCGTGCCCCTCATTCAGGCCCCTCCGCCGTTCTTGATCGGCGAGCGTTGCAATGCTCAGGGCAGTCGCAAGTTCAAGCAGTTCCTGCTGGCAGAAGACTACGACGCGATCCTGGAACTGGCGCGGACACAGGTGGCCGGCGGCGCGCACGCCTTGGACGTTTCCGTGGCAGTGACCGAGCGACCCGACGAGGGCGAGTTGATGCGCAAGGTGGTCAAGAAGCTCGAAATGGGCGCGGACGTGCCGCTGGTAATTGACACAACCGAGCCAGACGTGATGGAGGTCGCCCTCAAGACGGCCCCTGGGCGCTGCCTGCTCAATTCCACTCATCTTGAAGCCGGGCGCGCCAAAGCAGATAAAGTCCTTGCCCTGGCGAAGAGTCACAACGCCGCGGTGCTGTGCCTGACGATTGACGAAAGCGGCATGGCCAAGACCGCCCAACGCAAGCTGGAGGTCGCCAGGCGCATCTACGATATGGCGGTGAACGAACACGGCCTGCGCCCGGATGCGCTCGTGTTCGACGCGCTGACCTTCACCCTGGCCACCGGCGACCCGGAATTCGTCAACGCGGCTGTGGATACCATCGAAGGCATCCGCCTTATCAAGCAAAACCTGCCCGGCGTGCTGACCTCGCTGGGCGTCTCTAACGCCTCGTTCGGCCTGGCTCCGTCCGCTCGTCCGGTGCTGAACTCGGTCATGTTATACCACTGCGTGCAGGCCGGGCTGGATATGGCAATTGTCAACGCGGCGCAAATCACGCCGTATGCCGAAATCCCCCCGCAGGAGCGTGAGCTGGCCGAAGACCTGATCCTCAACCGCCGACCGGACGCGCTCCAGCGCTATATCGAACATTTTGAATCTATCGAGGCGACTCGTGAATCGCCTCTACAAACTGACCCCACCGAGGGCATGAATGCCGAAGAGCGCCTGCACTGGCGCATCCTGCACCGCCATAAGGAGGGCGTGGAGGCGGATATTGATGAGATCATCAATCGTGACTGTTCCCCTCTCCCGCAGGGAGAGGGGTTAGGGGTGAGGGAAAGCGACGCCAAAACTTTTGAATCTAATTCCCCCCTACCCGATGAGCTCAAAGCCCGCGTTCGCAAATTGCGCCAGAATGCTACCGAGGCCGAAAATCTGATGTGGTCAATTCTTCGCAATCGTGCATTTCATGATGCCAAATTCCGACGACAGCATCCTGTTGGTGGATTTATCCTTGATTTCTACTGCCATGAAGCCAAATTAGCTATTGAACTTGATGGTAGCCAGCACAACGAGGGTGAACAAGTCAAATATGACGGGGAACGCGCCAAAATATTGCACGAACAGCATGGGATTCAGATGGTTCGCTTTTGGAATAGCGAGGTTCTCAACAAGACTGAGGAGGTCTTGAATATACTTTGGGATATTCTTGACGAATGCCTTGTACCCTCATCCCCAACCCTTCCCCCGCAGGGGGAAGGGAGAAAAAACCACCATGAACGCGCTGTCCACACCCTCAACACCGTCCTCCTCCCCGCCATGAAAGAGGTCGGCGACAAGTTCGGCGCGGGTGAGTTGATCCTGCCGTTCGTGCTGCAATCTGCTGAGGTGATGAAGAAAGCCGTCACACACCTCGAAAACTACCTGGAAAAGAAGGAGGGCGTCAGCAAGGGACTGATCGTGCTTGCCACTGTTTACGGTGACGTGCACGATATCGGCAAGAACTTGGTCAAGACTATCCTGGCCAACAACGGTTACTCTGTGATTGATCTGGGCAAGCAAGTCCCTGCCGAGACGATCATCGCCAGAGCTGCGGAAGTGAACGCCACTGCCATCGGGTTGAGCGCGCTGCTGGTCAACACCTCCAAACAGATGCCGCTCATCGTCAATGAACTGCACCGCCGCGGGCTGAAGTTTCCCGTGCTGGTCGGTGGGGCAGCCATCAACCGCCGCTTCGGTCGGCGTATCCTTTTCACTGAGGATGGCACGCCTTATGAACCGGGCGTCTTCTATTGCAAAGACGCGTTCGAGGGCCTGGAAACGATGGACGCGCTGACGGCGCCGGACAAGCGCACGGCCCTACTTGAACGCATTCGCGCCGAGGCGGAAATGGAAATGGGCCGCGCCTCTTCTCCACGTTTGCAAGTTGGCACGTTGACACATTCGAATGTCGTCCCCGAGCCAACCAAACTTCCTAGGAAACTGGGCTTCCGCGTCGTGAAGGATATGCCCCTTGAATTGGTTTTTCAGCATCTCAGCATCAACGAACTATACCGCCTGTCGTGGGGCGCAAAAAACGCCCACGGCCAGGAGTGGGAGAAGTTGAAAGCAGAGTTCGACGCCCGCCTAAAACGGATGAAGAAGGAAGCGCTGAAGGAAGGCTGGCTAAGGCCACAAGCGGTTTACGGCTATTTCCCCTGCCAATCCGATGGAAACGATTTGATCATCTACAATCCAGCCGCCCTCGCCGACTCGCCCGAAACGCTGGCGCGCTTCTCTTTTCCCCGTCAGCCGGATAGCGACCACCTCTGCTTGGCCGATTACTTCGCCCCGGTCGTATCCGGCCAGATGGACGTTGTCGCCTTCCAGGTCGTGACCGTCGGTCAGGAAGCCACGGAACGATTCGACCGTCTGCAGGCGGCGGGAGATTACACGGAGGCCTATTTTCTGCACGGGCTGGCCGTCCAGACCGCCGAGGCTACCGCCGAATACCTGCACTGTCACATCCGCCGCGAGCTGGGTATCCCGGAAGGACAGGGCAAGCGTTACTCGTGGGGCTATCCGGCCATCCCTGAGTTGCAAGATCATCGTAAAGTTTTCGACCTTTTACCAGCAGAAAAGGAACTGGGCATGTCGTTGACCTCGGCTTATCAACTTGTGCCTGAGCAGTCTACCGCGGCGATTGTGGTACATCACAAGGATGCGAGGTATTACAACATCGGTGAATCGCGCGTGGAACAACTCAGTAGAGCGAGATAATATCTCGCGCTACACGGTGAATAATATGTCTTACAAATTCTGTCCTCAATGTGGCGTAGAACTGATCGAGGCCGAAATCGGCGGGTGCACGCGCCAGAAATGTTCCACCTGCGATTTCGTCTTCTGGGATAACCCCATCCCGGTGGTGGCTGCCATCGTCGAACACGAAGGCAAAGTCATCCTGACCCGCAACAAAGGCTGGCCCGAAAAGTGGCTCGGCATCGTGGCAGGTTTTCTGGAGAAAGGCGAAACCCCCGAACAAGGTGTACTGCGCGAGGTCAAGGAGGAGCTGGGGCTGGATGGCAAGGTCGCCGCTTTTGTCGGCCATTACGCCTTCGAGCAGAGAAATCAGATCATCTTTGCCTTCCACATCCGCGCAGAAGGTGAAATCGTTATCGGCGACGAACTGGCCGCCATCAAGGCGCTCGCGCCGGAAGAAATCCGCCCATGGGATATTGGCACGGGCCCGGCGCTCAAAGACTGGCTGGCGAGCCGCCAGAAAGGTTAGGGTAAGGCGAGATATTATCTCGCCCTACGGAGGCATAAGTGACAACGTTTTTGGAACTACTCTCGAATTCTCCTCTCCTCGCGGACGGTGCAATGGGCACGATGCTCCACGCGGGCGGCGTCGGCTTCGATCAGTGCTTCGATGAGCTCAATCTAACCGATCCCGCCGCCGTCGCCGACGTTCACAAGGCTTACATTGACGCCGGCGCGCAGTTGATCTTGACCAACACGTTTGGCGCGAATCGGTACAAGCTGAGCAAGCACGGCCTTGAAGGCAAGGTCGCCGAGATCAACCGCGCTGGCGTGGAACTTGCCAGGCGGGCAGTCGCGGCCTCTTTCAAGGAGGTATGGATCGCAGGCGATGTCGGACCTCTGGGCGTGCGCATTGCCCCGTTCGGCCGCGTCCAGCCTGACGAAGCGCGCGCCGCTTTCAGCGAGCAGATCCAAGCCCTGGCCGAGGCGGGCGCGGACTTAATCGTCATCGAGACGATGAGCGACCTGTACGAAATCCAGGAGGCGATCAAGGCAGCTCGTCAGACGTGTTCGCTGCCTGTCGCCGCCTCTATGACCTTTACGCGCGATGATCGCACTGTCTTGGGCGACTCGCCCGAAACAGTTGCCCGCGCACTGACCGAGTCCGGAGCGGACGTGATCGGCGTGAATTGTTCCGGTGGCCCAGCGCAGCTTTTGCGCCTGTTCAAGCAAATGCGCCAGGCTGTAGGGGGCGGGTCTCAGACCCGCCTATACTTTTGGGTCAAGCCTAACGCCGGCTGGCCGGAGCAGATCGGCGGGCGCATCATGTACCCTGCCGACCCCGATTATTTCGGCGATTACGCCCTGGCCTTATGCAAGGCTGGAGCGGACATCATCGGCGGATGCTGCGGGACGACACCGCGTCACATCGCGGCCATGCACGCTGCGCTGGACAAGTTCCCCGAAGGCTGCAAGACCGAGCTGCTTGAGACTTCCGAAGTCCCTGAGGTTTTGGAAGTCTCAGAAATCGCGCTGCCCTCCCAACTGGCTCAGAAACTTGCGGATGGCAGATTCGTCATCGCAGTCGAGATGGATCCGCCGCGCGGCCTCTCGACCCACAAGCTGGTCGCCGGGGCCAGCCTGCTCGCTGACGCTGGCGCGGACGTGATTAACGTGGCCGACAGCCCGATGGCACGCATGAGAATGTCCGCCTGGGCGGTGTGCGACGTGATCCAGCATCAGGTTGGGGTCGAGACGACGCTGCACTTCCCGACGCGTGGTCGCAACCTGCTGCGCGTCCAGGGCGATCTACTGGCTGCACACGCCCTCGGCATTCACAACGTCTTCGTCGTCATGGGTGACCCGACTGCCATCGGCGATTACCCCGAAGCCATGGACAACTACGACCTGGTACCCTCCGGCATGATCAAGCTCATCAAACAAAGATTCAACCTCGGCGTAGACCATTCAGGTACATCCATCGGCCAGCCGACCGATTTCTTCGTCGGCGCGGCGCTCAATCTCAATCCGGCCGAACCCGAATCCGAGATCAAGAATCTACATCGCAAGGTCAAGAACGGCGCGGATTTCTTCTTGACCCAGCCCATCTACCGCCCCGAAGATGGCTCGGCGTTTCTCGAAAAATACGCCGCCGCGCATGGGCCACTGGATCGGCCTGTGTTGGCTGGAATCCTGCCCCTTGTCAGCCTGAAACATGCCAATTTCCTCAGCCACGAAGTGCCTGGCATTTCGATCCCTGAGGAGACCATCCGGCGCATGGGTGTGGCGGGTGAAAATGGCGCAAAGGTCGGCGTTGAATTGGCAGTGGAGTTAATCGAGAAGGTCAGGCTGTGGGCGCAGGGCATCTACATCATGCCGCAGTTCAATCGGTTCGATTTGGTGGCGGAAATCATAGAAGCGGTCAAGTGATTGCTTAGGGGGTTTAACCCCCGCAAAGCGTTATAATAAACCCATGCTGCTTACCATTGACCTCGGCAACACCAACCTGACCATCGGCCTGTACGAAGGCAAGACGCTGGCGCATCACTGGCGGCTGGCCACCGATCATCAGCGTATGCCAGATGAATACGGCCTGCAATTGCTCGGCTTGCTCGAACACATTGGGCTTTCGTCTGCCAACCTGACCGGTATCTGCTTGGCCTCGGTCGTCCCGCCGCTGACTGGGCGCCTCGTGCAGGCCTGCCGCGAGTATCTCAAGCAGGATGCGCTGGTGGTGGATACGGGCGTGAAGACCGGCATCAAGATTCGCTATGAAGACCCGCGCGCCGTCGGCGCGGACCGCGTGGCCGACGCGGTGGCCGTCTACAATCTCTACGGCGGCCCGGCCTGCATCATTGACTTCGGCACCGCCACTACCTTCAATGCGCTTACCAAAGAGGGCGAGTATCTCGGCGGGGCGATCACGGCCGGCATCAACCTGGCGGCCGAGGCGCTCTTTGCCCGCGCCGCCAAGCTGCAGCGCATTGACCTGCAAAAGCCGCCTTCCGTCATCGGACGCAACACGCCCCACGCCATGCAGTCCGGGCTGATCTACGGCTACGTGGCGATGACCGAGGGCATGGTCGAACGCTTCCGCAAAGAACTCGGGCCGGAGATGAAAGTCATCGCCACCGGTGGGCTGGCCGAAATCGTGGCGAAGGAGACGCTGGTCATCCAGATTCTCGCCCCCTGGCTGACGCTGGACGGGCTGCGCATCATCTGGGATTTAAATCGCTCGTAATTTCCCCCCTGGAAAACTGAATGTCACTTCAACGCTTCGCACTGACGATTGTCTTATTGGTATCCGTGCTTTTAGTAGGCTGCGATGGACAAGCAAGCCCTGACTTGCCTTCCGTCACAGCCCTTCCTACCGAGACTGAGACGCGGACTCCTCTCCCCACACTGACAAACACCCCAACGCTGACCCCCACAGCCACGCTGACACTTACGCCCACTCTTTCGCCTACCTCGACGTGGGCAGTGCACGGGCCAGGCAAAATCGTCTGCCCGATCCTGCTCTACCATCACATCGGTCTATCCAGCTCACAGGCTGCCTCGACCTATTACATCTCGCCCGATGATTTCGAGGCGCAGATGAAAGCCTTACTCGACTGGGGCTATACTTCGATCTCGATCTCTCAACTGGTCGGAGCGATCACGCGCGGCGCGGCGCTGCCCGATCGTCCAGTCGTGATCACCTTCGACGACGGCAATCTGGACGTTTACACCAATGCCTTTCCGATCATGCAAAAATACGGTTTCACCGGCGTGATGTATATCGTCGTCAACGAGCTGCGTGCGGACGGCTATCTGGGCGTTGACCAGATCAAGGAGATGGCTGCGGCAGGCTGGGAAGTGGGCAGTCACAGCATGAGCCATCCCCATTTGCCCCTAAACCATGATCGCCTGAATTTCGAGATCGCCCAGTCTCGAATTGACCTACAAGAGATGTTGGGCATTCCGGTGACGAGCTTTGCCTATCCCTTTGGCGAGACGGACCCGGTGGTCAGCCAGCATGTACAGGATTACGGATATACGTCCGCGGTTGGGTTGGGGCTGCCCTGGAACCAGGGCTTGTATAATCTCTTCTACTTGAACCGACGGCCGGTCGGCGGCGGGATTGACCCGGAGACGTTCGCCTCCTATCTACCTTGGCCTGGCCCTGCAAACCTTGCGCCGACGTTTACGCCGACGCCATAACGCGGCCTCCAACCGCGACCAACAGCCTTGTCATTGCGAGACCGGCGCTCTTTGCCGGTCGAAGCAATCTCCTCACAGGCCGGGGGACTGCTTCGCAAAGAACGCTCGCAGCGACACCAGTCATCAAAATCTTGGCGGGTACGGTTGTTTTGGCAGCCGGCGCGCCTCTTGACACGCGCCTGTTTTTGCAGATAATAAGGCCAACAACCGACCCTTTCCAATGACTGTGACGGAGGAAAGTACGCCAGCGAAAGCTGACAGGGATGCGCCGGGCGTAGATTGAAACCCACGCTCAGCAGCAACTGGCCGAAGTTCCCTCCCGAGCCGCTCAGGTGAAGAACGTGTCACGTATCACGTTTTGTAGTCTGAGCCGCAATCCCGGCGTTAAAGGGGAAGAGACTAGAGAGTAGAGATGAGTCTTACTAATCTCCGATCTCTTATCTCTGCTCTCTAAAGAGCGAGCTGCGCGAGCGGCTAATTTGGGTGGTACCGCGGGAACCCCTCCCGTCCCATGTGTGGGATGGGAGTTCTTAATTAAAAACGTACAGCGTAAAACGTAAATCAACATCTTTTTACGTATTACGGAGGTAATATGCTAGAACAACTTGGTCAAATTGAGCAAAAGGCTATGGAAGCCCTCCAGCTTGTTCATGGTGAGGCCGCACTGGAGGCCTGGCGCGTGGCGTATCTTGGACGCAGCTCGCCGCTGATGCAAGTTTTCGACGAGCTGGGCGCTTTGCCGAAGGAGGAGCGTCCCGCCATCGGGAAACGCGCCAACGAGGTGAAAAAGCTGCTCGAAACGGCGCTCGGCGCGAGGTCCGAAGAGATGCGGCAGGCGGCGCTGAAGCGTTCGCTCGGACAGGAGCAGTTGGACATCAGCCTGCCGGGACGCCCGTTCCCGCTCGGCCGCCTGCATCCCACCACGCAGACGCTGCGGGAGATGTACCGCGTCTTCGGCGGCATGGGCTTCCAGGTCTACCGCTCGCGCGAGATCGAGACGGACGAGTACAACTTCCAGTTGCTCAACTTCCCGCCCGACCATCCCGCCCGCGACATGCAGGACACGTTCTTCATCGAGAGCCGCGGCGGGCGCGGCGATAACCCGCTCATGCTGCGCACGCACACCTCGCCGGGACAGGTTCACGCCATGCGCGAGTTCTCGGCGACCAATCCGGACAACCCGCCGCCGGTGCGCATCATCCTGCCGGGCATGTGCTCGCGCTACGAGGAGGTCAACGCCCGCAAGGATATCCAGTTCAACCAACTGGAAGTGCTGGCGGTCGGGCGCGGCATCACCTTTGGCGACTTGAAAGGCACCATCGCCGACTTCGCCCGGCGCATGTTCGGGCAGGAGGTTCACACCCGCTTCCGCGCCTCGTACTTCCCGTTCACCGAGCCGAGCGCCGAAGTGGACGTGGAATGTTTCCTGTGCAGCGGAAAGGGCTGCCCGGTCTGCAAGGGCAGCGGCTGGCTGGAGATCATGGGCTGCGGCATGGTGCACCCGGTCGTGCTGCGCAACGGCGGCTACGACCCGGAAATGTACTCCGGCTTCGCGGCCGGCATCGGCCCGGAGCGCGTCACCATGCTGCGCTACCACATCGAAGATATTCGCTATTTCTGGTCGAATGATCTGAGATTCTTGGAGCAGTTCTAACCTTTCCTCCCTCCCCCAACCCCTCTCCTCTCTCCTGCAGGAGAGGGGGGAGGGGAGGAGGGACGGGGAGTGATGTCTGGAGGTTCTTGTGAAAGTTCCTATTTCCTGGTTACGCGATTTTGTAGAAATCACCATCCCCATCGAAGAGCTGGCGCGGAAGTTGACGCTGGCGGGTTTGGAGGTGGAAGCCATCCAATATGTTGGGTTACCGCTGCCGGCCGGAAAAGTCGAAGGCGACACGAGCGGTGAGTCTGTGCTTGAGACCAACACTGCTGGGATCGAGTGGGCAGCCGATAAGATCGTCGTCGCCTCGGTCTCGGAGGTGA
>Ga0163210_1000586_pt1 | contig 15474 bp, 12 predicted proteins | sample Kivu_220m_FD_113536 | JGI IMG/M metagenome (GOLD analysis project Ga0163210, IMG submission 113536) | Freshwater microbial communities from Lake Kivu, Western Province, Rwanda to study Microbial Dark Matter (Phase II) - Kivu_220m | ecosystem: Environmental > Aquatic > Freshwater > Lake ...
GACTTGACCTCTTAGGTAACGCGTGGTATAATGCAGTCAGTTACCTAAGCAGCGACCGGACGCTGTTTTCGTTACCTTCCATGGTTGTAGACAATGCCGCGCCAAAAGAAACCCAGCCCCCTAACCAAACTGAGCGAAAAAGAAATCCAACAACTGCGCGAGATCGACGAGCGTCTGCGCCGCGTCGTGCAAGAACGCCGCGCGGGTATGCCGCGCCCGGCGATTCACGCCGAGCAGTCGTTTGGATCGATCACGTTTCGCTACGAGACCGTCCGCTGTGGCAAGGCGAACTGCACGCGCTGCCCGCACGGTCCGTACTGGTATGCGTACTGGAAAGAGGGCGGGCGGACGCGCTCGCGCTACGTGGGCCGCGTGCTGCCGGAAAAAGCGCGCGCGGAGTATGAGGAGAAAAAGCGCGCCAAACTCGAGAAGAAGAAAACGTGAGGCGTGAAGCAGGCCAGAGGCGATCACACCTCACGTCTTGCGTTTTGGCATTGGAGGCCGTTATGCATCTCATCACTCGGCACTTGGGCTTTCCCCATGTATTCTTCAGCGTCCTCGTCGTCGTATTCGTCCTGGGGCTGTCCGCGACCACGCTCAACGCCGGCGGCTACGGCGAGCGCCTCAGCAACGGCTCGTTCGAAGAGGGATTTGAAGGAAACGGGGTCGGCACGAACTGGGTCGGCTTCAACAACGGCGGCTCGGCGTTCTATCATTTCCAGGACGATACTTCGCCCGCGTTCAATTTCGATGGGAGCCATTCGCAACTGATTGAAGTCAGCACGCTGAACTATTTCGTCACCGAGCAGGAACGCTACGCCGGGATTTACCAGACCGTCTCCGTGGTCGCGGGAACGCCGTATACGCTGACGATGCACGGGATGCTGCGCGTCCTTCCAAACGACCCGGACATGAACAACTGGGCTTACATCGTCCAGTGGGGTATCGATTCAAGCGGCGGGACGGATTGGGGCAGCGTCGCGTGGAAAGATGTACCGTGGCAGAATACCTATGACTGGCAAAAACCGGGTCCGTTGTCGGATTTCGCAACGACCTTCACCGCGCCGTCGAACAAGATCACTCTGTTCGTCCGCGCGCTGAAGAAATTTCCGACCAATGGGCGCGACCTATTTGTCAATCTGGACGGGATCAGTCTCTTTGGACAATTACCCAGCACAAGCACTGCGCCGCAGGTGAACGTGACGTGGCCCACGCTGGTCTACACGACCAAGCCCTTCCCGGTTCGGGTGAACGCGTCCGACGCGGTCGGTTTGCCCAAGCTCAGTCTCTACGATAACGACAAGCTCGCCGCGGGTGTTGCGTATACGGTCGGCCCGCTGGCGAAGCAAATCGATTTTGCATGGACGCCGGCGATCTCCGGCACGCATACGCTCAGCGTCGAGGCGCTCAATACCTTTGGCATGACGACGACGGTGACCAACACGATCAGCGTCGTGCCGATTGTCGAGTTCTTCAGGAATGGCGATTTCGAGGGCGGCTTTGTGGGTGCTGCCATTGCCAATTCCTGGGGCTTTTTCAACAACGGCGGACGCAACGTCTACGAGGTGCCGTACGATGATGCGTGGCCGGCTGTCGCAACGAGCGGCCAACACTCACAACTCCTTGAGATCAATACGACAATGTACGGTCAATACGATCCCTATCAGGAGTCAGACCGATACGCCGGCATCTGCCAGGTCGTCACCGGCCTAACGCCGGGCGCATTGTACTACGTCACCGGCCGAGGTCTCCTGCGCGTCAGCGAGGTCGAGGATCCGATTCACCTGGACGATTGGAGCTACGTAGGGCAGTGGGGCTATTTGCAGAACGCGGACCCGAATTGCAGCGCCTGGGGCACGGTTTCGAATTGGCAGACGCTTCCGTGGGGCCACGTCGATTATCGCGAGTCGCCGACCAAGATCAATTCGTTCACCTACACCCTCTTCGCGCCAAGCGATACGCTAACGGTCTATTTCCGCGCGTGGAAGAAATGGGCCATCGGCGCGCGCGAGATGCTGCTCAATTTCGACGATCTCAGTTTTGCGGGCTACAAGCCGCTGCCGACACCCACTCCAACGCCAAGCCCGACGGCGACGCCCAGTCCGACTCCAACTCAGACTCCAACGTCAACCCCAACGCCCAAGCCGTAACGCCGTGCAACACAAAACACGCGACTCGAACCCCGAGTCGCGTGTTTTCTCTTGCTCTTTTTCAGGAAGGGGGTAGTGTTTCTTACGCCAACAGACCAACGAGAGCGAGCAATCCAAATGCCGTAATGATGCTGCCGGAAATCCGATTGACCCATTGCAGCACGCGCGAATCGATTCTTGACCGTAGGAGCGCGACGCCGCCGCTCAAGAGCAGCCACCACAACGCCGAGCCGAGAAAAACACCCACGACCAATGTTGCCGCCGTAGCGTAATCGCCGCTCGCGCTCGCGATGCCCAGTCCGGCGAAGATCGCCATGAAGGAAAGGATCGTCATCGGGTTGGTCAGCGTGAGGAACAGAGTAGAGGAGTAAGCCGCGGCGAGGCCGTTGCTGCGGGTCGATGTCGCCTGCGTTTGCGCGGCTGGCTTTGCCAGCAATGTCCGGAGGCCGAGATAGCAGAGAAACGCGCCGCCGATGAGCCGCAGCCACAGTTGTTGATCGATCAGGAAACTTGAGATGAACGTCAGCCCGAACGCGGCGACAAACCCGTAACACGCGTCCGCCGATGCCGCACCCAACCCGGACACCAAGCCAGACGCGCGCCCGTCTGCCAGCGTGCGCCGGATACAAAGCACGCCGATCGGTCCGACCGGCGCAGCAATTGAAAAACCGATGACGAGTCCACGTAGAAAGAAGGTAGGATCCATTATTTCATGTGGGGGCGAGGCATTCGCCAAGTTGCAACTCAGTTGTGATTCTGGTTAGAACAAAAAAACGCTGTTCGATAGACCCTGATCTTGCGAATGCCTCGCCCTCACCAATCTCAGTATTCCACCGTCACCTGTTTCGGCTCGACGTGATCCTCGACGATGCGCACGTCTTCCTGCACCAAGCCGACCCAGTAGTGTACGTTGATGCGCGGCGGCTTGTCGATAATCCGCACGCTGCCGCTCACCGTCACGCGCTGCCCCGGCATGAGGTACAGATACTCTGTGCCGTCGATGGTGACATGTTTCAGTTCTTTACTCGCCCCCAACTGCCAGCGGTACGGGTACGATCGCCCCACGCTGTTGCCTTCCGAATCCAAGCCGACCCGCCAGACCCCTGGCTCTTCGTACTGCTGCTTCGTGTTGAAATTCTCGCTGGTCGTGTAGATCGTTCCCGGCTCCGGACCTTTCGTGCGAATCGGCACCGGACCGATGTTCTCGACCGTCACGGTGAAGATCAGCGTTTCGCCCAGCGGCACGATGATCGCGGTCGGCTCGGTCTTGAGTGACGGCAGACCCAGCGGCGCCCAATCGACGCCAGAGTTTTTGATCGTCGCGCGCGGAATGCCGCCGTTGGCAATGGTCAGTTTTTTCGAATCGCGCGTGTGATTGCCTACGGCGTCTACTGCGTCGGCGACGACATCATACGTCCCATCGGGCGGCGGCGTCGCGAGCAAATCGATGCCGCCGTCGTAATCGTATTCGTGTGGGCCTGTGCAGCTCAGCTCATCCTTGATGCACAGCGTCGTCTTCTTTTCGGCGACCTCGTAGCGACTCTTCCCATCGGTGAGATAGACATCCACCTTCGCGGGCTTGGTCAGATAATAGCGGATCGTCACGCGATCGTCGATGCCGTCCTGGTTCGGCGTGAATGAATCGGGAAAGACGGTGTAGTTGAGCAACTGCGGCGTCGTCGAGTCCGCGCCATTGATCGTCAGCGTCTTTTCGATTTTTGCGACCTGCCCCGCGCTGTCCTTCGCCTCGACGACGACGGTGTACTGGCCATCCGGCAGGACGCGGTTGTCGATCGCGCCGCTGAAGAGCGCGTCGTACGATCCTACCGCGCGCGCTTGACCATTTCGAAAATCGTGCCGATTGCCCTGGGCATCGATCAAGTAGATCGAAACGTCCGCGGGGCGGCCGACGGTGTAGTGGATCGTCGTCGCCGCGTTCGGGCTGCCCGCGAACGGCGAGATGCCGTCCGGATTCAGCGAGACATCGCTCAAGAGCGCGCCGCTCGCGCACGCGCTGAGCGCGCAGAGAAGGAAAGCCAATGCAGTAATTCGTCTGAGCAAACCAACCTCCAGAGATCGGGAGACGCCCACAGTTTATCCGCAATGTGCAGATAGGTCAATTCGTAGATAGGGCGTTGTCAAAGTCCGTCCAAGTATCGCGCGATGCCTCGTCACCCTGAGCACGTTCGCTGCGCTCAGTGTAAACTCCGCGACGGGTCTCGCAATTCGCGGATCGCGAGATGCTTTGCTGCGCTCAGCATGACAACCCAAACGCGACTTTGACAAGGCCCTGATTCGTAAAGGTATGCCCTGAGCAGGGCGATGGGGGATCGCTCTTACGGCGCTACCTCAATCTCCGCGATGATCACGCTGTCGCCGCCGGCGTCCACCGGCAATCGTGCGCCGGTCGCGGGATCGTACAACCCCACTTCGATTTTGTACGGGCCGGCGGGCGCGTCTGCGTCGATTGGCACGCGGTACGCGTCGGGGACGATTTCATTCGGCAGCCACGCGCTCGTTGGATACGCGCCCTCGCGCGGCACGCGATCAACTTGCCCCCACAGCGGGTTGTTTTGTTTTGGATTGAACTGCGTGCCGACCAAGTGCACGAATGCAGTGTAACTTGTGTCGATCGCGCGGTCGGCGCGCCAATAGAGTGTGATCGGGGCGGTCTCGCCAGCGTGGAATTTCGTCTGCGGCAAAGTGTAGCCGACCAGGTGGATCGCATCGCCAAGATGATGATCGGTTGGATGCGCGATCGCGCCGGCCGGCGCGGCGCTAGTGCGTGGCTTGATATGCACGCGCGCGAGCGTGATTTGATTGATCGCGACTGTGAAATCGCCCGCGGCGTCGGGAGGAATCGCGAAATCGTTCTCGTAGCGCATCAGCGCGCCGCTCGGCATTTGCAGTGGAATAGTGATGAGCGTTCCCAGGCGCACGGAGACCATCGCGGGATACGCCGCGCTCCAATACGTGACGAGACGCAGCGTGTCACCCGATTCCAGCTCGCGCACTGGCAAATCAAAGCCAAGGAGCCGCGCGTTCGCATCCACCTGGTCCGCGCGCAGATACTGCGGCGCAAAATCCTCGCGCGCCACGTTGACAAAATCGCGCGGCGCGGGCGCGTAAAGCACCAGCCGCTTGTCTCCGACCGTTCGTTCGTACTGCTTTCCCAGTTCGCGCGCGAGGCGCGCTTCGAGCATATGCTGCGGATCGGTCGCGAGCGCGTCCGGAATCGCGACGAGCCAGACTGCGCTGCCGCGTGTGAGCGCGCGCTGAACGAGCGTGTCCGCAGCGCCCGCATCCATCGGCCTGCCATTCGGCGCGCCGAGCCACTCTAGCGGCGCACGTAGATAGTACAGGAACGTGGGCCACTCCTGATCGGTATCGAGCAGCACAAGGTCGCCCTGCCGCGCGAAGGAGTTGATCGTGTTGGCGAGCGTTGCGTAGTCGTCGGTCAGTCGGCGGTCGGCGTAGTAATCGTTGAGGACGAACGTGCTGGCGGCAAGAACAAACAGGACCGCGAACGCCGCGAGGTATCGCGAAAACCGCGCAAGCAGAGCGACGCCAAGTGCGAGGAGCATTACATAGGCGGGCAGCAGCACCAGCAAATAGCGCGCCTGGATTTTCGGCGCAAAGAAGGAGACGGGCGTGAGGGAGAGGAGGTAGATCAGGACAGGCGGGAGTGCGATGATCAGAGCGAAGAGCAATGTAAAATTCGAATTTCGAATTTCGAAACTAGCAAAGCCGATTAGCGATTTAGAATTTAGAATTTTGAATTTTGAATTTACAAAGGCCCACGCGTAGCCGAACACAATTAGCAGCGTAAAACCAGCGGTCGGCCAAGCATAGTCATCGATATTCGTCGTCACTCCCAGCGGCAGGACGGTCGCGACGAGTTTGAGGAACACGGAGAAATCGAAAGTCGGTGCGGCGCTCCACGTGGCGGCATTCTGCAGGTACATGTACATCCACGGCGCGAAGAGTGCAGCGGCGAGGAGGTTGGCAATGAGCCAATTAGCGAATTTCGAATTTCGAATTTCAATTTTCGAATTGTCCACAACGAAAACAAACACCGCATAGACATTCAGCGCGATCAGCACGAGCACGGCGAGGTAGTGCGTCCACACCGCGAGCGCAGCGAAAAGCGCGTATAAAACAACGTGACGAGTGACGACTATAGCCCCCGAAGCGAAGCGGAGCGGGGGTGACGAGTGACGTGGAGCATCACTTGTTACTTGTCGCTTGTCACTTGTCATTTGCAGAGCAAACCACACTGCCGCGAACACGAAGAAGATCGAGGGTGTGTAATTCTTGATGTCCTGCGACCACCAGATGTGAAACCGTGCGACGGCAAGAAAAAGCGCGGCGAGTATGCCGACCCATGCGCCGCCGATGCGCTTGCCGATACGATACAGCAACGCGATGGTCAGCACGCCAAACACAAGTGAGATGAAGCGGCCCGCGAACGCATCGGTTCCCGCGAGCAGGTTCCAGAAATGCAGCAGCCAGTAATGGAGGGGTGGATGCTCGTCCGCGGCGGTGCGCAGCGCGATCCACGCCAGGTTCTTTTGCGAGAGCCAGACGCTCCAGCCCTCATCCCACCACACGTTTTTATCGGCGAGGCGGTAGGCGCGCAAAAAGAACGCGACCAGGACAGTCGCGTAAGCCAGCAATCGAGTAATGACTGACGAGTGACCCTTCGGCAAGCTCAGGGCCCGCCCAGTGACGCGTGACACGCGGTTTCCGTCTGTCACCTGGCCTCTTTCTCATCCACCATCTGTGGTCTCTAGCGTGGCATTATTTTCCCGCGCCGCTCAAGCCGACCATCGCGACGCCGATACCGACGACAATGGCGCCGAGGAGCAGCAGCGGATTGAACTTTTCGCCGAGAAAGATCCATGATTCGACGGCGACGACCACGTAGCCCAGCCCCAGTATCGGATAGGCGAGACTCAGGGGCACGCGCGAAATGACGGACAGCCAGAAAACCGAGCCGCCCATAAACCCGATGAAGCCAATCCAAATGCTGGGATTGGTAAAGATGCGGATGAGCGTCGGGACGATAGTGGGCACGGATGCAAAATCGAATGTGCCGATCTCATTCATGCCGCGCTTGAGGAACAGCTCTCCCGTCGTGCTGAAGAGCATCGCAGGGATGAGCCACAAAAGTGCGGTGAGCGTTTCTCTTGACAAGGTTTCCTCCGAAACAGAACACGCAACACGCAATACGGAACACGTGCTCCGTTTTGTGTTATGCAAATTCGTTCACGGTGTTTACCACCGCGCGCACATCGTCCAGCGATAATTCAGGATACAACGGCAGCGACACGATTTCGCGCGCCAGTCTCTCCGAAACCGGGAGACTGCCTTCGCGATAGCCGAGGTTGGCGTACGCGGGCTGCCGGTGAATGGCGTACGGGTACTGAATCGCCGTGCCGATACCGCGCGCTTTCAAATACGCGGCGAGTCCGTCGCGGCGCGCGGATTGAATCACGTAGAGATGGTATACCGCCTGCCCGTACGCCATCTCGCGCGGAGGCGTGACGCCGTGGAGGAGTTCGGTGTAGAGCGCCGCGCGCTCGCGCCGCGCCGCGTTCCACGCGTCGAGGTGGCGCAATTTCACGCGCAGGATAGCCGCTTGCATTTCGTCGAGGCGCGAGTTCATGCCCTTGATGTCGCTGGTGTAGCGCTCGCGCCAGCCGTACTGCCGCAGCAGATTCACGCGTTCGGCGAGTTTGGCATCGTGCGTGACGATCGCGCCGCCGTCGCCGTACGCGCCGAGATTCTTCGTCGGATAGAAGCTGAACGCGGCGATGTCGCCGTACGCGCCGACGCGCTTGCCGCGATAGGTCGCGCCGTGCGCCTGCGCGCAATCTTCCAGCACGAAAATGCTTGGCGAGGCCGCGCGCGCGAGTTTCAGAATTGGATCCAGGTCGGCGCTTTGACCGAAGAGGTGCACCGGGGTGATCGCTTTGGTGCGCGGCGTGATCGCGTGTTCGAGTGCCTCGACATCGATCAGCATCGAGTCCGGTCGCACGTCGCACAGCACCGCCCGCGCGCCGGTCAGTTCGATCGCGGCGACGGTCGCGACCGCGGTGTTCGGCACCGTGATGACCTCGTCGCCCGCGCCGACGCCGAGCGCGAGCAGCGCCAGGTGGATCGCCTCGGTGCCGGAGCCAACGCCGATCGCGTGCGGCGCGCCGATGTACGCGGCGAATTCCTGCTCGAACGCTTTGACTTCGGGTCCGAGGATGAACCAGCCGCCCTTGAGCACGCGCGCAGTCGCGTCGTCGATCTCGGATTTGATCGATTCGTACTGTTGGGTGAGATCGAAAAATGGAATCATAGTCCCCTGTGACGGGTGACGTGTGGCGTGTGACGGAACGTTTTCACGTCACTCGTCACTCGACACTCGTCACGTTCTACCAATAATGTTCTTTGTTTGCACGATAAAACTCCAGCGTCCGCTTCAGTCCTTCGCGCAGACTCACGCGCGGCTGCCAGCCCAGTTTGCCGCGAATCTTGCGATAGTCGGCGTAATAGTCCCCGATGTCGATCGGTTTGCGGTCGGTGGGGTACGGGATGGTCTTGAAATCGCCGCTGCCGTTCACCTCGACGCACAGCGCGGCGAGACCGCGCAGGTTGATCGTCTCGTCGCTTCCGAGGTTGAAGATTTGTCCGAACGCGTCGTCCGTCGTCGCCGCCAGCAGGATCGCGTCCACGACATCGTCCACGTAGTTAAAGTCGCGAATCTGCGTCCCGTCGCCCCAGACTTCAATCGGCTTGCCGTCGATCAGTTGTTTGATCCAGACGCCGAGGAAAGTCTGGCGCGCGTCTTTCACGCGCATGCGCGGTCCGTACGTGTTCGTCATTCGCAGCGATACTGCGCGGATGCCGTGGACGTTGTTGTAGACGATGTGATACCACTCGCCCGCCATTTTGTTGATGCCGTTCACGTCGGTCGGGTGAACCAGGTGGCGCTCGTCCACCGGCAAATAGTCCGGCTTGCCGTACATCTGGCGCGTGCTGGTGTAGACGATCTTGACGCGCGGATTCTTTTTGCGGCACGCCTCGAGGATCGAGAGTTGGGCGCGGCAGTTGATTTCGAGATCGGTGTACGGATTGCTCATCGAATCGAGGTGCGAGGTCTGCCCGGCGAGGTTGAAGATCAAGTCGCGCCCCTGCACGAGATAGTCCATCGAGTACTCGTCGCGCACGTCGGCGATGTTGACGCGCACCTTGTCCTCGATGCCGGCGATGTTGAACAGGTTGCCGCCATACTCCGGGATGAGCGAATCGACGAGCGTCACGCGCGCGCCGAGCTCGATCAGCCGCCGTGCGAGGTTCGAGCCAATGAAGCCGAGTCCGCCGGTGATGAGGCAGTCGGCGTTGTGGAGCACCCTAGGAAAGTCAGCCATTATTTTGTTGTCCGAAGGTGGCAATAAGCGAAAATTTCCATTCTGCTTATTTCCCTTTGATCCGATTATGCCAACCGAAAACGTCGGCATATTCGAAGAATGTGCAGAGATCGGACAAGCCGCTTGCACGGAATGTGGGACGATTGATCTGCCGCACGAATAGAATCCTTCTGGTTTCGTTTGAGACGATACTGAACCTTGGCTTGAGTGTCGGAGCAATCAGATGCACATCATTGAAACGCAGCAGCCCAGAGTAAATGGGAGTGGAATGTTCTACTTCAAACAATGCGGTCAATTTACTCGAACCGCGTTCGATCCAAATCGTATCTACTTCTTGCAAGATATCTATGATTTTTTCGTAGCCAAACGGGAGCGAATCGCAACATTCGAAGCGTCCGGTTAGAGACCATTCGAGTCTAGCGCGATCGCTTTGTGGAACCCAAACGTCGAATCCTTTAGAAAAACCAATAGCGCCAAGGAGCGTCTGGACCTGATGATGTGAGAGTGTCGGTATGTTGGTCAGCCGAGAGGAAGCTATTTGATTTTCGAACTGATTCCATCCAAGGTAAGCGTCTACGTTAAAGCGCCCTGCACTTGGGATATAAAGCTCAGTTGCCTCGCCAAGATATATTTGCGGCTTGTACTGCCCATCCGAGGCAGGCGGATTGGAATAGAAAATGTCCTGGAAATCTGCAAACGGGACAAATAGGGGTTCTGTCTGACCGTCCCAAATGAAGCAAATGAAAGAGGGCAATCCCTCAAGATTCTTCAAATCCTCTTGTCTTAATCCGTAGAAGGCTTGGTTTCTTCGATGTACCTTGGAATACCGAACATAGATTCGTGCTGCTCCGTCACCCAGGTCATAAAGCGATTGGCTTCCTTCCAATTTTCGAATAGAGCCGAATCGCTTTGATAAATCTTCTAGTAAGCTTACCTTTATCTCTTTGGCCATCAGCGAATCCTTTTCGTCCTTTTGAAAATAGGACGGAATAGCAAAGGGAATCTCGGGACCTTTTTCAATTTGCAGTTTGAGACCTCGAAGGTCTCGGGCCCTGCGCAACCTGCACTTCAAACACGCCTACCTCGTCGTAATCTGGGTTGATGTCGCGTTTCAAGAACCTGGCGCGCCGCTCGGCCTTCTTCTCGTCGCGATACGCTCTTACCTCGTACGGAACGCCGCTGTGTATCCAAATAACGACGAATATCACTTCTGACTTTTTTCGTGGCATTGCTGCGCTCCCGGCATTGGGCTCAGACCGATGTCTACTTGCATCCAATCACAATGTGTTCAATCGGGTACGCTTCGCTATCCGCGTCCTGATTGCTTGCGAATCGCCCGGTCTTTTTGTCGCGCTTTTGCGGCAGAATCTTGGACGGGATTTCGCGCTTGATGAGCCGGTCGAGCGCGAACCCTGCGTGCTGCAAACTGTCCGCGAAGGCTTGCGCGTTGAGAATGTCCACGCCCTTCAACTGCGTGTTGCCGATGACGTAGCAGCAACGTCTACCCGGCTTGAGAATCCGGTAACTCTCGTCGAAGACTTGCTCCATATCCACGAAAAACGTTTCGACTTCGCGCGCCATTTTGGCGCTGGCTTCCGACATTCTCTGAACGATGTCGCGCGCGATCTGGCTCCGCGGCTTGCGGTCTTCGGACGATTTGTAGGACGTGCCGATGAACGCTTTCCGATATTCCGACAGATTGTCCGCAAAGTCAAGCCAGATGGTGGACAATTGATGCAGGTCGGCGTACTCGTAGCTGGTCACGTACGGGCTGGAACTGACGATCAAATCGACCGATGCGTCGGGCGCGGCTTGCCTCCGCGCGTCGCCGATCTCGATCTGCAAGTATTCGCCGAGGTGTTCCCGCGTCTGCGGCGGGACAATATTGTAGAACGCCTCGTTCCCGCGCTGCATCTTGCGCAGATGCCGCCGTAGCGCATCGCGCGGCTTGACCGGCTTTTTGTTCGGATCGCGCGTCGGCTTGGTGCTGCCCTGCAGCCAGGCCGAGCAGGCCTTCAGAATGTGGCTGAACGCGACGAGGAAAAAATCTCGGGCCGTTTCATCTTCCTCTTCATTGATCGCGCGCAATATTCTTCCCAAGTCGTGTATGGTTTCGTCGCTAAACCAGTACTTGATCCGCTCGATGTGATTCTGCGGAATCAGCGGCTCGCTGTCTTGGCGCAACGCCGATAAGAACGCGTCGGTCTTCTTGGCAAGGTACTCCGGCTGGATCGGCGTGGCTTTTACCTTCGTGATGAGAAAGGCAATTCGATTGACATCCGTGCCGCTGGCGGTGAAGCCGCGTGAGATCGCGCTGACGATCGTTGTGCCGCAGCCCATGAACGGATCGTTGACATGCGCGTCGCGTGTCGGCAAATACTCGTCGAACAATCGCTCAACCAACTGCGGAATGAACTTGGCCGGATAGCGGTGGTAGTCGTGGGTCCATTTACCAGTGTCGGACGGCTTGGCTTGAACGAACGACCAGTCCGCGTCGATCTCTTTCGCGTTGAACAGGTCGATGATCTCTTGCGGCGATTTTGTTTTTTGCTGTGCCGTCGCTGCGATGTCGATCATCGCCCTTACCCGAACGTTGCCCGCGTCTTGCGCGCCGCGACTTGGGCCTCTCTCTTCGCGCGATATTCCTTGACCGCTTCTTGCTTCACGACGAGCCGCCACCACCAATGGAACAGCCGGGCCAGCGTCGCAAAAACGCGCGGAAAGTTGAAGAACTGCGACTCGCCGTACTGCCGGTAGTAGTGATGCACCGGCACCTCGACAAAACGATAGCCGGCGTCTTGGAGCTTCTTGACCATCTCGAAGGTGATCGTGCCGGTCTCCGATTCCAATTTGACTATATCGAAAATCTCGCGGCGCATCAAGCGAAAATCGCAGTCCACGTCCTTGATCTTCAGGCCGAACATCAATTTTACAAAATACTGATACAGGATCCCGATGACGATGCGGTGAAATGGATCGCGCCGCTTGATTTTCCAGCCCTGGACCACGTCTACGTCGTCTGAGATTTTCTCGACGAGCACTTTGAGTTCACGCGCGTCGTACTGTGCGTCGCCATCCGTATAGCAAACCCAATCCTTGGTCGCTTTCGCAAAGCCCGCGCGCAGAGCGCCGCCATAGCCCAGGGCTTGATCGTAGTTCTCGTAGCAAAACTCGCGCGGATAGAGGTGCGACAGTTCCTCCAGAATCAAACGCGAGTCATCTGTCGAGCCGTTGTCGATGGCGAGTACCTCGTAATCGTCGGACAGTTCGCGCAGTGTCTGGATCGCGCGCATGATCATGACACCCATCGTGCCTGCATCGTTGGAAAAGGGAAAGAAAACTGTAATGCTTGGTTTCATAGTTGTTTAGTGGGTTGTGCAGTAGTTCAATAGTTGAAAACGAACTATGCAACTATCGAACTATTGCACTATCAGACTGGTTTTCAGAATCACATGATCGCCCGCGGGCGCGCCGCCGTCGTCCAGCACCTGCAAACGCGCGAACGCCGGGTCTTTCGCATCGTACCAGCCGATTTCGACTTGGTACTTGCCCGGCGCGGTATCGGCTTTGATCGCGAGATCGTACGGGTCGGCGATGTATTCATTGGCCACCCAGCCGGTCGTCGGGCGCGCGCCGTTGAGCGGCTCGGCGTCCTTCTGCGCGATCGGTTTGCCGTCGCCGCCGAGCAGGTGCACGAACACCGTGTACGGTTTGTCCACGCGAAGCGTGCCGCGCGCTTGCCAATACAAAACCAGTTTCAGAGTCTCACCGGGCTTGACGGATGCTGGTGAATCATAACCGACGAGCGCGACGAGATTGCTGAAATTCGCACTCTGCGCGGTTTGCACATTCGGCTTGACGAAGACGCGGTCGGTCTTTTCGATGGTGAACGGCGCGAGGTCCAAATTACCAATCTCCAATCCCTTTTCATCCATCAATAGAACGCGCAAATCAACCGTCCCATTCTTGGCATGCGAGGGAATGGTAATTGGTAATTGCCCGCGCACGATTTCGCCGGCGCGCCAGGCGGAAGTTGGAAATTGGCGATTCGAGATTGGAAATGCGTCGCTGGTGACATCGCCGAACTGCACGCGGAAAGTGTAATCCTGGGTTGGCTTGGTATCCGCGCGCCAGAAGAGCGTCAGCGGGACCGATTCGCCCGCGCTCGCCTTGTCGCGCCCGAGTTGATAGCCCAGGAGCGTGAACGGCCCGATCGGCTGGCTGATGCTGTTTTGAATGTTCAGCGCGGCAAACGTTGCGGGCTGGGTCGCCGGTAAAACCGGGATCGGCCCGACCTGCACGCTCTTGCCAATCGGCGCGCCGTTCGGCGCGAGCACGTCGAGACCGCGCTCGTCGGCTTTGGTGTACAAGGTCACTTGGACAAAGTAATCGCCCGCCGGCGCGCCCGCAATGAGCGGGACGGTGTACGCGCCGAAAAGGTCCTCGCCTTCCTTCCAGCGCATCGTCGGATAATTGTAGCCGGTGGGGCGGCGGTCCTGCTTACCCCACAAATTGCCCGCGGCATCGACCACGCGCAGTGCGACGTTGTAATCGTCGGTGAATGGTTCGAGCGGCTGCCAGTACAGATTGAACGAAACGCCCACATCCGCCGGCGTCGGCGTCGGCGAACCAAAGCCGAGCAGCTTCACCACGTTCTTGAAATTCGCTTCGCGCGCGACTGCCGGCGTCGGCTGGGGCGAGAAATGCGCGTTGGTAGGCAGTGTCCAGTGGCGCAAGCGCACCTGGTAAAAACTCGTGCCTTTGATCTCGGTCTCTTTGCCCTGCGACGTGAGCAGCATCGGCAGAAAGCCGTTCGGGTCGACGACCTCGTCCTGCCACAGCACGACCCACGCGCCGCGCTTGCCGGCAAGCGTTTGGTTCAATACATTCGCCGTGTCGTAACCGAGCACGTGATCGGTATTGAGCGTCGGGTCATCGGGCAGACGGATCGTCGGCGCGTCGCCGGCATAGTAATAGTTGAACGCGGGGAAGAGGTGCCCGCTCGTCAGGATAATCGCTTCGTCCGGCGCGATCTGGTCTTCTATATAGCGCGCGACGTCGCGGAAACTCGCTTTGGTGAACGCGGGATCGAAGTAGGCGTTCGAATCGGCGTAGATGGAAGTGAAAAGTAGAAAGCTAAAAGCTAAAAGTGAAAACGCCGTAGCGATGATACGCGTAAAAGTGCTGTTGCTCCGCACGAGCGAAAGCCAGCTCGCGAGACCCGCGCCGAGCAGCAGGAACAGCGGCGGTGAGGCGATCATCAAATAGCGCGCGTTGAATTTTGGATTACGCGAAAACAAGAAGAGCAAAAGCGCGAGCGGGACGACCAGATACAAAATCAAAAACGCGAGCGGGTGGGTGGGTGAGCGGGAGATGGAATTTCGAATTTCGAATTTCGAATTTCCAATTGTCAACGCCAACAATCCAACGACCAAACAACCCAGCCACCCCACAGCGATCCACTGGGCCTGTGATTCCAAGACCGATTCGCCGGTCGTAAAGTTGATGAAGATGTGGCGGACCGCCTCGTCGAGCTTGAGCGCGCCTTGCCAGTAACTCGCGTCTTGCCCAAAGCGGGCGAGGACGAATGGCGTCCACGGGAGGAACGCGATGACGATGGCGGGGAAAGCGAGGCCGGCGCGTGTTGCATCATGCGTGAGGCGTGAACGATCCATGAGTAAACAGTAAACAGTGTACAGCAGTTGGAACGCGATGACGACGAAAGCGAAATAGTGTGTGTAGACGGCGGCGATGTTGGCGAGAGCGAAGACGATCCACCACAGCCGCTCCGGTCGCGGACGGGGGAGGGATGGGGTGGGGGTGAGCGCGCGCAGCAGCGCGTAACTCGACAGCAAGAGCAGGAAGGTGATCAGCGTGTACATCCGCGCTTCCTGCGAGTACCA
>Ga0163210_1000589_pt1 | contig 15409 bp, 14 predicted proteins | sample Kivu_220m_FD_113536 | JGI IMG/M metagenome (GOLD analysis project Ga0163210, IMG submission 113536) | Freshwater microbial communities from Lake Kivu, Western Province, Rwanda to study Microbial Dark Matter (Phase II) - Kivu_220m | ecosystem: Environmental > Aquatic > Freshwater > Lake ...
CTCTGTCCCATATGATCAAAACAGCTAAGTCAAGGGGAGACCTCCGGACCATGACCTCTCCCCCGGGAGTCGTGTGAAGATGGCAAATCCATTGATTGTGACCGCCCCCCCTTACCTCCGAACCGGAGAAACCACCCACTGTCTCATGTTCGACGTGGGAATTGCCTCTCTCCCCATTGTCCTTGCAAGTCTCTATTTTTCTGGCCCGTATGTGATCCTCGTTCTTTTTCTCTCTCTCTTCTCGGCCCTGGCGACGGAGGGCATCATCCAGGTGATCAAAACACCGGGGTTCAAACTCCGGCCTTTCTTTTACAATATTGCCACCAATGAAAACATGACGCTCGCCGATGGCAGTGCATTGGTGACGGGCCTTCTTCTCGCTTTTAACCTCCCTCCCCGCATTCCTTTCTGGGTCCCGATTGTCGGTTCCGCGCTTGCCATCTCCATAGGAAAGCATCTCTTCGGCGGACTCGGGCACAACATCTTCAATCCGGCCTTGTTCGCAAGGGCCTTCCTGGTGGCGGCATGGCCTGCCCACATGACCTCGTGGGTCGCTCCTTTCGAGTGGGGGCAATGGATCCACCAGCTTTCGATCCATCCTCGATCTTGGTCCATCGATGCCGTCAGTACGGCCACCCCTCTGGCCCTGATGAAACAACAGGGGGTCTCCACCTCCTGGCTCGACCTTTTTCTCGGGAACATCGGCGGGTGCATCGGAGAAGTCTCGGTTCTTGCTGTGTTGATCGGAGCTGCCTACCTCCTCTACAAGGGAACCATCACCTGGCACATCCCTTTCCCTTACCTTGGCACAGTGGTGCTGCTGACGGTCCTTTTCGGGAAGGATCCCGTATTCCACCTCTTTTCCGGGGGATTGATGCTGGGCGCCTTCTTCATGGCCACGGATATCGTCACCAGTCCTATCACAAAACGCGGAAGGATCCTCTTTGGCGCAGGGTGCGGTGTTCTGACTGCGTTGATACGGTTATTCGGCTCATTGCCTGAGGGAGTAAGTTATTCCATTTTGCTGATGAATGCCTGCACTCCCCTCATCGATCGTTATACGGGCGGAAGGAGCAAGAAATGAAAAGCATGGAAGAAAAAATGAAGATCTCCCTGAACCGGCGCGGATTTCTAAAATGGATCGGAGCCGTCGGCCTTGGATTGTCCCCCCTCGCTTTTGCCCCTCCGATCCGGGATGGCCTTCTGGGAAATCGTCTCGTTTCCGTAAGCCGAACGCGGCCTCTGATGGGAACGTTTGTCACGGTCACGGTTCTCGACGCATCCAAAAACAGGGCTGTCGCAGCCGTGCAGGCCGCCTTCGAAGAGATGGAGCGTCTCATCCCTCTTCTGGACCACCATTCCTCAACCACGCCGATCTCCTTTCTTAACCGGACCGGACGACTGGCCGATGTTCCCCCGGAAATTCACGTTCTACTGGAGCGGGCAGCCTATTTTAACCATCAAACCAACGGGCGCTTCGATATCACGGTGAAGCCCATCCTCGATCTCTTTCAGGATCATTTTTCCAGAACCGGGAACCCTCCTCCGGGCGAATCGATCGCCCTCGCGCTGAGGCGCGTGGGAGCCAAAGACATCGTCCATCGTAACCGGGAGATCCTGTTCCGGCGGGAAGGCATGGAGATCACCCTTGACGGCATTGCTAAAGGATACATCGTGGATCGATCGATCTTACGCCTTAAATCGTCTGGGATCCGGAACGCCTTAATCAACGCAGGGGGAGACCTTCGGGCCCTGGGTGACAAGGGATACGGTCGCCCGTGGAACATCGCCATCCAGGATCCCAGAGATCGCAATCGTCACCTCCAGATCATCCCCTTGAAGGAGGGAGCCATTGCGACTTCGGGAAATTACGAGATCTATTTTGATGACAAAAAGCAGTTTCATCACATCATCGATCCAGAAACCGGCTATTCCCCTCAACAATTCGTCAGTGCAACCATCCTCGCCCCCTCCCTGGCCGATGCGGATGCCCTGGCGACGGCCGCTATGATTCCACCAGAAGAAACGACGCTGGGATTCTTACGTATGATCCCCCACGCAGAGGCAGCTCTGGTGGATGGTCAAGGGACCGTGACTCGAACGAGCGGGTGGCCTGTCGCCTGAGGCTACCGACCTTGCTACCTGGATGTTTCTCGATGGGAATGTCATGAAAAGCGATGTCTTTTTCTCCGATCTCAAGGGTCTCTCTGAAGAGATGATCCTGAAATCCGTGGATCTCCTCCTCGAGCGCGTCGGCGTGAGAGAGAAGATCCGCGAAAAGGATCTCGTCGCCATTAAGCTCCATTTCGGGGAAAAGGGAAATACCGCCTTCATCCGACCTGTCTTCTTGCGGAGGGTCGTGGACCGTGTAAAGGCCTACAAGGGAAAACCCTTTTTGACGGATACGAATACCCTCTACCGTGGGATGCGGCAAGAGGCGATCTCCCATCTCAGCCTTGCCTACCAGCACGGGTTCGCTTATTCGGTCGTCGATGCACCCATTCTGATTGCCGATGGCTTGAGGGGAAACAGTGCCGTCCACGTCAGGATTGACAAACCCCTCCTTAATACAGTCTCCATCGCCCGAGACATCCACGTGGCTGATGTCTTGATCGGCGTGACCCACTTCAAAGGTCACGAGCTCTCCGGATTCGGGGGGACATTGAAGAATCTGGGGATGGGACGTGCAAGCCGAGAAGGAAAGCTTAACCAGCATTCGAATATTTCGCCTCAGGTGAAGGAAAAGCGTTGCAATGGGTGCAGGCGCTGTCTAACCAGCTGTGCTCACGATGCCATCCTAATGAAATCTGCCCTGCCCAAAAGTGAGAAAAAAGTGACGGTGGCTTTTATCGATCCCAAGACATGTGTGGGGTGCGGAGAATGTATCCTCACCTGCCCGACCGGAGCGGTCCAAATCCAGTGGAATGAGAGCATCCCCCTCTTTCAGAAGAAAATGGTGGAACACGCCTATGGCGCGGTCCACCCCAAAAAAGGAAAAGCGGTCTTTCTTAACTTCCTCACTCAAATTACCCCCGCCTGTGATTGCAACGAGTTTTCGGAGACCCCCATCGTGCCTGATGTTGGAATCCTTGCCTCTGAAGATCCTGTCGCCATTGATCAGGCCTCTGCCGATCTGGTCAACCAGCAGCCGGGAAACCGTGCCTCCAAGCTCCCAAAGCACTGGGAGATGGGAGAGGACAAATTCCGGGCCCTCTATCCCGAGGTGGACTGGAGCCTCCAACTCAGTTATGGCGAAGAGATTGGTCTGGGTTCCCGGAGCTATGAATTAATCAAAACATAGATGGAGTATCACCTCAAACTTTTTGTAAACAACGTTCAGAAAGTGCTATCCCCTCAAAAATCTATCACTCCGATTTACTACTATAATTGCGATCGCATTTATGGTAGTCGTTTCAGGGAACAACGATGAACCAAGGATCGTTAAAGCGAATGTCAGAAACTTCGAGCCGAAATTCAAGACACTCTCCTTACGGGAGGGGGGCTTTGGCAAGAGAGATTCTGCTGATGATGGCTGCAGGGGTTGCCATTCCTGCTGCCTTCCTTATGCCCGGCATACCCAGAGCATTAAGGCCTCTCCTGAAAAGTCTATCGAAAAAGTGCGGTGCAAGAAGGTGTGAAGGGTTCGTCAAATCGCTTTCTTATCTTCAAAAAAACCGCCTCGTGTTCATAGCTGAAAGGGACGGCCAACAGGTCGTTACTCTCTCTGAAGACGGTCAGAAACGCGTGTTGAATTTCAACCTGGACCAGATGACAATCAAGAAGCCGAAAACGTGGGATGGCTGTTGGCGGATTGTTATATTTGATATTCCTGAGGGAAAAAAACAGGGAAGAGATGCTCTTCGAAGCAAACTAAAACAACTGGGATTCTACCAGTTGCAGAAGAGCTGTTTCATCTATCCCTATCATTGCAAATCAGAAATTGATTTCATTTCTGAAATGTACGAGGTATCCCCCTATGTTAATTTCATTGTAGCAAGGGAAATCGAAGGGGCATCCCTGCTCAAGAAATTCTTTGGTCTTCCACAGAGGACCCAACTTTGAACCCTAAGACCCGAAAACTACTACTATAAAAGCGATCGCAATTTTAGTAGTAGTTATTCAGGTATTCAGGGAATGGGTTAGAAGATAAGCCGCCTTTCTCCCCTTCATCAGGGGGGCGGGTCTCGGGATCACGGCTCGTCCGTTGGGGTTAATATTTGACTGCTTGGAGGAAGAGGCCGCGGGCGGGCGCGGTGGGCCCCGCTTTTTTTCGATCTCTCGACTCAAGGATCTTTTGAAACTCCTCGCAACTGATCCTCCCCTTTCCGACTTCGACCAGGGTTCCAACAATTGCTCTCACCATCTGCTTCAGAAAACCATTGGCCTCAATTTCAAAGAGCAGAAAACCATCGCGACTTTGTCTCCATTCGGCCCGGGTCACTCTCCGAACGGCCGTTTTCTTGGGGGACCCCACCGATTGAAAGGATGAGAAGTCGTGTTCTCCGAGGAGGCTCCGGGTGGCCTTTTTCATTTCTGCGAGATTCAGACTTTGCGGAATATGCCAGGCGGTCCCCCGCTGAAAGACAGATCGTAGAGGTCGATTCAAAATCCGGTATTCGTAGATCTTGCTTTTCGAATTTCTCCGGGCATGAAAGCCTTCATCCACTTCCTCCACGTTTTGGATCAGGATATCCGAGGGAAGGAGGCTGTTCAGGGCCCTCTGGATGGTCAAGGCATCGAGTTCACACCTCGTTTTGAAATGGGCCACCTGCCCCAAGGCATGAACACCTGCGTCTGTTCTTCCAGACCCCAGCAGAGCAATCTTCTCACCTGTCAGATAGGACAATTTTTCTTCGAGGACGCCTTGCAGGGTCAACCCTTTGGGCTGAACCTGCCATCCCAGATAACGGCCTCCATCATATTCAATGGTAAGCTTAAGGGTACGCATCACTCTAAAGAGCCAATGATCAACAGTCATTTATCAATGGTCATTGGTCATTGACGATTTAATAATTTCATTGCCCATCCCGGCTTGATCTGAATGGCCCCTTCCGCACAGACCTCCTGGCAGCAAAAACATCGGATGCATTTTCCGTAATCGAACCTCAGCCCGAACTCGGTTCTCTCCAAGGCCTTGGAGGGACAGATTTCCAAACACCGATCGCACAAAACGCACTTTTCTTCGGCGGCGACCGGTCTTGTGCTGAGGGCATTCTTGAGGGCCCTTCTGATAAACCCGGGGAGGTTCCAATCCACCCCTGAAAGGGGTGGAAATTGGTAGTGAGGAATTCGTACGTCTTGCACCCTCTCTCCCAACAGCTCTATCTCTTTGTTTGCAATGCCCTGTTCCAAAGCTACGCGGTTCGTCGGCAAAGCCTTTCTCGAAATCCCCAATAAGTCACAGACGACCTGGTCCATGCTCAATGCATCGTCGCTTGCCAAAATCAATCCTAAGGGGATGGGACGCCCGCTGTTCGGCCCGTTTCCTTCCATCCCCACAATGCCATCCAATACCGTCAGCGAAGGCTTCAGCGCCTGATAAAGATCCACGAGCACCTGGGCAAAGAGCCTGTGATTGTCTCCTGCCCTGAGATGCCACAAGGCTTTCCTTGGGCCCGGGACGCATCCAAAAAGATTCTTAACCCCGAGCGTAAGAAACATCTGCCCATGGGTCTTCCACTTGGGAAGGTTGATCATCACATCGGCTTCAAAGACAGCCCGGTCAATCTCCAACTTTCTAAACAGCGTTCCACCTCCCTTTGTCGAGAGAACGGGTCTATCGAATTCAACGAGCGGACAATTCATCTCATCCGCCACCCGCTTGATCCCCGCCTTTTCAGCAGTTCTCAGCAAGCCACCCACAGAGGGGCTATCTCCTATAAACGGGATTCCTCCTGCCTCCCGCACGATCGTGATCATCCCTTTGACAATGGAGGGATGGGTCGTTACCGCTTTTTCAGGGGTCTTCCCGTAGAGAAGATTGGGCTTGAGAAGGACGCGATGGTCCCTCCTGACGAACTTTTCGACACCCCCAAGGAAACCGATGGCTTCTCGAAGTGCCCGGAAAACGTTGTCCTCATCATAGTTCTGACTTCTGACAATCGAAACCCTGGATTTCACTAACCCAGCCTTTCTTTGGCAGTCATCTCTTCAGCCACGATTTCGATGATTGCCGTTCTCCTGAGAATCTCCTCCGGGATCTTCCCATAGCCTCCCTCCGGTTGGTATTTCTCCATCAACCGTCCGAGGATCTCAAGTTTCCTGGATCCCTGCCTCAGGAGGGTCGCTTTCCCCTTGATGATGAGGCTGCGAAAGTAGTAATTGCCTGAGCAGGCCCTCTCTCCGGCAGTGACATACGCGATGGGCTCGTCCAACTCAAAACAGACCGGATTTCCCCGGCGGATGTCTTGCACCTTTTCTCCCTTCAACGAGGAATGAACATAAATTCTCCCATTCCAGTAGACAAAATTGACAGGTTTGATGACAGGGAAACCTTTGCGGTTGACCGTCGCGATTCTCCCTACAACGGATTTCTCCAGCAGGCCCGTGATCGTCTCTTTCTCCTTTATTTCTCGTTCTGGATGTCTCATGGTTTTCAACCCGATCTATAGTGGATGAACTTTGACCACGCCTTCCTTAAAGACAGGAACAAGGGTCGTCGTATCCAGCTGGGCACAATAAGTAAGATCATCATCAAATCCTTGATCGATGAGGTCCCTCCCATGTTGCGAGAGATATAAGGATTCGACAAGATTCGCTTCAAATCTCTGAAAGAGGATATGAGCAGAGCGAGAGGCATCCGTCAACGTGAACGATTTGCCCCCTTTTTGGATAATGCGGTCAACGAGCATTCCCCCGCAAACCGTGTCTTCCAGAGAAAAATGACCTTCGTCGCCTGAGGGGTAGATCAGAACGTCCCGATCCATTCTCAGACATCTCTCTGCCACCGCACTGATATTAAAAAAACTGCCGACCAAGACCTCTTCCCCAGAAGAGACGACATGAAAGGCCCTCGTCCCATTCGTGGTTGTTAAAATCAGCCGCTTTCCTCTTACGTTCTCCTCCTGGTATTCCCTGGGGGAATTCCCAAAATCGAATCCTTCAATTTTTCTGGATCCCCTTTCCCCCCCCAAGAGCGTTGTCCCGGATGGAAAGCGCTTCACCACTTGAAAGGCCTCTTCCACCGTCTTTACGGGAATGATCTCCCTAGCCCCTCGGGACAGTGCCTGCACCATGACGGACGTCGCTCTCAGGATATCCATGACCACGACCCTGCGGCCCGAAAGCAGTTCCGCGGAAATGGGAAGAGGAAGGAGTTGAAGATCAATGTGCATAGGCAAAAAGTTACAACACCCTCTCTTTCAAATTCAAGCCAAGACGGGATCGTCCCATAAGGCATCCGTGAAGCGCGGAACAAGAAGGCCGTCTTTCAGTGCAGGATCTGGCTGAGAAACAGCTTGGTACGCTCATGCTGCGGGTGTTCGAAGAATAGCTGAGGGGTGTTTCCCTCCACAATTTTGCCAAAGTCCATGAATAGGACCCTGTGTGCCACACTCTTGGCGAAACCCATTTCGTGTGTGACGACGATCATAGTCATACCCTCCCGAGCGAGTTCGATCATGACGTCCAGAACCTCCTTGATCATTTCTGGATCAAGGGCTGAGGTGGGTTCATCGAAGAGCATGACTTTGGGATTCATGCAAAGACTGCGGGCAATGGCAACGCGCTGCTGCTGGCCTCCCGAAAGCTGACCGGGATATTTCCGAGCCTGCTCAGCAATATGCACCTTCTCCAGGTAATGCATGGCAGTCTCCTCCGCCTCTTTCTTTGGAACCTTTCTTACCCAAACGGGCCCCAAAGCCAGATTTTCAACAATCGTCAGATGCGGAAAAAGATTGAAATGCTGGAAAACCATTCCCACTTCCGCTCGTATCTTTTCAATATTCTTGATATTGTTGGTCAGCTCAATGCCATCGACGATGATGCGGCCCCGTTGATGTTCTTCCAGACGATTGATGCAGCGGATAAGCGTCGATTTTCCAGAGCCTGATGGGCCGCAAATGACAATCCGTTCTTGCTTACCCACGGTGAGGTCGATCCCCTGGAGCACATGAAACTCACCAAACCATTTGTGCACATCGATGAATTCTATCATCGCCTTGTCTTGCGACTGGATCTCCGCATTCTTCTTCGAGTCCTTATTCATAAAAACCTCTTCGCCAAAGTTGCCACCTACGAAATCTCACAGGGCTCCGGATTTTCCTTCAGGCCCATCAAAGCTCTTGGCTCCATCAAAATCTTACCCCTCGGGGCTAACAGGGGGTTCGTCCATCCGTGCCCCGTCAAGTCCTCGTGGACAGCTCTCTCTCCAGCTTTCGGCTGTAGTTGGACATAGAGAAACAACCCAGGAAATAGAGAATGGCAACAAAGACATAGACCTCACGACTGAATCCCATCCACTCGGGATTGGAGAGCGCGGTCTGAGTTGTCTTGAGCAGATCAAAGAGCGCGATGATCACCACCAGTGAGGTGTCCTTGAAGGCTGAGATGAGAATGCTCACCGTGGGTGGAATGACGATCTTCAAGGCCTGGGGCAAGATGACCAGGCGCATGGTCAGGTAATAGTTTAATCCTATGGACTCCGCCGCCTCATACTGTCCGCGGGACATAGCCTGCAACCCGCCCCTGACCACCTCTGCAACATACGCAGCGGTGAAGAGGATGATGGCCACCTGTGCCCTAAGAATTTTGTTGAAGGTAACCCCTTCCGGTAAGAAGAGAGGGAAAATGATGGCGGACATAAAGAGGAGACTGATCAAGGGTACGCCGCGGATCAACTCGATATAAAGAATACACAGAGCTTTTACACCAGGCATCTTGGATCGTCGCCCCAGCGCCAGGATAACCCCCAGAGGGTATGCGGCGGTAAGCCCGAAAACCGCAAGAAGGAGGGTGAGGGGCAGGCCACCCCATTGAGTGCTTTCCACCGGCTTCAGTCCAAGAAGTCCTCCTTTCATGAGGAGGCCCATCGTGAAAAGCCCGATGATCCAGGCGTAGGCCAAAGGTTTTTTCCAGTGGTTCCGGTTCCTGCTGTAAAAGAGGAGGCCAAAAAGGATGATCATCGCAAGGAAGGGTCGCCATTGCTGTTCATAGGGATAGAACCCGAAGAGAATAAAACGGTAGTTCATTGAAATAACCGACCAGCAGGCACCGCCAGCCTGTCTGCACGCCTGACCGGAGGTATGCCACGCACTATCAATGAATGCCCAGCGGAAGAGGGGAGGAACAACTTTCCAGAGAAAGAAAAGGGTCACGATCGTAAAGAGGGAATTGAATACCCCGTTAAACAGGTTATGTCTTACCCAGCCGATGACGCCAATTTGGGTGACAGGGGGTGTCACCTCTTCTGCTTGAACAGCTTGTTCCATGTTATCTCTCTACAAGGGCGACTCTCTTATTATACCAGTTCATAAAGGCTGACGTGGAAAGGCTGAAAAACAGATACACCGCCATGATGAGGGCGACTCCCTCTATGGACTGACCCGTCTGATTGATGGTTGTGTTGGCCACAGAGACAAAATCCGGGTAACCAATGGCTACCGCCAAAGAACTGTTCTTTGTCAGGTTGAGCATCTGGCTGGTTAAGGGTGGAACGATGACCCTAAGGGCCTGAGGTAAGATGACCAGGTTTAACACGAGCGTTGGTCTCAGGCCGATGGCCATGGCCGCCTCTCTTTGGCCTTTGCTGACTGACTGGATTCCAGCGCGAACCACCTCGGCCACAAAAGCGGCTGTATAAAGGACGAGGCCCATCAGAAGGGCAATAAACTCTGGGCTTACCATCAATCCACCTTGGAAGTTAAATCCAATAAATTTGGGGGCGTCCATCTTCATGGGGGTGCCGAAGGCCAACCAGGTGATGAATGGCAGGCCGAAAATAATAGCAATGCCGACACGGAAGGTAGGGAAAAACTGTCCTGTTCTCTCCTGCCGCTTTCTCGCCCATCGACGTATAAGATAAACAATCATGCACGCAGCCACAAAGGCCAGAAGCATGTATTTGTGAGCCGGATGGGCTTCGGGGATGGTAAACGCCACTCCGCGGTTAGACATGTAGATCCCCGCAGCCGGGCTGAGGGCATCCTGCGGAGAAGGCAGGGTTTCATAAATGATGGCGTACCAGAAAAATAACTGCAGCAGGATAGGGATATCCTGCATGACTTCAATGTAGATGGCTGCCAGCTTTGAGAGAAGCCAATTGGTGGAAAGCCTTGCCACTCCGATGAATGTGCCCAAAATAATCGTGATCACGACGCCAATGAAAGCGACCCTGATGGTATTGAGAGCACCCACCAGAAGGGCACGGGCGTATGTATCGGCTGCTGAATAGGGGATCAGAGATTCACCGACCTCAAAAGAGGATTCTTTATGGAAAAAGCTAAACCCCGTGGCAATATTTTGTCTTTTGAGGTTGATCAGAGTGTTAGAGACGAGATAGTAGGCGAGCAGCCCCACCAGACAGAAGGTGACGAACTGAAACAGGATAGCCCTTATCTTGGGGTTAAGCCAAAAGGGTACCTTTTGTGGTCCCGCGCTGTCCTCAGAGCCTCTCATTTTTTTTCAAAAGGTCGGTTACTTCCTGAAGGAGTCTGTTCTGGCAGTTCCTGAAAGGACAAACTCTTTTCCCCCTGGTTGGTCGTCTTTCAGTTGACCGTGATCCAAAAAAGGGGTGCCCCATTTGCGGGGCACCCCACTTAGACGATTATCTGAATGGATAGGGATACATGAGTCCACCCTTTGACCAGAGGGCGTTCAACCCGCGCTCAAGCTTAAGGGGGGTTTTCGGACCCACGTTGCGATCAAAGACTTCGCCGTAGTTACCCACCTGCTTGATGATGTTATAGGCCCACTTTTCGTCCAGGCCGAGAGCCTTACCATAGCCTGGGGAAACGCCCAAGAAACGCTGGATCTGGGGATCCGTGCTCTTTAACATCTCGTCCAAATTCTTAGAGGTAATGCCCAGTTCCTCAGCCTCAAGCAGGGCATTGACTGTCCAATTGACGATGTCGTACCACTGATCGTCTCCATGGCGGACCACAGGGGCAAGGGGCTCCTTGGAAATGATTTCAGGCAAAATGATATAATCATCTGGATTGGGGGCCACGGAACGTATGGCGGCCAACTGTGAGGCGTCAGAGGTCAGTACATCGCACCGGCCAGCAAAAAAGGCTTTTTGCAGCTCGGCGTTGCTGTCAATGACGACGGGCTTCCATGGCATTCCGTTTTTCCGGAAGAAATCAGCCGCGTTCATCTCGGTCGTTGTTCCGGGAAGCGTGCAAACGGTGGCACCCTTTAATTTCTTGGCAGTGTTTATTTTCTTTTTCTTGGCGATCAGAAACCCCTGACCGTCATAGTAATTCACATGAGCAAAATTGAGGCCGTTCGTGGTTTCCCGTGTCAAGGTGACAGTGGTGTTACGACACAGGACATCAATCTCTTTTGATTGAAGAGCAGGGAGGCGCTGGACGGCGGTGAGGGCGATATATTTCACCTTTCCTGCATCGCCGAACACCGCAGCAGCAATCGCTTTAGCCGTATCCACGTCAAGGCCTTTCCACACGCCCTTTTCGTCCGGCATGCTGAACCCAGCCACTCCGCCATTCACGCCCACTGTGAGAACCCCTTTTGCGCGGACTTCGTCAAGGGTCCCTGCGACAGCCATACCTGTACCAAGGAGCAATAGAACCAAAACCATTGAAAAACATCTGATAACCTTCATCCCTTATTCCTCCTTTCATGTCAAATCGTTACGCAGATGGATCGCCCAAAGGCGGCCCCCTTTTTCGCTGTGCCAGGTTGATTTAAGGAACAACAGTCTAAGCAAAGAGCATTCTTCAGAAAGCTTCCCCCGTTGATAATTAAGGACAAGGACTCTCTTTTGATTGGGTTGAATATACGAAGAACGGGGTTCTCTGTCAAGTGAAAAGGCGGGGATTGGTCTCCTCGAGTCTCGTCAACAGTCAGCCTACTGCGAAGACCAGAGCTTAAAGATCTGATTCAAGATTTCCTTCTTTTTCTTCAACATCTCCTGCTTGGAACTGCACCGCACCGTGCCTGAAGCTGCTCCTGGGTGCCCATCTCCTATGTTGAGCGTCCGCATGATCTCACCGATATTTTTTGCACGCCCTCCCCTGTTTCCATGGATGGAAAGGGACATGGAGAAACCAAGGTGATTGCTCTTGACGCCGCGGTCCACAAGATTATAGACCTCCAGGACGCCAAGCGCCTGAGGGTGAATGAGAAATGCCAGGTTTTTGATGAGATGAGGCCTGCGCTGGTACGTCGTGAGATCAATGACGATGATCTCTCTTGAACCATCCTGTTCAAGGAAGGAGGAAGAACGCTCGATGATTCCACACATCCGCGCTTCTTCTTCCCGATACTGTTTGAGGCGTTTTTGGACAAAAGCAAGCCCAGACACCTCTCCCAAAGGGCGATCCCTCAGCTGTTGAACTACGTTTCTCATGTAGGCGGCCTGATCCTCAGAAGAGTCAAAATGGACCTTCAGGGTCCGGTCAACCACTCCGCCGGGAGTCTCTCTCCTCCACTCTTCCAATGAGGCGTAAGAAAAACTGTCAATCAGGTCAGCTTCTTCCACTGCCTGCAGAAAGTAAGATGGAAGCTCGGTTCTCTCAGAAAAATATTCATAGACCACGCGACTGCAGCTCGGCTTCAGATCGAATCGACCGGGAATGGATGCAGGATCAATCTTTCTCAATTCCAACTCCTGGAGGTTTCCTTCGTGATGATCAAACCAAAGCCCACACTCGAGGGGATAAGGAAGATCGCAGACCACGTCTTTTCGGGTGATCGTCAATTGGGATTTCAAGATGGTCAGCGGGCCGGCAAAGCGAATCCGGTCAACTTTCAAGGCCCATGAGCAGAGGGAAGCACTGACCAGGCCATCGAAGTCATGATGGGTGACAATCTTCTCGTAGAGGAACAGCTCTTTTTCTACCGGGTGCTCCAAGCATCCCCCCGTCACTCAAAAGGTTACCACGGTTTGTCTCCTGTGCCAAAGAAAAGGGGGGTGCGATGGATCCGCAACCCCCTTTTGTCCTCAGCCCTTGAGGAGCACTGTTAGGTCAAATTTATTACTCTTCTTCTTCTTCTTCTTCTTCTTTATTCAATCCCCTCCGGCGCTCCATCTCCTCTTGAATCAATTCCCCCAGTGTGGACGTAGGAGGGCCCTCATTCGAGATGTACTTTTCAATCTCAGCCTTCTCAACTTTCTCCGCTACCCCCTTCATGCTCAGACCAATCCTTCGCTCGTGGGAGTCGATATGCAGGACGACAGCGGAAACCGTTTCCCCAACGTTTAGCACGTCGGCAGGTCTATCTATCTTTTCACGGCTGATCTCCGAAACATGAACCAGCCCCTCAATCCCCTCTTCCAATTCGATGAAGGCACCGAAGTCCGCCACGTTGGTCACCTTTCCGGTGACGACTTCTCCCCGCCGGTACCGCCTCGCTACATCCTTCCAGGGATCAGGCGTCAGTTGCTTGGCTCCGAGGGAGAAGCGTTCATTCCTGGCATCGATATTGAGGACCACAGCCTCCACTTCCTGCCCCTTTTTATAAAGTTCACTGGGGTGTTTGATCTTTTTAGTCCACGACATCTCCGAAACATGAACCAGGCCGTCCACACCTTCCTCAAATCCGATGAAGACCCCAAAGTCCGTGATGGTCTTCACCTTTCCCACCACCTTTGTTCCCACGGGATATTTTTCTTCAATCAGGGCCCACGGGTTAGGCTCCGTCTGTTTCATCCCCAAGGAGATCCGGCGTTTGGTTGGGTCACAATCCAAAACCATGACCTCCACCGTCTCACCGATGCGAACGACTTTGGAGGGGTGTTTCATCTTCTTGCTCCAGGTCAGCTCCGAGATGTGGACGAGCCCTTCCACCCCTTCTTCCAACTCGACAAAGACCCCGTAATCTGTGATGTTGACGACTTTCCCCTTGGTCCGGGTTCCCGCCGGATACCTCGTCTGTAGGGTCTCCCAGGGGTCCGGGAGTGCCTGTTTCAGCCCCAGTGAAACTTTCTCCTTCTCTCGATCATAATGCAGGATCTTTACCCTGATCCGGTCTCCCACCGAAAGTTTCTCCGAGGGATGACCGATCCTCCCCCATGCAATATCGGTGATGTGAAGAAGCCCGTCGATCCCACCCAAGTCAACGAACGCACCGTAATCGGTCAGGTTTTTCACTGTCCCTTCAACAACGTCTCCCTCCGTGAGGGTCTTTAAGGTTTCGTCTCTCAGTTGTTTCCGCTCTTCTTCGAGAAGCGTGCGCCTGGAGAGGACGATGTTATTCCGTTTCCGGTTGAACTTGATCACCTTGAACTTCAGTCTCTGTCCGATCAGGCTGTCGAGGTTGCGCACCGGTTTCAAGTCGATCTGGGATCCGGGGAGAAAGGCATAGACGCCGCCAATGTCGACGGAGAGCCCCCCCTTCACTTTGGAGATTACCTCCCCTTCCATGATCTCACCTTCCCGGCAGGAGCGGCTCACGTCTCTCCATACGGTCACCTTATCAGCTTTCTCCTTCGATAAGATCAAAAAACCCTCTTCGTTGTCCTTCTTCTCAATGAGGACTTCGATCTGATCCCCAACTTTGACATCGACCTTCCTGTTCCTCTTCAAAAACTCCTGCATGGGAATCTGGCCTTCAGACTTATACCCCACATCCACCGTGACATGATCTGGAGTGATCTCAAGAACGGTTCCCCTCAAGATCTGCCCTTCCTCGATCGTCCTTAGACTATCCTCGTAGAGCGATTTAAAATCCTCGTGGTCGTCCCTCTGACGGAACCCCTTTGCTTCTTCTCCTCCTCCATCAGGAGCCCCTGTTTTTTTGTCCTCTGCAGGAGTCAAATTTTCCTTTGTCATTCAACAACCCCTTTCCTACCAATAATTTGACCTATAAGACCCTCGATTAAACAACGCCACCCCTCCTCTCGGTTCGGGACAGACAAGAATCTGCTTTCTAAAAGGGGGCATCCCCTCTCGCTACGGCAATACGGCGGGACTCTCACTCGACGCCAAATTTTATATCACACTCCGGTCAAAATTACAAATCTTTTGGGTTCTGAGTTCCTAAATTAATTCTCCTTTATGATCAAATAGTTATGACCCCTTAAGACGACGGATCTCCTGCGAAACCTGACGGATGATCCAGGAGGGTGTTGAGGCTCCCGCGGTCAGACCGATTCTTTCTTTCTTGGTCAACCATCTCGGGTTGATCTCCTCTGCTGCTTCTATGCGATGGGTATGAGGTTGTATCTCCTTGCAGATTGCCGCCAGCCTCTGTGTGTTCCCGCTATTATAGCCACCGACCACAATCATAC
>Ga0163210_1000590_pt1 | contig 15409 bp, 16 predicted proteins | sample Kivu_220m_FD_113536 | JGI IMG/M metagenome (GOLD analysis project Ga0163210, IMG submission 113536) | Freshwater microbial communities from Lake Kivu, Western Province, Rwanda to study Microbial Dark Matter (Phase II) - Kivu_220m | ecosystem: Environmental > Aquatic > Freshwater > Lake ...
AGCCCGATCCTCCACAACGGAGCCTTCAGGAGGATGGGACTCAATGCGGCCTATCTGGCTTTCAAGGTCAGAGACTTGGAGGATGCTTTAAGGGGGATCAGGGGCCTGGGGATTCAAGGGGTCAGTGTGACTCTCCCGTTTAAGACCAAGGTCATTCCCTTTCTTGACGATGTTGAAGAAGTGGCCAGAGAGATCAGGGCAGTCAATACGATCGTGAATCAAAGGGGAAGGATGATCGGTTATAACACGGATTGGCATGGGGCCTTAGAAGCACTGGAAGAAAAGATTGATTTAAGAGGAAAGAGGGTCCTCCTCCTTGGAGCAGGAGGAGCGGCCCGGGCCATTGCCTTTGGTTTGAAAAGAAGAGACTGCCAGGTAACCCTATCTAACCGTACAGTGGAGAGAGGCAAGGCCTTGGCCAATGAACTGGGATTCCTTTACAGGCCATGGTTATCCATTGAAGAAATGGAGGAGGATGTTTTAATTAACACGACCTCCGTAGGCATGTCTCCCCATGATGAGGAAAGTCCTGTTCCGAAGAAGGTTTTGAAAGAGGGGATGACAGTGATGGACATTGTCTATCGTCCTTTGCGGACAAAGCTTCTTCGAGAGGCTGAGGAGAGGGGCTCCCTGACCATCAATGGTTTGGAGATGCTCGCCCGCCAGGGAGCGGCGCAACTTGAAATCTGGACAGGAAGGAGACCCGATATCGGTGAGATCAAAGAGGACCTTTACCGAGCATTGGCGATCGGGATCAATAGAGAAGAGAATGATTGAGATCAAACCGCTACCTCGTTGTGACGCCACAGTGAAGCTTCCAGGTTCGAAGAGCTATACCCATAGGGCTCTTATTCTCTCTGCATTGGCTGATGGGGAGTCTCTTTTAATCAATGCCCTGCAAAGTAAAGATACCGAATATACCCTTCAGGCCCTTGAAAAATTTGGGGTACGATCTTTTTGGGAAAAAGATTTGCTCCATGTGATAGGTAATGGGGGAAGATTGGGGTCAACTGAGGAAAAAATCTTCGTGGGCAATTCCGGAACCTCCATGAGATTTCTTACAGCGCTGGCTGCCCTAAAAGAAGGCCGAACCCTTGTAGATGGTGATAAGCGAATGAGGAGACGTCCAATCGCAGATCTATTGGAGGGTCTGGAAAAATTGGGGGTAAAAACCCATTCCCGAAATGGCTTTCCTCCGGTGGTCATCGAGTCACAGGGTCTCAGTGGAGGCAGAGTGAAGATCCGAGGCGAAGAGAGCAGTCAATTTCTTTCTGCCCTTCTCATGGTAGCCCCCTATGCTCATCGAGATATACATATCGAGGTGACCGGCCATCTGGTTTCTAAACCCTATATAGAAATCACTCGAGAGGTGATGTCTGCCTTTGGTGTAGAGGTACAGAACCAAGACAATTGTTATTTTTTTGTGCGAGCAGGACTGCGTTATTCTCCTCAGAAGTACATGATTGAAGGAGATGCCTCCAACGCCTCTTACTTCTTTTCAGCCGCAGCACTCAATCAGGGAAGGATAAGGGTTGAGAACTTCCCATCCACCTCGGTCCAGGGTGATGTGCGCTTCTTAGACATCCTTGAAAAGATGGGATGCGAAGTCATCCGGGGAAACGGCTGGGTAGAGGTCTATGGAAGGGAACTCAAGGGGATAGAGATCGATATGAACGAAATGCCTGACTTGGTTCCCACCCTTGCAGTCACCTCTGCCTTTGCCTGGGGAAAAACTGTGATGAAGAATATCGGACACCTCCGCCTCAAAGAATCCGACCGCATTCGAGCCTTGGCCGAAGAGTTGACCAAGATGGGCATACGGGTGAAGGAAGGAGAGACCTATCTGAAAGTCGAGGGCGGAAGAGCTCACGGAGCAGAAATCGAGACCTACAATGACCACCGGATCGCCATGAGCTTTGCTATCGCTGGGTTGGTTGTCCCTGGAATAAAGATCAAAGGAGAGAAATGCGTGGATAAATCCTTTCCTGATTTTTGGAAATCCTTTGGAAGGCTCTACACATGAACCTTGTCCTGATCGGATATAGAGGCTCAGGTAAAACCACAGTGGGCAAACGATTGGCCGCCCGGATGGGAAAAGAATTCGTAGATACGGATGATCTTTTGGAAAAACAGCACGGTGCGCTCATTAGTGACATTGTGAAATTCCATGGATGGGATTATTTTCGGGCCATGGAGAGGGAAATCATCGAAGGAATTTCAAATCAGGACCATCTGGTCATCGCCCCAGGAGGGGGGGCTGTGCTTGATCCCGAAAACATACTGGCGTTAAAAAGGAATGGATTCATCATTTGGCTTAAAGCGGATGGTCATACCATTCGCAAGAGAATGGAAAAGGACTGCCGGACCGGTGATCGGAGACCCTCTCTCACGGGAAAGGGAATATTCGATGAGTTAGAGGAAGTGATGGCCTTCCGATATCCCATCTATGAGAAGGTTTCGGAAGCCCAGATCGATACGTCAGCCCTGAGCCCGGAAGAAGTGGTCGAAACGATATTCTCAATCTTTCATGAACGGATGGGGAGAATTTAGGATGGGAGGAAATTCCTTCGGGACACTCTTCAGAATCACCACCTGGGGAGAATCCCATGGTGAAGCACTTGGAGTGGTGATCGATGGATGTCCCCCTCACCTAAGACTTGCCGAAGAGGATATCCAGAAAGAATTGAACAGAAGGCGACCCGGAAGGGGTATCGGGACAAGCAGCAGAGAAGAGAGAGACCGGGTGAAGATCCTTTCAGGAATATTTGAAGGAAAGACCACAGCAACGCCCATCTCCCTTATAGTCTGGAATGAGGATGTGGATTCAAATCCTTACGAAGATTTAAAAGACGTCTTTCGGCCAGGTCATGCTGATTTCACCTATCAGGCCAAGTATGGGATCAGGGATTATAAGGGTGGAGGGAGAGCTTCGGCCAGGGAGACCGTAGGGAGGGTTGCCGCGGGCGCAGTAGCTAAAAAAATCTTAGCCCAGGAGAAGATAAAAGTCCTTGCCTACACCGTTGAGCTCGGAGGGATTCAGGCTGAAAAGATGAATGATGAAGAAATTGAAAGAAATTCTCTACGATGCCCGGATAGAGACGCTGCCATCAAAATGGGGAAGAGGATTGAGGAAGTAAAAATTCGAGGGGATACACTGGGAGGCATCGTGGAGATCCTCGTCCGAGGGTGTCCTCCAGGACTGGGAGAACCGGTTTTTGATAAGTTGGAGGCCGATTTAGCTAAAGCCTTAATGAGCATAGGAGCGATTCGTGGTGTGGAAATAGGAGGAGGGTTCAGGTCAGCGCGAATGCTGGGCTCCGAGTGCAATGACCCTATAGGGCCAGAGGGGTTCGAGAAAAACGATGCTGGAGGAATCTTAGGAGGGATATCCAATGGGGCGAATATCCTGTTAAGAGTCGCTGTAAAGCCGATCCCATCGATTCACATAGAACAAAGGACAGTGAATCACTCCATGCATCCTGCTTCAATCACATTAAAAGGCAGGCATGATGTTTCAGCTATTCCGAGAATAAACCCGGTTTGTGAAGCCATGGTGGCCATTGTTCTAACAGATCATTTGCTCCGGCAGAGGGCGATAGGGGAATAAAGATGAAAAAGGGGATTTCTGACCATAGAGTAGCCTATCTTGGTCCACCTGCTACCCACACCCATCTTGCATGTCTTAAATACTTCGGACATTCCGCTCATATGATCCCAAAAGATGGACTTCAGGAAGTTTTTGAAACCGTAGAGAAGGGTGAAGTAAACGATGGGGTGATCCCTGTGGAAAATTCCATTGAAGGGCCGGTCAACCGAACCTTGGATCTCTTCATCGAATCAGAAGTAAAGATCTGTGGCGAGATCATGATTCAGGTCTCTCATGACCTTCTCTCGCAAAACGGGAGGCGTGAAACCATCCATAAAGTCTTTTCTCATCCTCAAGCCCTGGAGCAATGCAGAAATTGGTTGAGGAAGAACCTTCCTCACATCGATATGATCGAAACCTCAAGTACGGCCAAGGCCGCTCAGATGGCCACAGAAGATTATGAGTCAGCAGCCATTGCAAGCTCCCTGGCTGCCCATTTCTATCGATTGAAGATCATCGAATCGCAGATTGAGGATTATTCCTTTAATTACACCCGTTTCGGGGTAATCGGCCAGCAGATTGCCGGGAGAACAGGCAACGACAAGACCTCTATCCTCTTTTCCATTCCTCATGTCCCCGGCTCTCTCCACGGGGTGCTTAAACTTTTTTCCGATCAGTCGATCAACCTGACGAAGATCGAATCCCGACCCATTAAACAAAAGCCCTGGGAATATATTTTCTTCCTCGATTTTGAAGGCCATATTACAGACACCCCTATCCACGAGACTTTGACCAGATTGAAAGAGGAGGTTCCCTTTTTTAAGCTTCTCGGCTCATATGGTCGGAGCACATCTCCCTCCAATCAATGGTGGCGGTCTGTTCATATAGGTGAGGAGTACCCATCGCCGGGCTAACCTCTGGATGGAGGTATGGAACTGATATGAAGGCCGTGGGTAGTCTTCACAACCCACGGCCTTTCTGTTTTTAAGCCATTAAAAAATCAGGAGGTTAAAAGATGATCGTTCCTTCTTTTTCCGATTTTAAAAATTTCGCAGATCGGGGCAATCTCATTCCCATTGTTGAAGAAATTCATTTCGACTGGGAAACACCCATCTCCGCTTTCCGGAAGATTGATGACGGAAAGTTCTCTTTTCTCCTTGAAAGCGCAGAGGGAGGGGAGAAATGGGGCCGTTACAGCTTCCTCGGTTCAAGCCCCTCACACCTTTTCCGAAGCAAAGGAGATCAGTTCGAAATTCTTCAGAAGGGAGAGGTTCTTTTCAGTGGAAGGGAAAAAGACCCTCTCAGAGCCCTCGAGGACTTCCTCAAAAACTACAGGCCTGTCAGGTACGATTCTCTCCCTCGATTTTCCGGAGGAGCGGTGGGTTATCTCAATTACGACCTGGTTAGGTCTTTCGAAAAGATCCAAAACCTTCTTCCGCAGGATCTCAACCTTTATGACTCTTATTTCATGATCACCGATACCCTGCTGGTCTTCGACAATTTAACCCATAAGATCAAAGTGATCTCTCATGCCTTCTTGAAAGAGGGCGAATCCCTGGAAGAGGCCTACGAAGAGGCAGAGGATAAAATCCGTGAGATCGTGGCCAAACTCCGAAGCACAGCTTCTCCTTCTCCCAACCAGAGACCTTCTCCTCCCTCCCATCTCCATTCAAATCTCAGCAAGGAAGAATTTATGAAGGGGGTGGAAAGGGCAAAGGAGTATATCAAGGCCGGCGATGCCATTCAGGTTGTCCTCTCACAACGATTTTCAACTGATCTTCATTGCGAGCCTTTCGATATCTATCGTGCCTTGCGAAGTATCAATCCATCACCCTACCTCTTCTATTTAAAGATGGATGACATGGTGCTTCTGGGCGCTTCGCCCGAAGTGATGGTCCGCCTGGAGGATGGAAAGATTGAGCTCCGGCCACTCGCTGGCACTCGCAAGCGGGGAAGGACTCGAGAGGAAGATTTGGCGATGGAAAGAGACCTATTGGCAGATGAGAAGGAGAAGGCCGAGCATATCATGCTGGTTGATCTTGGTAGAAATGATGTGGGCCGGGTGGCGGAGATTGGATCAGTGGAAGTGACGGAACTGATGGGAGTGGAACAATATTCCCATGTGATGCACATTGTCTCTAATATCCAGGGAAATCTGGCACTGGGAAAGAACGCCTTTGATGTTTTCCGGGCAGCTTTTCCTGCTGGGACCGTCTCTGGTGCCCCTAAAATCCGGGCTATGGAGATTATTGAGGAGTTGGAACTTGTCCGCCGGGGACATTATGCCGGAGCCGTAGGATACTTTAGCTTCTCCGGAAATATGGATACTTGTATCACGATACGCTCCATTCTCATCAAGGATGGTAGGGCCTTTGTCCAGGCAGGTGCAGGAATTGTGGCTGATTCCGAACCCGAGAAAGAATATGAGGAGACCTTGAATAAAGCACAAGCCATTTTCAGGGCCATCCAAATTGCCGAGGAGGGACTACCATGATCCTTTTAATCGATAATTATGACTCCTTTACATACAACCTTGTCCAGTATTTAGGTGAGCTTGGAGGAGCCTGCCAGGTCTATCGAAATGACCAGATTGATCTTCGGGCCATTGAAGAGAAAGAGCCGGAACGTCTTGTCATCTCTCCGGGCCCCTGTACTCCAAAACAGGCCGGGATTTCCGTAAAAGGGATTCTCCGGATGGCTGGAAGGATTCCGATCCTTGGCGTCTGTCTGGGCCATCAATGCATCGGTTCTGCCTTTGGTGGAAGGATCGTTCAGGCCAGACATCTGATGCATGGGAAAAGCTCTCTCATCTATCATGACGGAAAGACTATTTACAAAGGCCTTTCCAATCCTTTTAGGGCCATTCGTTACCACTCCCTCCTCATCGAGAGGGAAAGCTTACCTAAGTGTTTGGAGATCACTGCGTGGACGGAAGAAAAGGAGATTATGGGTATAAGACACAAGAGATTTGCCATCGAAGGGGTCCAGTTTCACCCCGAATCGATCATCACGCAGGAGGGAAAGACCCTGCTCAGAAATTTCTTAGAAATGGAGGAGAACGGTCATGCTTAAAAGATTTATTAACAAAGTCGTAGATGGAACAGACCTGAGTGAAGGAGAATCTGGGGAAGCGATGGACATCATCATGGAAGGCAATGTGCCTCCTCCTCAGATCGCCTCATTTCTTACTGCCTTACGGATGAAGGGCGAAACCATTCAGGAGATCACTGGATTCGCCCGGACCATGCGGGAAAGGGCTGTGCGGATACGGGCAAGAGATGGAGAATCTATTGTGGACACCTGTGGGACCGGTGGAGATGGTAAGGGGACGTTCAATATTTCCACTGCTGTGGCTTTTGTGGCGGCTGGCGGTGGGTGTATTGTCGCCAAGCACCACAACCGTTCCGTGTCCAGCCAATGCGGAAGTGCCGATGTCCTGGAAGCCTTAGGCGTGAATTATGCACTCCCTCCGGAAAAAGCAGAGTCATGTCTCCAAGATTTCGGAATAGCCTTCCTTTTTGCCCCGACCTTTCATCCGGCGGCAAGACATGCTATGGTTCCCCGTAGAGAGATCGGAATTCGTACGGTCTTCAATCTTCTCGGCCCTTTGACCAATCCTGCTGGGGCCACCATCCATCTTGTGGGTCTTTACCGGGAAGACCTGTTGCAACCCGTGGCCGAAGTGCTGAGAAATCTCGGAAGCAAGGCCGCCTTCGTTGTGCACAGTGAAGACCACTGTGATGAGATCAGCATCACTGGGAAAACGACACTCTGCCAGCTCCAGGACGGAGATATCAAAACCTTCCAGATTGAACCGGAAATGGTGGGTTTAAAGAGGGCTAATCTGAAAGAGATTCAAGGGGGGGCACCCGAGAAAAATGCCAGTATCTTGCTTCGGGTCTTACGAGGGGAGCCAGGTCCAACAAGAGATATCGTCCTCTTAAATACAGGGGCAGTCTTTGTAGCTTCGGAAAAGGTTTCAAATCTCAGGGATGGAATTGAAATGGCCAGGGAATCGATTGACTCTAAAAGGGCATTGAAAAAACTCGAAAAACTGATTCGTTTCTCAAAGGATTCAAAGCAGGGAGGGTGAATCATGTTTTTGGAAAAGATTATTAAGATGAAAAAGGAAGAAGTTCAAAGTAGAAAAACTCGGACCCGTCAGAAAGAGATGGAGGAGACCATTTCACATCTTCTTCCCCCTCGGAATTTTGCAGAGGCGATCTCCCAACATACTCCCATGGCACTCATCGCTGAGATCAAAGGAGCTTCACCTTCAATCGGACTGATCAAAGAGGAGGTTGACATTCGCCGCATAGCCTCTGCCTATGAAGAGGGAGGGGCCTGTGCCATTTCGGTCCTTACAGAATCCAATTTTTTTAAAGGAGGAATATCCCGTCTTCATCAGGTAAAGGGGGAGACATCCCTGCCTATCCTTCAAAAAGACTTTATTATTGACCCTTTTCAAATTTATGAAGGCCGGATTTCAGGGGCTGATGCCATTCTCCTCATTGCCCCTATTCTCGATCAAGAACAGCTAAAAGATTTTGTCCTTTTGATTCAAAACCTCCGGATGGTCCCTCTGGTAGAAATACACGATGAGAAGGATCTCCGAAAAATCTCCTCTCTTCATCTTCCTATGATCGGAATTAATAACCGGGATTTGCGAACGTTTCAGGTTGATCTCAGAGCGACCCTTCGCCTGAAAAAAGAGATTCCTCCGAAGACAAAAGTGATCAGCGAAAGTGGAATAAAAAGTGCAGAAGAGGTAAGGGTTCTCAGGGAAGCAGGGGTGGATGGTATTCTGGTAGGGGAAACCCTGATGCGTGCCACAGACCCTGCCTCAAAGATAAAGGAGCTCCTCACGATATGAGCTGGATCAAGATCTGCGGAATCACCAATCTCGAAGATGGGCTGAAGGCTGCCTCTTTGGGTGTAGATGCACTGGGTTTCATCTTTGCCCCCAGCTTGAGAAGGGTCGAGCCTGATTTAGCAAAAAAAATCATACAGGTCCTTCCCACCCTTCCTTTAAAAGTGGGGGTCTTTGTGGATGAAGACACAGAGGAGGTTCAAAGGGTGGCTGAATATTGCGGCCTCGATGTTCTCCAGTTACATGGAAAGGAATCTCAGAAGTACTGTTCGAAATTCAGCTGTCCTATCATTAAGGCTATCCGAATCCATCATGTTGAAAGCCTAAAAGAGATGGAGGCCTATCCTAATGCCACGATCTTACTTGACAGCTACAGCCCTCATCAAGCAGGTGGTACGGGAAACCCTTTCTCATGGGATATCGCTTTTAAGGCAAAAGAGAAGAGAGATTTTATCCTCTCCGGAGGATTGACCCCTCTTAATGTAGGAGAGGCCATCAAGAAAGTGAGGCCTTGGGGAGTGGATGTCTGTTCTGGAGTGGAGGCGTTTCCAGGGAAAAAGGACCTTTTAAAAATGGAGAGTTTTTTAAAGGAGGTCAGAAAAGCGGATGACCAGAATCGGCCAGACATTTAGGAGATTAAAAAAGAAGGGGCGAGTTGCCCTGATTCCTTTCGTCGTTATCGGGGATCCCGATCTCAAAACAACAGAGGCTCTGATTTCTAATATGGTTGAAAGTGGAGCGGATCTCATCGAGCTGGGAGTCCCTTTTTCAGATCCCTTTTTGGATGGTCTCATCATTCAGGCGGCTCACCGGAGAGGTTTAAAGAATGGAATCTCTCTCGAGGAGACCTTACGCTGGGTAGAAAGATGGAAAGGGAGCCCTTTCCCTCTAATTCTTACCACTTATTCCAATCCTGTATTCCAATATGGGATCAAGGAATTCGCAAGGGATTGTAAAAAAGGTGGAGTCGATGGCATCATTATCCCAGATCTCCCCTTAAAAAAAGCAGGGCGGTGGATTGCTGAAGCCCGAAGAATGGATTTAGATACTATTCTTCTCTTGGCCCCAAAAAGGTCACAGGATCAGATAAGAGAGGTGAGTCGACTGAGTCGTGGGTTCATCTATTATGTATCCGTTGAAGGTGTAACCGGAATAAGGGAGGAACTCCCTTTTGATCTGGAGCCTGAAGTCAGAAGAATTAAGGGGCTTACCAAGAAGCCGGTGGCCGTGGGCTTTGGTATTTCAACTCCACAGCAGGTTAAGGAAATCAGCCGTTTTGCCGATGGGGTTATTATTGGAAGTGCCATTGTGAAAATCATTGAGGAAAACTTAAAAAGTGATAAGTTAACTCAAAGAGTAGGAGATTTTATCTCCTCTATAACAGAGGGCTTAGAATGGAAAGAGAGACCCATCCTATGAAAAAGTTCGTATCATGAACGCATTAAATATTTTGTAGGGTAACCCTTCAGGGTTGCATTAAGCAAGGCTAAAGCCTTACGCTACGTATTAAAAAATATTCTGTTTGTATCAGTATCTTGCGTCTTATCCCAAGGGGTCAGGATATCCCGGTTGATGAAAAATCGAGGCTCCTTAAAAATCTCTGTTCCGTATGGGTAAATTCGGCAAGCCTTTTCAATGTATCAAGGGCTTTCCCTGAATCAATGGAGTGGCTGGCCAACCGGATCCCTTCTTGGAAATCCCTTGCCTCTCCTGCAATCATGAAAACCGCAGCCGAATTTAAAAGGACGATATCCCGCCTTGCTCCTTTAATGCCCTTCAAAACCTCGAGAATGATCTCGGCATTCTTCTCCTTTGTTCCCCCTCTGATCTCTACAAGCTCTGCCCTCTTCATTCCAAAATCCTCCGGTTTAATCAAATAACTCCTCACCTCTCCTTCTCTGAACTCAGTGACCCTGGTCTCTCCGGTGATGCTGATTTCATCAAGCGTATCCTTCCCGTGGATCACAAGGCCCTTTTCGACTCCGAGGTTCATCAAAACCGCAGCCATCTTCTCCGTCAGATTCGGGTCATAGACACCCAATACCTGAACCTTTGCTTCTCCAGGATTGATGAGAGGATCTAAGAGATTGAAGAGGGTCCGGATGCCAATCTTCCTTCGGATGGAGATCACATTCTCCAGACCGTTATGGACCAAAGGCTCGTGAAGAAAACAGATCCCCACCGTCTTAAAACATCTTTCAAGCTGGGTTGGGGTCATATCAAGATTGATTCCCAATGCTTCAATGACATCGGCACATCCGCAGAGGGGATGAAGAGATTTCCTCACATATTTGGCCACCTTCTGACCTCCTCCTGCGACCACAAGGGCTGTGGCTGTTGAAACATTGAAGAGAGTGGTCCCGCCCGAGAGACCTTTTGCCGTGCTCAGGATGGTCTCCCTTTCCACTGTGATCTCCTCCCGGTCCAGACAGACCGAATTTCCCCCTAAATTCATCTTCAAGGACTTCTCCTTAAGCACCTTCGCCGCAGCCGTAATCTCCCCGGGAGTCTCTCCTTTCATCCTCAACGCAGTGAGGAAGGATGCGATCTGTGCAGTGGATGCCCTTTTCGATGTGATCTCTCCCATCACCTCCTCCATCTCCATTGCTGTTAAATCCTTCTTTAAAACCAATTTTCCGATCGCCTCTTTGATCATCTTCCTTCTCCTTTCATCTGGATTTGTCGGATAAAAAAAGGCTATGGTCGATTTCCATAGCCTTTTTAAAAAATCTTCGAAAGAAGCAGAAATAAAAAGGCCATGGGAGGCAGGAGCGCCGCCCATGGCCTTCATTCTCAACTCAAATCATTTAGGATGGCACCGGGCAGTCCTCCTCTCGATTTTTCTCCCAGTACCACCAGTTCATCCTTTTGATCTTCAAGATCCCTTTGTTTTTCATAGTTCCTTACCGGAGGCGACATCCTTTTACCAGATTTAAAATGACTTGTCAAGACTTCCGCCCTCTGTTAATCTCATCTAAAAAGTTACGGAGGGAAAGGTAAACGATGGACCTCTATGAGGTGATGATGAAGAGAAGGTCGGTAAGGGTTTTTAAAGACCAGGAAATCCCGGAATCAATTATTGAACAATTGATCGATGTGGCCAATCAGGCCCCTTCCGGAGGAAACATTCAGCCCCTCTCCATCATTCTGGTTCGAAGCAAAGAGGGAAGGGAGAAACTGGCCCAACTGGCCGGAGGCCAGCCCTGGGTCAAAAATGCTCCCCTCTCGATGATCTTCTGTCTCGATTTCTACCGGATTAAAAAGTGGGCTGAGATGTGCCAGACCGATTTCAAAGGGGAGCAGGCGCTCAACCATTTTCTGATCGCCTATGCCGACCTGATGGTCGCCGCCCAGAATGTCGTGATTTTTGCTGAAAGCCTTGGTCTCGGTTCGGTGTATATCGGTTCGATTCAACATGAGATTGATGAGACGAGAAAATATTTTGAGATCCCTGAATATGTCCTTCCCATGATGGTCCTCTGCCTCGGATATCCGAAATCGATCCCCCGGACCATTCCTAAGTTAAAAAAGGAGTTCATCGTCCATCAAGAGAGGTATCAAAAGTCAGAGGATGATGAGATTCGGAAAGCCTTCGATGAAAAATACGGGGAGATCGAAGAGGACATGAGGAAATATTTGGAGAAAGCTTTTATCGAGGCCCTTGAGGCGGACAAATTGGAAACCTCCAAATATGTGGATCGGGTCAATAAGGAGATGAAGAGGCTCGATATTCAGAACAATGCCCAGTTCCTCTTTAAGGTGAGATATCCCACCAAGGTGATGGTCCGGATGAACCAGCGGATAAAAGAATCATTTAAGAATGCAGGATTTGAAATCTTTTAAATTGGTAAATTGGGGACGGGTTCAAATTAAAATTGAAAGCCTATGCTCAAATTCAATCAGTAGAGGTGGCAGCTGACCCAGTGTTCCCCGCCTAAATCTTTGAATTCCGGTTCATCTTCTTCACAGATCTCAAGCCTCCGAGGGCAACGACTATAAAATCTACATCCTCTTGGAAGGTTGATTGGACTTGGAATTTCTCCTTGCAGGAGAATCCTCCGCTTTTTCATTTTAGGATTGGGGATGGGAACGGCGGAAAGCAGAGCCTCTGTATAGGGATGTTTGGGGGAGGTGTAAAGGTCTGTATCTTTTGCCAGCTCCACGATCTTTCCAAGGTACATCACAGCTACGCGATCGCTGATATGTTCCACCACGCTCAAATCATGAGCAATAAAAAGATAAGAAAATCCCATCTCTTCCTGGAGTTTCACGAGCAGGTTGATCACCTGTGCCTGGATGGAGACATCGAGCGCGGAAACGGGCTCATCGCAGATAATCAATTTGGGACTCAGTGCAAGCGCTCTTGCGATTCCGATTCTCTGACGCTGACCACCGCTGAACTCATGAGGAAACCTTCTGGCCTGCTCGGGGTGAAGGCCGACCTTTTCAATTAAGGCGGAAACCTGATCTCGAATCTCCCCTCGAGACAAACGGGTATGGTTTTGGAGGGGTTCGGCAATAATTTCTTCTGCGCTCATCCGGGGATTCAATGATGAATATGGATCCTGGAAAATGACCTGAAACTGGGCTCGAATCCTGCGAAGCGACTCCCGATCCATTTTCAGAAGGTCTTTTCCCTCAAACCTGATCTCCCCTCCGTCAGGCTCAATCAGCCGGAGAAGACAGCGGCCCAGCGTCGTCTTCCCGCATCCGCTTTCTCCCACCAGACCAAGGGTCTCTCCTTGCCTCAGGTTAAAGCTCACCCCATCGACGGCCTGCACCCATCCAAAGGTTCTTGAAAGAATACCTCTGTAAATGGGAAAGTATTTTTTAAGGTTACTGACCTGGAGAATAGAGATTGGGTTCATTCATTGCGCCCATAGCCAGCAGAGGACACGGCGTCCGTCTTTCGGCTGAATCAGGGGAGGTTCTTCTCTCCTGCAAATATTCATCACTCGTGAACATCGGGGATGAAACCTGCAGCCCTCTGGCATCTCCGTGAGGCCCGGAACCATTCCCGGAATTTCCCGGAGGGGTTTGCGACCTGCCTTCGACTTTTCTCCAATCCAGGGAATCGATTCAAGAAGACCCTGGGTATAGGGATGAAGGGGCTCCAGAAAAAGGTCCTCCACCGAGCCCTCCTCCACAATTTTCCCCATATACATCACCCCCACCCGCCTGGCCATTTCAGCAATAAGGCCCAGGTTGTGGGTGATCAACACAATGGAGGTTTCAAACTCTTCTTTCAGATGTTGCATCAGGTCCACGATCTGAGCTTGAATGGTCACATCCAGGGCAGTGGTGGGTTCATCGGCCAGGAGTAATTTAGGGTGACAGGATAAGGCCATAGCGATCATTGCCCTCTGTCTCATTCCACCACTTAGTTTGTGGGGATACTCTTTGGCCCTGATCTCGGGAGAAGGAATCTGAACCATCCGGAGCATCTCCACCGCCCTGCCCCAGGCCTCCTGACGGGTCCCTCCCTGGTGGAGTTTGATGGCTTCTGAGATCTGTTCACCGATGGTCAGAACCGGATTAAGAGAAGTCATGGGTTCCTGAAAGATCATGGAGATGCTATTGCCACGAATTTTTCGGACTTCATCCAGACTCATGTTCAGAAGGTTCTTCCCATCAAACAAAACCTCCCCTCTGATCTCAGCCGGAGGAGAGGCAAGGAGTCTCAGAATGGAGAGTGCGGTCACGCTCTTCCCGCAACCACTCTCTCCGACCACTCCGAGGGTCTCTCCCCGATAGACCTCAAGATCGATCCCGTCCACGGCTGTCACCACTCCCTCATAGGTATGGAAGTGAGTTCGCAGGTTAGAGATCCGGAGGAGTTCCTGGTTATTTATTTTTTCGGCCTGCATTGTCTCATCAACTTATTAAATTGCAAAATTTCATTTCTCAAATCCCTCTTGGCCCCCCTTAAGCTGTGAAAAAATTGGCCTCCTGTGAATTTTTAGCCCCAAAGGGAGACAGGGGGATTATTACAATTTGAACCTCGGATCGAGCATATCCCGCAGGCCATCGCCTGCGAGGTTAAAACCGAGAACAGCGAGAAAGATGGCAATTCCCGGAAATGTCGCTACATGAGGAGCATTGAAGAGGTAAACACGGCCGGAACCGAGCATGGCCCCCCATTCCGGCGTGGGGGGTTGAACGCCTATCCCGAGAAAGCCAAGGCCTGCGGCAAAGAGGATGGCGGTCCCCATTCCCAGACTGGTCTGAATCGTAATGGGAGCCATGACATTGGGAAGAATATGCCGGAATAGAATGATGATATTTCGAGTGCCCACGGCCCTGGCGGCCTCCACATAGGTCTGCTCTCTTACGGAAAGAGTGCAACCCCTGACCAGGCGGATATAGATAGGCACCATGCTGATCCCCACTGAAATAATCGTATTCTTGAGCCCCACTCCCAAGACAGCCACCAGGGCCAGGGCCAGAAGAAAACCCGGGAAGGCAAGCAGGGTGTCGGTCACCCTCTGGATGCCAAAGTCGACTTTGCCACCATAATAACCGGAGATGAGCCCAAGAGGGACCCCCACGAGCAACCCCACACAGACCACTCCAAGGGCGATCAGCAGGGAAACTCGCGACCCATAGATGATTCGACCCAGGATGGAGCGTCCCAGCTCATCCGTTCCCAGGGGGTTCTTCATTGAGGGACGTTCTAATGATTTAATCAGATTCGGAGCAGAGGGGTTGCCCGGAAAGAGAACCGGAGCAAGCAGTGCGGTGATGAGGTAAACCGTGATCAGAATGGCGCCAAAGAGGGCCGCGCGATTTCTCTTAAATTTTCTCCAGAGGAGTGAGTGTTGGATTTGCGAATAATCCATATTTAAGAAAAAAGTTCAAATGTCAAAGACCAAATGTGAAGCTCCCCGCCCACAGGGCGGGGCTTCCCGGAAAGGAAATCTCATTTATATTGTGCCCCTTGACCCCGCCTACAA
>Ga0163210_1000591_pt1 | contig 15388 bp, 9 predicted proteins | sample Kivu_220m_FD_113536 | JGI IMG/M metagenome (GOLD analysis project Ga0163210, IMG submission 113536) | Freshwater microbial communities from Lake Kivu, Western Province, Rwanda to study Microbial Dark Matter (Phase II) - Kivu_220m | ecosystem: Environmental > Aquatic > Freshwater > Lake ...
GCTGTACTCGTGCTCGAGCGGCTTGCCGAGTACGCGCTCGGCATCGGCGGCGGCGACGGTCTTCGGGTTCACCCAGGTCGACTTCAGGCGTTCCTGCTCGCGCGCGATGGCGTCGCGCTTGCGGCTGAAGGCGTCCCAGCGCGCGTCGTCGACGAGGCCGAGGCGTCGGCCGGCCTCGGTCAGGCGCAGGTCGGCATTGTCCTCGCGCAGGCTGAGGCGGTATTCGGCGCGGCTGGTGAACATGCGGTAGGGCTCGGAGACGCCGCGCGTGATGAGGTCGTCGGCCAGCACGCCGAGATAGGCCTCGTCGCGGCGCGGGCACCACGGCGCCTCGCCCTTGGCGCGCAGGGCGGCATTGAGTCCGGCGAGCAGGCCCTGCGCGGCAGCTTCCTCGTAGCCGGTGGTGCCGTTGATCTGGCCGGCGAAGAAGAGGTTGCGGATGGCTTTGGTTTCCAGCGAGGAATGCAGGCCGCGCGGGTCGAAGTAATCGTACTCGATGGCGTAGCCAGGGCGCAGGATATGGGCGTGCTCCAGGCCGGGGATGGAGTGCACCAGTTCGAGCTGCACGTCGAAGGGCAGGCTGGTGGAGATGCCGTTCGGGTAGATCTCGTGCGTGGTCAGGCCTTCCGGCTCGAGGAAGATCTGGTGGCTTGTCTTGTCGGCGAAGCGGTGGATCTTGTCCTCGATGGAGGGGCAGTAGCGAGGACCCACTCCCTCGATGACGCCTGTAAACATTGGCGAACGGTCCAGCCCGCCGCGGATGATGTCGTGCGTGCGCTGGGTGGTATGCGTGATCCAGCAGGGCAGTTGCTGCGGATGCTGCGCAGCATTTCCGAGGAAGGAAAACACCGGCGCCGGATCGTCGCCCGGCTGCACGGTCATGATCGAGAAATCGATGCTGCGGCCGTCGAGGCGCGGCGGCGTGCCGGTCTTCAGGCGGCCGGCCGGCAGCTTCAGCTCGCGCAGACGTGCGGCCAGGCTGACGGCAGGGGGATCGCCCATGCGGCCGGCCTGGTAGTGATCGAGGCCGACATGGATGAGGCCGGCGAGGAAGGTGCCGGCGGTCAGCACCACGGTTTCGGCTTCGAAGTGCAGGCCGAGCTGGGTGACGGCGCCGATGACGCGGTCGCCCGCGACGGTGAGGTCGTCGACGGCGGCCTGGAACAGTGTCAGGTTGGGCTGGTTCTCAAGGCGACAGCGGATCGCCGCCTTGTACAGCACGCGGTCGGCTTGGGCGCGCGTGGCGCGCACCGCCGGGCCCTTGCTGGAATTGAGGATGCGGAACTGGATGCCGGCCTCGTCGGTGGCCGCCGCCATGGCGCCGCCGAGGGCATCGACTTCCTTGACCAGATGCCCCTTGCCGATGCCGCCGACGGAAGGGTTGCAGGACATTACGCCCAGCGTCTCGATGTTGTGCGTCAAGAGCAGCGTGCGGCAGCCCGCGCGCGCCGAGGCCAAAGCCGCCTCGGTGCCGGCATGGCCGCCGCCGATGATGATTACGTCATAACGCATGGGGAACAGCATGGTTCGTGATCGCTTCAGGGAGGCGCCATCATACGCGACCCCCTCCGAAAAAGACAGAAAGGCGTTTCACGTGAAACAAGACGGCTCAATAACGCTTAAGTTACATCGAGTTGCAGTCTTTTTTGGCTCAGGCTTGAAAGAAGGTATCCCAGGCAAACTTGATAATAAACACGCTCGCCACCGCCAGAAAGACGCGTCGCACGAAGGCGGCCCCATGGCGGATAGCCAGTTGCGACCCGACCAGCGAACCGCCGATATTGAACAGCGCCATGGCCAGGCCGGTTGCCAGCAGAATATGGCCGTTCGCTCCGAAAAACATCAGTGCCGATAGGTTGGTGGCGGCATTGACGATTTTTGCCGATACGGAGGCCCGCAGGAAGTCCAGTCCGAAGAACCGGACGAAGACGAAGATCAGGAAACTGCCAGTACCGGGCCCGAAAAACCCGTCATAGAAGCCGATCACACCGCCGAACAGCAGCGCCAGCACGATGTCGCGGCGACCATGCCGACGCCGCTGATCCTTGGAGCCAAGATCCTTCCGCAGATAGGTGTAGACGGTAACGACGATCAGAAGCAGCAGCACCAGCGGTCGCAGCCACTCTTTGGGCATCAGCGACACCGTCATGGCACCGAAGTAGGACAGAACAAACGCAGCAAGTGCGGCAGGCAGGGCAGCGCGCCAGGGAATATCGATGCGCCGGGCGTAGCGCAGCGCGGCGCTGGCGGTGCCAAAGATGCTGGCCAGCTTGTTGGTACCGAAGAGGGTGGCCGGCTGGGCTTGGGGCAGCACGTTGAACAGGGCAGGGATCTGGATCAGGCCGCCTCCGCCCACCACCGCGTCGATCAATCCCGCTGCGAATGCGGCGACGCACAGGAATATCAGGCTGGCCGGTTCCACGTGGAACAATCCGCTGGCGGTTACTTGCCGATGCAGAAACGGGAAAAGATTTCGCCCAGCAGGTCGTCCGGCGTGAATTCGCCGGTGATGCTGTTGAGCGCATCCTGCGCAAGCCGCAGTTCCTCGGCCAGTATCTCGGCATGCAGCCGCCTGGCCTGGGCCTCGCGCAAGTGCGATTGCGCCTTACGGAGCGCGGCCGTATGGCGCTCACGCGCCATGAAGACGTTTTCTGCGCCTGCCTGCCAGCCTGCCACACGCAACAATTCCTGCTCCAGCAAGGGCATCCCCTCGCCAGTCTTCGCCGACAACCAAAGGGAAACCTGACCATCCACGACTTCCCGCGAAGCGGCGCGTCCTGCCAAGTCGGACTTGTTACACAGCGCGAGCCTTTCGACGTTCCCGGGCAGGCGGGCCGCGATGTTCCGATCCTTCGCCGTCATCCCGGTTCGTGCGTCCAGCATAAGCAGGATAACGTCCGCGCGCTCGATTTCCTTCCAGCTGCGGGCAATGCCGAGCTGCTCGACTTCATCCTCCGTGTCGCGCAATCCGGCCGTATCGACGATGTGCAGGGGAATCCCTCTGACCTGGATCGTCTCGCGGAGCGCGTCCCGGGTCGTGCCGGGTACGGCCGTCACGATCGCCCGCTCCTCTCCGGTCAGCCGGTTGAGCAGGCTCGATTTGCCGACATTGGGCTGTCCTGCAATGACTACATGCAACCCTTTCCGCAACAGGCTTCCCTGTCGCGCCCCGTTCAGCAAGCGATCGACGTCCAGCACCAAGGCCGACAGCCTGCTGTCCGCTTCCGCCTCGTGCAGGATGTCGACGTCTTCTTCCGGGAAATCCAGGGCAGCTTCGACCAGTGCGCGCAATGCGACGAGCCTTTCGACGAGTTCAAGCACGGCACGCGAGAATTCCCCTGCCAGCGAACGCACGGCGGAACGGACCGCCGCCGCAGTAGAGGCCTCTATCAGGTCTGCAACCGCTTCGGCCTGTGCCAGATCCAGCTTGTCATTGAGGTAAGCCCGGCGGGTAAATTCGCCTGGCTCGGCCGGGCGCGCACCCAGTTCGAAGCAACGCTGCAGGAGCAACTCCATCACCACCGGTCCGCCATGCCCCTGCAGCTCGAGCACATCCTCGCCGGTATAGGAATGGGGGGCCGGAAAGTAGAGCGCGATGCCCTCGTCTATTTCACGGCCCGCCGCATCGAGAAATCGGCTGAAACCGGCCAGCCGGGGAGAGGGCGCCCGGCCAGTCAGCTGCCGGGCCAGTGGTGCAAGATCGGGGCCGGACAGCCGCACCACGCCAATGCCGCCGCGGCCCGGCGCAGTGGCAATGGCAGCAATGACATCAGCTGGCTTTTTGCTTGCCACCCTCGATCTGGCGCGTGATATGCCACTGCTGGGCGATCGACAGGATGTTGTTGATCGTCCAGTACAGCACAAGTCCGGACGGGAACCAGAGGAACAAGAAGGTGAACACGATCGGCATGGCCGTCATCACCTTGGCCTGTATCGGATCGGGCGGCGTCGGGTTGAGCCGCATCTGCACCACCATCGACAGACCCATGATGATGGGCAGGATGAAATAAGGATCCATGGCGGAGAGATCCTCGATCCAGAGGATCCACGGCGCATAACGCATCTCGACGCTGCCCAGCAGAACCCAGTAAAGCGCGATGAAAACGGGAATTTGCACGAGGATGGGCAGGCAACCGCCGAGTGGATTGATCTTCTCCTTGCGGTACAACTCCATCATTTCCTGATTCATGCGGTTGCGATCCGAAGCAAACTGCTCTTTTATTTTCATGAGCTTCGGCGTCACCACCTTCATTTTTGCCATGGAGCGGTAACTCGCCGCGGAAAGCGGGAAGAACGCCCCCTTGATGATCATCGTCAGGATGATGATCGACCAGCCCCAGTTTCCGACGAAGCGATGGATAAGTTCCAACAACCAGTAGATCGGCGCAGCGATCACGGTGAGCCAGCCGTAATCCACCACCAGGTCGAAACCGGGTGCAACCTTCTCCAGCTTGGTTTGTTCCTGCGGTCCGGCATAGAGCGGCACGCCGAACCGGGCCGTTTGTCCGGGCGCCACCGCCGCCACCGGCAGGATGATGCCGGCTGAATACAAATTATCGGCTACCTTGCGCATGAAATATTCGCGTTCGTCGCCGCCTTTTGGTGTCCAGCCGGCGACGAAATAATGCTGCACCATTGCCAGCCAGCCGTTATTGGCCTTCTGCACGAATTTCGCCTTGCCCTTTTCGATGTCGGTGAAATCGATCTTCTGGAACTTGCCTTCATCCGTATAGACCGCCGGGCCGGTAAAGGTGGCAATGTTGGTAAAGCTGGCTTCAGGCACCTTGCCGTCGCGCGTCAATTGATAATAGGCATACGCGGCAACAGGTTCGGAGCGCTGATTGACGATCTCGTATCCAATGTCTATCTGATAACTGTCACGATGGAAGGTGTAAATCTTGAACACCTTCATCCCATTCATCTCAGGTGCCTCGAGCCTGATCTCGAGTTTGTCGGAGTCCGCCTGAAGTTCAAGCGGGCCCGGCTCCAAGCGGAACTCCGTCTTGTGGTTGGGCAGTCCCTCGCCGATCAGTCCGCTTTGCGCCAGATAAGTGCGGTCCCTGGAAATTTCCATCAGGACAAAATTCTGGTTCTTGTCTTCGGTAGCCTTGTGGCGAAGAAGCTGCAGTCGCACAAGATCCCCTCCGACGGAGGAAATCTCGGCAAGATAAAGATCGGTTCTGACAAGGGCTTTGGCGCCGGCTTCCTGCAATGCAGCCTGGCCTGGGGCGGGAACCGCGGAAGAGGTCAGCGCCGGTGCCCCGGATAATGCCGAAGAAGGCGTTGGGGGCGCCCCGGTTTCTTGCGGCGCGGATGGAAGAGGATTGCTTCGGCCGGTCGCCACGGGAGCCGGTTGATTGTGCCTCTCCCAGCCGTCCCAAAGCATGAACAGGGAAAAAAGAAAAACCAGCAAGAGGATAAGGCGTTGATTGTCCATCAATCATCTCGTACGTTCGGTAAATCAGGGAACGGGATCGTAACCACCCGGATGCCAAGGGTGACAACGAGACAGCCGCCTAGCGGCCAGCCAGGATCCTCTCAATCCACCATGCTTTTCCAATGCTTCGATTGCATACTCGGAACAGCTTGGATGGAAACGGCAACTTCTTCCCAATAAAGGGCTGATTGCCAGCCGGTAGGCGCGCACAGCGAATATGAGCAGCTTATTCATTTGGCCAAGCGAGCAAACAAGGCATCCATTTCTTCTCGTAAGGCGCCGCGATACCGTACATCCAGTCCGGGCAAGACTCGAACAACCACATCGTATTGCGGCAACTTGTCTCGCATCAGGCGGAAGGATTCTCGCACAATGCGTTTGACCTGATTGCGATCCACGGCCGTGCGAATGATTTTTTTTTGGACCGCCACGCCCAACCTGGCCGTACCCTCCGTATTAGGACGATAAAGCAAATCGAAATTTTTCCCGCGAAGCGAACGTCGAAAAGCAAAAACGGATGAGAACTCATCCGTTTTGCGTAATCGATGCCTGGCGCGGAAGCCTTGATCGACGTCCGCCCGGCTCACATCAAACGCTGAGACGCGCGCGACCTTTGGTCCTGCGCGCTCGAATGACGGCACGACCGCCTCGCGTACGCATGCGGACTAGAAAACCATGGGTACGTTTGCGCCGAACTACGGAAGGTTGGTAAGTGCGTTTCATGACGGCCGTCTATGCAATAAAGTCAAACGGAGAATTAGATATTTTGGCCATTGATTTGTCAAGATCATTATTTTTTTCGGCCTGTGGATAACTCCTCTGAAATGGCGCTAGAATTCGCCACTCTGAAATTCGCAACAGCTCCCGGCTTTGCTGGCAATAATAACAAAAATAACGTTAAAACAATAATTTATACATTTGTTAATTCCCGCGGACAGGTTACGGGTTCCGGGTAATCCGGTCACTTCGAAGAATGAATGCATTTTGGTCATCCTGCCTTCAAAAACTCGAGCAGGAACTGCCGCCCCAACAATTCAACACCTGGATCAAGACGCTTCGTCTCGAAGGTGGGGATGCCGCCAATCGCGATGTCAAGCTGGTCGCGCCAAATCGATTCGTGCTGCAATGGGTGCGCGAGCGCTACCTGCGCCGGTTCGAGGATCTGGCCAAACAATTTTTCACCGAGCCGGTGCAGGTCACCATCAACCTCTCGGATACAACCGAAGCGGAAAACCAAAGCTATTCGACTCTGGTTCCGCCAACACCTGTACAAAGAGTCGCTTCACTTCCCACCGTCATCAACGCACCGCCAGCCACAACGACCGGCCACGATTCAACATATGAAAAGACTAGGCTAAACGCGACATTCACGTTCGACACCCTGGTTACCGGACGCGCCAACGATCTGGCCCGTGCCGCCGCGAACCAGGTTGCCTTGAACCCCGGCACCTCCTACAACCCGCTCTTTATTTACGGTGGCGTTGGCCTCGGCAAGACACACCTAATCCATGCAATAGGCAACGAGGTTCACCGAAATGATCCGGAAAAGGTCATTCGCTACGTTCATGCCGAGGATTACTATGCCGACGTCGTTCGTGCCTACCAGCAAAAATCATTTGATGTATTCAAGCGCTACTATCGATCCCTGGATCTGTTGCTGATCGACGATATCCAGTTTTTCAATAACAAGAATCGGACCCAGGAAGAATTCTTTTACGCCTTCAACGCACTGATCGAGGCAAAAAAACAAATCGTCATTACGTGCGATACTTATCCCAAAGACATTACCGGACTGGAAGATCGGCTGATCTCAAGATTCGATTGGGGATTGACCGTGGCCATCGAGCCCCCAGAACTCGAAATGCGCGTTGCCATCCTGAAAAAGAAAGCGGAAGCCGAGAAAATCGCGGTTGGCGATGATGTCGCCTTCCTCATCGCCAGACATTTGCGCTCCAATGTCCGTGAGTTGGAAGGCGCATTGAAAAAAGTGCTTGCCTTCGCCCGTTTTCATGGACGCGACATCAACCTGGAAGTTGCCAAGGAAGCACTCAAGGATCTGCTGGGAGCCCATAATCGCCAGATTACCTTCGAATCTATCCAGAAGACAGTCGCCGAATACTACAAAATCAAAATCTCGGACATGCATTCGAAAAAGCGAACACGCATGGTGGCTCGTCCGCGCCAGATCGCAATGTGGCTGGCCAAGGAACTGACACCTGCCAGCCTGCCTGCCATAGGAGAAGCCTTCGGAGGACGAGACCACACGACGGTGCTGCACGCTTGCAGGACCATCTCCGAGCTCCGTTTGAAAGACACTTCAATCAACCATGATCTACTTGTGCTGACCCAGGTATTGAAGGGTTGAACAACCTGATGACTATTTGTGGATAAGTTTGAATCAATGCTTGTGGATAAATATGATCAACAATCTCCGAACAACTTTTTCGGTATTTATCCAAACATGGATCAACAAACCAACTTAATGAAAATATTATATTTTCAACACTTATGAACACGTTCAGCCGGTGTACTAATTACTAGTTGGAGATTTATATATGCTCCTTATTAAAAGTCAGCGCGACAGTATCCTGACACCACTTCAGTCGGTATGCGGCATTGTCGAGAAACGCCATACCCTGCCGATACTTTCGAATGTTCTGATCGAGAAAAGCGGCGATCAACTCACCTGGCTTGCAACGGATATCGAGATTCAAATCCGGACGAATACGGGCGGGGCATCCGGTACGGACAAGACGGCCATTACGGTCGGTGCAAGAAAGCTTCAGGACATTCTTCGCTCGTTGCCTGACACCGTGGATGTCAGTCTGGAACTGACGGACAAGCGCATGCAGGTGCGCGCAGGCAAGAGTCGTTTCAATCTTCAGACGCTTCCTGCGGAAGACTATCCGCGCATGTCTCAAGCAGATGGTGAGCAGGCCAAATTGCGATTGACGCAAAAGCAGTTCAAGCACCTGATTGGCTTTGTCCAGTATGCGATGGCACAGCAGGATATTCGTTATTACCTGAACGGATTGCTCCTTGTGGTGGCAGGAAACGAGATTCGCGCTGTGGCCACGGATGGGCACCGTCTTGCCTACGCGAGCGAAAAGCTGTCTGAGACCTTGTCCCGTACCGAGGTGATTCTGCCGCGCAAGACAATCCTTGAACTATCGCGTCTCTTGTCTGATAACGATGAGGCGCTCGAGATCAGCCTGACTCCGAATCAGGCTATCTTCCGCTTTGACACCATAGAGTTGGTATCCAAGCTGATCGACGGTAAATTTCCGGACTACGAACGCGTCATTCCGAAGAATCACAACAAGATAATTGCCTTGTCACGCAATGTATTGCTGCAATCGTTGCATCGTGCAGCAATTCTGACTAATGAGAAGTTTCGCGGTGTGCGCATCATTCTGGCGCCCGGCAGCATGAAGATCATCAGCAGCAATGCCGATCAGGAAGAGGCCCAGGAGGAAATCGAGGTCGATTACGATGCCGAGGCGCTTGATATCGGATTCAACGTCAACTACCTGCTTGATGTACTGAATAATGTTTCAAACGATGAGGTGGAGATGCGTCTGGCTGACGCCAACTCGAGTGCACTTATAACCCTTCCGGGCAATGAGCATTTCAAGTATGTCGTAATGCCGATGCGCATCTGAAGCAAGCCAGGAGCACCCCTTGACAGACGAGAACCACATAAACCCGGAAACAAACGGCGGCTACGATTCTTCCAGCATCAAGATACTGAAAGGTCTGGAGGCAGTCCGTAAGCGGCCGGGCATGTACATTGGCGACACCTCCGATGGCACTGGTTTGCATCACATGGTATTCGAGGTTGTGGACAACGCTATCGATGAAGCGCTCGCCGGGCACTGCGATGACATAGCCGTAACGATTCATACCGACAATTCGATATCCGTTTCGGACAACGGTCGCGGCATACCGACCGATATCAAGGAAGACGACGAAGAAAAACGCTCAGCCGCCGAAATAGTCATGACCGAGTTGCATGCAGGCGGCAAGTTCGACTCGAACTCCTATAAGGTTTCCGGTGGTCTGCATGGTGTCGGCGTTTCCGTCGTGAACGCACTGTCGGAATGGCTACGATTGACCATCCGCCGCGACGGCAGAAAACACACCATGGAGTTCCGCAACGGCGTTGCCGTAGAACCGTTGAAAGTCGTTGGCACCTCGGAAAAGCGCGGCACGGAAGTGCACTTTCTTGCAGCACTAGAAACTTTCAGCAACATCGAATACCACTACGATATTCTGGCGAAGCGTCTGCGCGAGCTTTCCTTTCTCAACAACGGCGTCAAGATTCGCCTGATCGATCAACGCTGCGCCAAGGAGGAAAGCTTCGCATATGCAGGCGGTGTGAAAGGTTTCGTCGAGTACATCAACCGCGCCAAAACCGTCCTGCACGGCAACATCTTTCACGCCACCGGCAGCAAGGAGGGCATCACGGTGGAGGTGGCCATGCAATGGAACGACTCCTATCAGGAACAGGTGCTCTGCTTCACCAATAATATTCCCCAGAAGGATGGCGGCACGCACTTGACCGGACTGCGCGCGGCGATGACGCGCGTCATCAACAAGTTTATCGAGGACAACGAACTCGCCAAGAAAGCCAAGGTCGAAACGACCGGGGACGACATGCGTGAAGGCCTTGCCTGCGTTTTGTCGGTCAAGGTACCGGAGCCGAAGTTTTCCTCACAGACAAAGGAGAAGTTGGTCTCCTCGGAAGTGCGCCCCGTGGTCGAGGAGATCGTCGGCCAGAAGCTGGCGGATTTTCTCCTTGAAACGCCTGCCGATGCGCGGATCATCACGGGCAAGATCATCGACGCGGCCAGAGCGAGGGAAGCGGCGCGAAAGGCCAGGGAAATGACGCGGCGTAAGGGCGTTTTGGATGGCATCGGCCTGCCAGGCAAGCTGGCCGACTGCCAGGAAAAGGACCCAGCGCTATGTGAGCTGTATCTCGTGGAAGGCGACTCTGCCGGCGGTTCGGCCAAACAGGGCCGGGACAGAAAATTCCAGGCCATCCTGCCGCTCAAGGGTAAGATCCTCAACGTCGAGAAGGCGCGCTTCGACAAGCTGCTTTCTTCGCAGGAAATCGCCACGCTGATCACGGCGCTGGGCACCGGAATCGGTAAGGGAGAAGACTACAAGCCGGAGAAACTGCGCTACCATCGCATCATCATCATGACGGATGCCGACGTCGATGGCGCGCACATCCGCACGCTGCTGCTGACCTTATTCTATCGGCAGATGCCGGAGCTGGTCGAGCGCGGCCATATTTACATTGCCCAGCCGCCGCTGTACAAAATCAAGCACGGCAAGAGCGAACGCTACATCAAGGACGATCACGAACTGAACCAGCATATGCTGAAGCTGGCTCTGGACGAGGCGGAGCTTAAGCCGAGCGATGCCGCGGAACCCTTGCGCGGGGATACGCTGGCCGAATTGGCGCGCGCCTATCTGCTGGCCGAGGCCGTCATCGCCCGCCTCGGGAGCTTCATCGATGGGGAGGTCCTCCATGCACTCCTGGCGAACGGGATCGATATCGATCTGTCCGCCGAGGAAAAAGCAAGAGCATCCGCCTTGTCCTTGGCCGGCATCCTTCCCGCCGCCATTGCCGTCAGGGAGAACTTCGACGACAAGACCGAGCGCTGGCAACTGCGCTTCGAGAAAATGCATCATGGCAATATAAAATCCGGCGTGATCGACGAAGAGTTCCTCATTTCGGGCGACTATCAGCAGATTCGGCATGCCTCGCGCCTGATCACGGGGCTCATCGGCAATAATGCGGTGATCCGACGCGGCGACAAGGCACAAGCCATCCGGAGTTTTTTCGAAGCCATGACGTGGTTGTTATCCGAAGTGGAGCGCGGTCTTTCCAAGCAGCGCTACAAGGGACTGGGGGAGATGAACCCCGAGCAGCTTTGGGAAACCACGATGGATCCGGGCACGCGACGCCTGCTGAAAGTACAGATCGACGATGCTATCGCCGCCGACGAGATCTTCACTACGCTGATGGGCGACAACGTCGAACCGCGTCGCGCCTTCATCGAGGGCAACGCGCTGTACGCGCGCAACATCGACGTCTGATGCAGTTCCGCATAATTCCCGTCACTCCCTTCCAGCAGAACTGTTCGCTGCTCTGGTGCGAGAAAACCATGGCGGGGGCGGTGGTCGACCCCGGCGGCGACCTCGATACCATCCAGGCTGCATCCGGGCGCTTCGGCGTCAAGGTCGAGAAGATCCTCCTGACGCATGGTCACATTGACCACGCCGGCGGCACGGCGGAGCTCAAGAGTAGGCTGGGTGTGCCGATCGAAGGGCCGCAGCGCGAGGAAGCGTTCTGGATAGATCAGTTGCCGCAGCAGAGCCGGATGTTCGGTTTTCCACGCGCCGAATCTTTTACGCCGGATCGCTGGCTCGATGATGGCGATGTCGTCGTATTCGGGAGCGTCAGGCTGGAAGTTATCCATGCCCCGGGCCATACTCCGGGACATGTCGTCTTCTTCGACCGCGCATCGAACATTGCCGTGGTCGGCGACGTGCTCTTCCAGGGTTCCATCGGCCGCACCGACTTTCCGCGCGGCGATTACGATACCTTGATCCGTTCGATCCGGGAAAAGCTGTGGCCGCTGGGCAATGGGGTGACCTTCATCCCCGGTCACGGACCGCTGTCGACTTTCGGAGACGAGCGGGAAAGCAATCCCTTCGTCGGCGATTTCGCCTGATGCGCAGGGTTACTTGCGGGCGGCTTTCTTCTTGCCGGGTTCCTTTTTGACGGCCTGTTTGGCCTTGGCGGCGGGCACTTCCGCTTTCTTCTCGGAAGCCTTCTTCGCACCCGCCTTGGGCGTGCGCGGCTCGAACTCGAAGCCGACCTTGCCGTCGCTGCCTCTGGCCAGATAGGCCGAGAACCTGCGCTTCGTCTTGTTCGAGACAAAGCCTTTGAGCAGGTCGGTGCGCCCGTTGGCAAGCAGCTTGTTCATCTGCGCTCGCTCGATGGGCTGCTGGAGAATGATTTTGCCAGAGCGGAAATCGCAGGCCTTGGCAGGGCCGACAGCCTTTTCGCAAACATAGGCCATGCCATGCTCGAATATCCCGGCACCGCATTTTGGGCATTTACCGAGCGGTTCCTGGCCGCTGAAATCGACCGTTTCGGTCTCTCCCTCCCCTTGTCCGACCTGGCCGAAATCGAATTCGGGCAACTTGTCCGCATTCAGCCGGATCATTGCGGCGAACGGACGACCCATCTTGCTGCGGAATCCCTGCAGCGGGCCGACCACACCTCTGCTCAGAAGCTCATCGACCTCTTCGGGCTCGTACTGGCGGCCTGCAACGACCTTCCATAGCGAGTATTCGCATTTCTTGCATTGGAATTTCTTGTAGTTCTCCTGGATGACGCCGCCGCATTGCGGGCACGGCGTGGTCAGTGTGCTAAAGACTTCCTCGGGAATCTCACCATGCTTGATGCGGTCCACCATGAGTCGCGTCTGTTCGACGATATGGTTCATGAATTCGTGACGATCGAGATCCCCTGTTTCCATCTGCTTCAGCTTGTATTCCCAGTGTCCGGTCAACTCTGGCGAATGCAACTCGTCGATACCCAGCGTGGACAGGGCAACCATCAGGGAGAAGGCTTTTGCCGTCGGTTGCAGTTCGCGGCCGTTGCGATGTACATATTCTTCCTGGATCAGGCCCTCGATGGTTGCGGCGCGGGTGGCCGGGGTGCCCAGTCCGCGTGCAGACATGGCTTCGCGCAGCTCTTCCTCTTCCACCAGCTTGCCGGCACTCTCCATAGCGGTGAGAAGAGTAGCTTCCGTAAAGCGCGCCGGCGGCTTGGTTTGCTGCGCCTTCACCTCGACATCGTTTGCCCAGACGCGCTCTTTCGCTTTGATCGGCACGAGCTGCGGGTTTTCGTCGTCTCCCTGCACTTCCTTGCCGTAAACCGCCAGCCAACCGGCCGACACAAGCACCTTGCCTTCCGACTTGAAGGCCTCGCCCTCGACCCGGGTGATGCGCATGGTGACGTTGTACTCGGCTGCGGGAAAGAAGATGGCCAAAAAGCGCTTCGTCACCAGATCGTAAAGCTTCAGTTCGGCCTCGGAGAGGTGTTTCGGAACGGTGCCGGTGGGAATGATGGCGAAATGATCGGAAACCTTCGCGTTGTTGAAAATACGCTTGTTCGGATGGGCCCAGCCACCCTTGAGGATCTGGGCGGCGAAGCCAGCATAGGCCGTGACGGAAAAGTGTTTCAGGGTATCCTTGACCGTACCGATGTAATCCTCCGGCAGGTAGCGCGAATCCGTACGCGGATAGGTGAGCACCTTGTGCTTTTCGTACAAGGCTTGCGCCAGGGAAAGTGTCGTCTTGGCGGAAAAGCCGAATCGACCGTTGGCTTCACGCTGCAGCGACGTCAGGTCATAGAGCAGTGGCGAAAGCTGGGTGGTCGGCTTGCTTTCCTCTTCCACCGTGCCGTGCTTGCCGAGGCATTTCCTGCGCAGGGCCTCGGCTTTCCCGACATCCCACAAACGCTCGGCCTTGGCGTGTTCGTCGTCCGATCTGGAGAATTTTTCATCGAACCAGCGGCCGCGGTAAGCGCCGGCGACGGCGGCAAATTCAGCTTCCACCTCCCAGTAGTCACGCGGCCGGAAGGCGCGAATGCGCTCTTCGCGCTCGACCAGTATGGCCAATGTCGGAGTCTGTACGCGACCGACGGGTGTCTTGTGAAAGCCGCCTTCCTGCGAATTGAAGGCCGTCATGGCGCGCGTGCCGTTGATGCCGATCAGCCAGTCCGCCTCGGAGCGGCAGCGTGCGGCATCGGCCAGCGCATGCATTTCCTTGTCAGTGCGCAAGTGGGCAAAGCCCTCTTGAATGGCGGCCTGTGTCATCGATTGCAGCCAGAGGCGGCGCACCGGTTTGTCGGAATTGGCGTGCTGTACCAGATAACGGAAGATCAACTCGCCCTCGCGTCCGGCGTCACAGGCGTTGATCAGGCCGCCGACATCCTTGCGTTTCATCAGGCGCGTCAGCAACTTGAGGCGCTCTTCGGTCCTTTCGATCGGGTTGAGCGTGAAATGCGGCGGGATCACCGGCAGATGGGTGAAGGACCACTTGCCACGCTTGACCTCGTACTCCTCCGGCACGGCCAGCTCGAGCAGATGGCCGATGGCCGATGACAGCACGTAGTCGTCGCTCTCGAAGTACTCGCCCTTCTTAATGAAGCCGCCAAGCGCCCGGGCGATGTCCTGGGCGACGGAGGGCTTCTCGGCAATGATCAGTTGTTTGCTCATGCTGGCTGACGGTGCCGGAGCGGCCGTCAAGGCTTGGAAAGGGCGGGATGATAAGGACTGCGCGGGAGACTGGCAAGCAGGTTCGCAGCGCGCTCAGTGGAGATGGCGCACATCGTTGCCCGCAAGCAGCTCCTCCATGATCAGGGTGTCCATTGCCTGTTGCCGGTTCCACAGGACCATCAGCACGATGATCTTGAACCGCGCAAGCGCGACTGAATGGTCCTCCAGTGCCATGGCCCGTTCCAGAATCAGTTCCCGCATGAGCGGATTCAGCACGCCGGCGCTCTCGAGAAATGCAAGGAAACCGAGGCACTCGGGCTCGAGCTTGGCCGTCTCCTCGAGGGAATAGCAACGGGTCGAATTGCCGCGCGGGGCGCTCAGCGGCTGGCGGCCGGCGTCGTTCGTTTGAAGGCCGTCAAGCCAATGCAGGGCTTCGCTGATATCCTCGTCCTCGAAGCCGGCGGCGGAAAGCTTCAAGGCAAGTTGTTCGGGTTCGGGGCAGGTATCGGCGTGAAAATAATGTTCGAAGAGATAGACGAGTATGTCGAACATGTCGGCGCTGTTTTCGTTAGTTCATGTCGTGCCGATGCGCTGGAAACGCCCCCCCGGCAGGCTGGCAATCCTGCCTTCCAGCTCCATTTTCAAC
>Ga0163210_1000594_pt1 | contig 15349 bp, 16 predicted proteins | sample Kivu_220m_FD_113536 | JGI IMG/M metagenome (GOLD analysis project Ga0163210, IMG submission 113536) | Freshwater microbial communities from Lake Kivu, Western Province, Rwanda to study Microbial Dark Matter (Phase II) - Kivu_220m | ecosystem: Environmental > Aquatic > Freshwater > Lake ...
AGTAGATGGCCCGCAGCAGGTGGCGCGATTTATTCAGCTTTCTAATCGATTTGCGTAAAGCCGCAGTGGATATCTTCCCTCCGCATGCGTGCTCCAGCGACCGGGCGAACTCACGCAGCTGGGTTGTGTAGTATTGCACCGCGTCCTCGTCATTATTCCTGGGGACCTCCAGCATGTAGCTGAATCCACCATTGACATATGTCTTCCAGGCATCGTACATGCGGCGCATGCCGTCGCATGACCTGGCGAAAACCACGCCGTCCAGGCCTTTTAATCCGCCCTCCAATCCGCCCGACATCACGTTTTTGATATAGGGGCACAGGTTATGGTACAGGTAGCCGTCGGCTGCTGAGGTGGATTCGGCCTGCCCTGAGATGCGGACCGGTTGCAGCCCGGCGGCCATGATGATCTCCTCGGGCACCAGGGAGCAGAAATAGCCTATTTTGCGAACAGCGTTTCTCATGCACACCTCCGCAGATTGGTTTATATATCGACGTTCTTAAGCTTTTTTGCGGTCTTCCACTCTTACTTCCATTACGGTATGGCCCCACCCGCCGCACCTCACCCCGACGTCCGGGCAGCCGAAGCGCCTGAACATCATCTTGTTGGGATCGACCCCGGCGTACATCAGCTCGGCCACGGCGATCATATTTGCGGCCATGGCACTCAGCGCAAAAATACAAACGCGGTTGGGGCACATCTTAGTCAGCAGGCCCACGCCACGGCCGTCGAAATAGAACTTATCCCCTACCTTGTGTGCGGCATCGCAGCCGTTCGATTCGATTACCTCCACTACAACGGTCTTGTTCTGCATCGTTTCATTATATTTAGACATTGCGGCTATGTTCCTGGGGTCGGCACGGAAGATCTTCATCTCCTCATCGCTGTAGTTCAGGTGCTGCTGTAATTGATTCCACATATCTTCGCTGACTTTCATTTACTTTCTCCGTTTTAAATATTTTTTCCTGAAACTTATAGGATTCATCCGCGTTTCACAGCGCCGTCCGGCTATTTTTTCTTGCGGAGGGCGGCAATGTATTCCGGCGTGGCCCAAAACCCGCCCTGGCTGCAGTTTATCGGCTCCTCATCTTCGATATAGATCCAGACATTCTGCCTGAACGATTCGTCACCCTGCCCCTCCACCTCCACCATCACGTCCGTGATCTTTTTGTGCAGCAGCTTTTTCTGCTCATCCGTGAGCAGCCCCTTGATCGTCCTGATATTTACAAACGGCATATTAACCTCCTGCCTGATTTATTCGTCGAAGAAAAATTTCACGTCACGGTAACACTCGCCGCGGGTGTGCATCATACAGCCGGTCACCTGCGGCTCCGCCTCGTACTTGATTCCCAGCGTATCCAGCCAGGTATAGATGCGCAGCATGACCCCGCAGTCATAGCGGTCGATCACGCCCAGCGCCTTGACACCCTCATAGGCGAAGCATTTATGCCACCGGGAACGCACCAGGTTTTTCCCGAGATAGGTATACTCGTAGTCCATGAAATCGCCGGTGGACAGGGACATCGCCGAGTCGAACAATTTGCGAAAGTCGGCGAATGTCTCCACCTTTTCCATGCCGATGGCTTTCTGGATGCGCCTGGCTTCAATGGCGGCCATATCCCTGATCGCCCCTTTGTTGATCTTGTTGGTCTTTTCAATGCCGCATTCCTGCAGGCAGTTGTAGAACCACATGGCGTCGTGCGTCATCCAGTTTTTGTTCAAGAGCTCCCGCAGCTCCCGTTTTTCCAGCGGGATGGTATCCACTCTCATATCAATACTCCTCAGGTTAAGAATAGGTTAGGCATGCTATTTCCAGAGTCCCGCGCTCATCTCGCCTGTGATTACAGGTTCGAAGGAGTCGAAGGTGATGTCGCGCACCTTTGCCATCTTCGCCCAGAGCAGCTCATAGCCCCTGGTGCTTTTGGTCAGCACTACCTTTTTCTGCCAGGCTTCGATCTCTGCGGGGGTCGCCTCGCGCAACTCTCCCGCGGTGCCGTTGATGCTCACGGCCGGCGGCTGGCTGAACTTCCCCTGCAGCAGTGCCTTGCCCCAGAATATCTTGTCGGCGTTCACCGCCAGGACGGACACCCTGGGATTGCGCTTCAGGTTGCGCGGCGTGCGGGTGGGATACTCTTCGAAATAGAAGCCCGTGCAGTTATCCCGCAGTATCAGGCCGCCGATGGGGACCACGTGAGGCGAGCCGTCCTCGTTCACCGTGGCCATGGCAAAGTGCATGCAGCTTTTAAAGGCCTCCTCGAAGAGCTCCACGATGGTGGGCCAGTGCTTGCCTATTTCCATGACGTCTCCTTAAGTAACAGATATTTATTTCATGCGCGGCAGGCCGAGGCCGTACCACGAGATGATATTGCGTTGGATCTCGTTGGTGCCCATGGATATTATGGGTACGAAATTGGCCGAGCAGGAATATTCCCAGGAGCCGTTCATCACGGCGTAGGGGGAATGCTTCACCTGGCCGTAGGGTCCCATAATGTCCATGGCCGCGGTGGTCAGCTTCTCTCCCAGCTCGCTGGCGAAGACCTTCACGGCGGCGGCGTCCATCAGCCCCATCTCGCCCCGTGACTGCTGGTCAGCTACGCGGTAGGCCAGCATGCGCGCGGCCTCGATCTCGCAGGCCAGCCCGGCAAGCTGGTAACGCGTAACGTCGTCCTGCGCCAGGGTCTTGCCCCCGCGTTTCGTGTCGTTGCAGTAGTGCACCAGCTCCTCCATGCCCCTCACCAGTCCCATTACCATGTCCATGTTGGAGCGCTCGAACCCGGCCAGCACGTTAACCACGGCCCAGCCTTCGTGCTCCTGCCCCACGATGTTTTTCGCCGGGACGCGGACATCGTCCAGGTAGACCTCGTTGTAAATATGGTAATCGTTCATGTAGGGCAAAGGACGCACTGTGACGCCCTTGGCCTTCATATCGAAGAGGAGGAAGGTCAGGTTATGGTGCTTGTGCCCGTCGGGCGCGCTTTTGTACACGCCGAAGGCCCAGTCGGCCTTATGCGCGCCGGTGTTCCAGGTCTTCTGGCCGTTGAGGATGAACTCATCCCCCTTGCGGATGGCCGTAGCCGTCAGTGCGGCCAGGTCGGAGCCCGCATTGGGCTCGCTCCATAGCTCGCACCAGCTAACTTCGGCAGATGCGATGCCCGGCAGGAATTCCTTTTTGACTTCCTCGCTGCCCGCCGCCATCAGGGTAGGCGCCAGCATGCCTACGCCGAACACGTCCACGCCCGGGATATCGTAGTAGCCGCGGGCTTCGGCAAAGAGCACCTTGTCCATGATGTCGCCCGATCCGCCGTACTCTTTGGGCCAGCTCAGGGAGAGCCAGCCTCTTTTGGCGAATTCTTTGGCGCACATCCTGTGGAATTCCCAGCATTCGTCATACTCGTAGATGCTCTCCACGCCCACGTATTTGGCGGGAATTTTGGAGTTCAACTCCCGGCAGACCGCGTAAAACTCCGCCTTTTTCTTCTGCTGTTCATCAGTCAATTGAAAATCCATGATCCCTCCTTATATCGTCTGTGTTGTACTCATGTTAATCCATTATTACATTCTGTCATACAAAATGTCAAGACAAATTGTCATATTTTATTCCGTTCGCCGGCGGCTGATGATGAAGGGGGAAATTATTTAGGCAGTGCTTCCAGGACGATCTCGGGCAGCATCTTCACTTTCACGTCCGCCCTTCCCGCCAGCTTGGCCTGCAGGCTGTAGAAGCACCCGCTGCAGATATTGGCCACCGTGTTGGTCTTGATAGCTGCCAGCAGCTGCTCCTGGTGCGGGGGTATGTTACAGCACAGCTTGCTGTCCAGGTAGTTGACCTCCAGCCCCTCGATCTTCCTGAGCACGCTTTCCGCCGCGGCCACGTCAACCGGCTTGTCGGTGATGCGTCGGCGGAAGCGGTAGCAGCCTGCGTAGTAATCGATCTCCCTGGCCAGCTTGCCCCGTTTAAAGTAGCGGTCGATGAGCTCGCTGGAGGAGATTACTTCCAGGTCGGTCAGGTCGCTGTAGTTGGTATAGGTAGGCTCGCAGGCGGCGCAGAAAAGCGCGATCGATTTTGCTCCCAGCTCCTTTGCCTGCTTGAAATTCTCCACCACGAAATCGCGGGAGAGCTGCTTGAAGGCGGCGATGTCCTCCTCGTTCTTGGCAAACACAGCCGGCTGCCCCAGCGACATCCAGCCGCAGCAGTACTCTTTGCCCAGCAGCGTGTAGCTGACCTTGAAATGGTCCAGCACCTGTTTGAAAGCGCGAAAAGCCTGCGGCATGCCTTCGGCCTGGAAACATCCGGCGATGATCACGTATTCCGCCTTTTTCCCTGCGGGGTAACCTATCTCATCCTGCAGTATCTGCTTCTTGCGCGCGCCGTCGCCCACGGCAATGCCGTGTTCCTTAATGTTGGCTATGGACTTTTCGCTGATCATAAAACCCTCCAATTTAAATATTTTCCGGGGCGAGGTAATATAATAAATGTATAACATATCGTCATATTTAATGTCAACCACAAATTGTGATATGATTATGTCATGGTATTTCGTGAAATAGGCCTGAGGATCCAGCGGGCGCGGGAGGAGCTGGGTTTGACGCAGGAGGAGCTGGCCGCCAGGCTGGGCTGCACGCAATCGGCGCTTTCCAACTATGAGCTGGGCAAACGCAGGATGTACCTCAACCTCCTCAACGAGATCGCGCGCATACTCAATAAGCCGCTGGACTATTTCCTGGACGCGCCGCCCAGGGAGAGCAAAGTGGATAATGCGACCGCCCTGCTCAGCGATGTGCAACTGCGCGACATACTCATAGCCGCTTCCGAGCTGCCGCCGCGTGAAAGAAGGCAGGTGCTCGACTATATCAACTGGAGGAAGAGTCAGAAATGATAGGTTTCACCCTGACCGAGGAGCAGATCGCTTTACAGAAGGCGGCGCGTGATTTCGCCGATAAGCATATCCGGCCCTATGCGCGGGAGATAGACCGTCAGCCTTCGACGCACTTCGACTGGAAGATCGTGGACCGCTTCGTTGCCGGGGGATACATGGCATATAGCATTCCTAAAGAATATGGCGGGCCGGGGATCGATATGCTCACCTGCGCCATTGTGTGCGAGGAGTTCGCCGCCGCCTGCGCCGGCATGTCCGGCGTGCTGGGCGGCACCATGCTGTTCTGCAACTGCCTTAAGGTGGGTGGCACCGAAGAGCAAAAGAAGGAATATTTCACTCTGCTGGCGGACAACAAGGGCAGGGTGGGCGCCATGGCCCTCACTGAACGCCAGGCAGGGTCGGACATGGGCAACGTAGGGCTGCTTGCCCGCAGGGAAGGCGACGAATATATCCTTAACGGCATCAAGTGTTACATCAGTAACGCCGGCGTTGCCGATTTCTACATGGTGCTGGCCACTACCGACCCGGCCAAGAAATACGCCGGGCTGGACTTCTTCATCGTCCCTGCTGATACGCCGGGCTTTTCCGTAGGCAAGATAGAGGACAAGATGGGACTGCGCGCCGAGCAGACCGGCGAGCTTATCTTTGAAAACGCCAGGATACCTGCCGCCAACCTCCTGGGCAAGCCCAGTACGGGTTTTCTTATCGCGCTGCAGGCGCTCGACCTCAGCCGTCCCCTGGTGGCCGTCAACGCCGTGGGCATAGCCCGTGCGGCCTACGAGGTGGCGCTGGACTATGCCAAGAAGCGGGTGCAGTTCGGCCGTCCCATCTTTAAAAACCAGGCGGTGGCGTTCGCGCTGGCCGATATGGCCACTACCATCGACGCCGCCCGCCTCATGATCTGGCGCGCCTGCTCGCTTATAGATGAAGGCAAGGAATATACGAAGGAAGGCTCCATGGCCAAGCTCTTCGCCAGCGAGGCTTGCGTGGAGATCTGCAGCAAGGCCATGCATCTTGCGGGCGCAGCGGGTTACAGCCGCGACCTGCCCCTGGAGAAATACCTGCGCGACGCCAAGTCGCTCACCATCATCGAAGGCACCAGCGAGATACAGCGCCACGTCATCTCGGAGGAACTTTAGGCCTTTGCCCGCTATCGATTACGTCCACGGTTATTCCGGCGTGGAAAGCCGCAGATTGTCCGACCAGGCTAATACGCTGTCGCAGTTGCTGCACCACGACTCCATCTTCCCACCCGGGAGCAGCATACTTGAAGCCGGTTGCGGCACGGGCGCGCAGACCGTGATCCTGGCGCCGCAGAACCCGCAGTGTGTATTTACCTCCATGGATATCTCACCGCAGTCGTTGAAGGCGGCGCAGCGTTTGATCAAGAGCAGCGGCATCGCCAATGTACGTTTTCAACAGGCCGACATCTTCAGGCTGCCCTTCGAGGATGAGTCCTTCGACCACATCTTCATCTGCTTCGTGCTGGAGCATATCCCCCGCCCTGAGAAGGCTTTAAAATCATTGAAGCGGGTGCTGAAGAAGGGCGGCAGCATAACGGTGATCGAGGGCGACCACGGCTCGGCGTATTATCATCCCCGGAGCAATGCGGCGCAGGCCGCTATACAGTGCCTCATCGATATCCAGGCTGAGCTGGGGGGCAACTCATTGATAGGCAGGGAGCTTTACCCGCTTTTAACCTCCGCCGGGTTCAGGGACTGCTCGGTATCTCCCCGCATGGTGTATGCCGACTCCAGCAGGCCGCAGATGGTGGACGGCTTCACCAGGAAGACCTTCACAGCCATGGTCAAAGGTGTTAAGGAGCAGGCGCTCAACCGTGGCCTCATCGACCCCGAGACCTGGCAAAAAGGCATCCGCGACCTTTACCGCACCGCAGGCCGCAACGGCACCTTCTGTTATACGTTCTTCAAAGCTACGGGCATAAAATAAGGTTGCACCAGGGTTGCAACCATTTTTGAACGTGTTTTGTAGCGGCGGGACTTCAGCCTCGTCTTCTCACCAGAATTAACGCCGATTTAGATAATTTGCCATGGTTTACCAACAGTGACGGGCCTTTCCCTTTAATATAATTTATATAAGCCAGTTTACAAATCATTTCAATGAGCCGGAAATTGCATCCCAACCAAATCGCCGAAGTGCTAACAACAAAAGGCGATATTTGGATGATGGATGGAATCTGCCGATCTCTCCTGACGTATGCTTGTAGCCATGTGATTTCAACAACCGCACCAGGTTATCAAGAGTAAATGGCTCTCCCGCTACATCTATTGCTTCCCAATTATCCCTTGCTTTTGCAATCCAATTTTGTTTTATATCATTAAAAAGTAGAGATGTTTCAATATGCATGCAGAAGCTGAGATTGAGAATCCCATATTCCAAAAAAACTCCCAGTAAATCTGCTCCTTCCGATTTAGTGGCATTGTCAGAAATTAGTTCCTCTTTGAATCCCCTAATGGCTGCCGCCGATAACATGGCATTTCCGAACATTTGATCTTGTTCATTGATCTGTTCTTCGAAACTTGTAGACCACGATAATGGATGATAATTTGCATTTTCGGAACGCTGGCAAAGTATTATTTGATTATCACCCGTCGTAACTATTACGTGAACCACAGCCACGCCAGGCAGATTATACTTGCCAGGCTGTAGCAGGTGGCAAGCCCAGTTCTTTTTAAGTGCCCGGATTATATCGTCTTTCCGTACACTTGCCTCGTTCAAGCTCCAGTGGAATCCTGTACTTTCTTCATAGGTGGTAGGAACAATGGTAATTCGCAGGCCAGGGATATCCTTTGGTAACTGTTCGAGAACCACAACGCGGTATTTTATTTCCCGGCCCGTACCGGCCAGCTTCTCCTTCCATGGCATCAGTAAATTAACTGTCTGCGGATTCAATGGATAATCATTATCGCCCGCAAGCTCAACTTCAATGGAATTTGAAGGCCATCCTGACGGCAAAGGAGCACGCACAGTTTCTACTGCGCCATCTACAGCAAGGATACTTGAACCACAGCTAACTATGAAGCCAGCAATCTCAGGATCTACCCCAAGGATTGTACTAATATCAAAAGACTTCATATAATTTCCCTAACGGACATCCCAGACAACTTCAAAGTCTACCAGACATCTAGATAGAGAATCAGACCACTTAAATCCACTTCGGCTGCTAACTTTCGTCTCTTTGAACAGGCATCATTTTATAAGCAGACTCTCTTAGAGTATTAGCTGTAAAGAACTTATAGCCTCCACGAAGTAGATCAGATACACTATCATAGGCCAGTTTCCCACCCGGGAGAATAATTGCTCCGAGGTTTTGTTCCCCAATCCAGATTGCAACACCAGCAGCGATCAACCAAAGGTAGTTCGGCATATGAGGCAAAGTTCGCTTTTCAAGGCATGCCGCAAGTGCATTCACGTGTTGTTCAACCGCCTGGTATTTGCCAAGCAGGTCTGTAGACAGAAGTGCAGTCTGGAAGCCATCGCGTGTCTTTGTAGTCTTATTACACACATCGATAATCTCATTCCACGATAATGTAGCTGGGTCCCTGTTCAAAAACGGAACTAAGATTTTACCCGAGAAAGGTGAGTTAACGATCTTCCCGTTTCTAATTGTGGTTGGAACCAGTGCATCAGTAGGTCTGTCTAGGTATACTCCAACTGGAGCAGAAAGTGGTAGATTACTCTGTGAACCACCTTCAGCACCCATCGTATTCTGTACAGCACAGTTCCAGGCTTGGATTACTGTATGCCACACAATTTGATGTTTATCTGGCCATCCGTTTTTATCCAGTGTTTCATAGATCATTGATCTCCGGTGCCGAGCTTGTTCATCTTTAACATTAGTGGTTATATGCTTGATCGTTTGATCGATATACTTCTCATACTCTGGAAATAACACAGAATTCCCTGCGATAGATTCCAACACCTCAAAAAAAGATTGAATACGAACACCAGATGGAGGCTCAGCTACGGGCGCCCTTGATGACTCAGAGGCAAAATGGTCGACCGCCCACAGCGTTCCTTCTAACCGTTTGTGGTACTTTGGCCATTTGATCCTGACAATGTGACCTATCGTATCTTTCCTGTCTTCAAGCAATTGCTGGCTAGGATCTAGACTCTTAGCACTTAGTATCGCTTGACCAAGTTCCTTCACCGGATGTGCGTCTTCAAATGCAGAGGACACCCATCCGGTCACAGCCGACCGACGAATGCCGCTGGTAGCAATTGAAAATCTTCGAGGACCTTGACCTTGAGGCTTAGCCACTAGATGGAAGAAAGTTGGATATTCTTTCAAAAACCTTCGAAATTCTGGATCTGAAAATTGTTCAAGTATGAAACTGCTATCTATAATTTGAATATCACTGAGGATTAGTTCGTTACCAAAGAGAGCATGCAGCTTGATCATTCTAGCTAAAGCAGATGACACAGGTGGTGAATGCCCCATTTTAAGACGCTCCGCCACTCGGATGTATTCCCCATCCAACCAGTGTGCATAGAGTTTCATAATCTCGCCTTTAATTTATACTTGCATAAATAGATATCCCAAAATCATTATTATACAACGTCCATTATTTCACAAGATTAAAAGGGACAGAGTAATAGAAATTAAGTTGGATACCTGCCAAGATTAATCACTGCTCCCAGTGACCATAAATTAAGTACTCAAAACCAGCGTCCCGTTTATCCCGCCGAAGCCGAAGGAGTTGGATAGAGCCACTTTAACGTCAGCCTTGCGGGCTTCGTTGGGCACGTAGTCTAAATCGCACTCCGGGTCGGGGAATTCGTGGTTGAGGGTGGGGGGAATGATGCCGTGCTTGAGCGTGAGCAGGGTGAAGATGGCTTCCACGGCGCCGGCAGCGCCCCACATATGACCGACGGCGGACTTGTTGGAACTCACCGCCAGTTTCCTGGCATGCTCACCAAAGACTGCCTTTATAGCTTTGGTCTCGCCCAGGTCGTTGAGCACGGTGGCGGTGCCGTGCGCATTGATGTAATCCACCTGCTCCGGCTCCACCCCGGCGTCTCGCAGAGCAAGCCTCATGCAGTCTGCCTGCACCCTTCCCTCGGGAGAGGGCGCCGTATAGTGGTAGGCATCGCAGTTGTTACCATACCCCAACACCTCTCCGTATATCCGCGCGCCGCGCCGCTTTACGCTCTCCAGCAGCTCCAGCACCAGCACGCCGCTGCCCTCACCCGACACGAACCCGTCGCGGTCGCCGTCGAAGGGGCGGCTGGCCCTGTGCGGCTCGCCGTTGCGCTTGGACGCCATTGCGCCCAGCGCATCCAGCGACCCCATCATGATCTCGTTCACGGGCGCCTCGGCGCCTCCCGCAATCATCATATCGGCCTCGCCGTGCTGAATGGCCCTGAACCCCACGCCGATGGCGTTTGTACCTGCCGCGCAGGCGTCCATGACGCAGTGGTGCGGGCCGCGGCAGCCGAACTCGATGGCGATCACGCCCGACATGAGGTTGCCCGCCGCATTGAGTATCAAAAAGGGCGGCACCTTGTTGAGCCTGTTCTGCTCCACCAGGCTGAAAACCGGCCTGAAATAGTTGTGCGCGCCCACGGCTGTGCCCATGACCACACCCGCGCGCTCCGGGTTCTCCACCTTGCCCTTAAAGCCGGAGTCCTCCACAGCCATCCTGGCCGCCGCCAGCGCGTACTGCATGAAGATATCGAAGCGCCGCGTAAACTTGCTGTCCATGAAGTCCAGCGGATTGAAATCCTTTACCTCACCGGCCACGCGGCACTTGAGCTGCGAGGCGTCGAAATGCGTGACGGGGCCGATCCCGGACTGCCCGCCGCAGATGGCCTCCCAGCTTCTCTGCATACCGGTGCCCAGGGGCGAGACCATCCCCATGCCGGTTACAACTACTCTGCGTTTATCCTGCATAATCTATCTTCAAATTCCTTTCTCATACAATTGACGTTAAATGATGCTCAGCTCCCTGCGGATGGCGTCCACCATGCCCGATCCCGCAGCCTGCCCGGCGAAGCGCACGGCGTTCTTCATGGCCTTGGCCCTGCTGCGCCCGTGCGATACGATGACGTTGCCGTTCACGCCCAGCAGGCACGACCCACCGTACTCGCTGAAATCCATGCGCCTGAGCATGGAGCCCAGGCCGCCGTTGCCTGAAGTCGTCATATTCTCCGGCGCAACGCCGGCGGGAAGCGCCGACCCTATCATGCCTTTAATAAAGTCGCCGAACCCTTCCAGCGATTTTAGCAGCACGTTGCCTGTGAAGCCGTCGGTCACCAGCACGTCGATCCTGCCCTTCAATATATCCTGACCTTCTATATTGCCAATGAAGTTGAGCCCCGACTCTTTAAGCAATTTATGCGCCTCGATGGTCAGGCTGCTGCCTTTGACCTCCTCCTCCCCATTGTTAAGCAGCCCGATCCTGGGCGACGGCACACCCAGGTGCAGACGCGCGAAGACGTTGCCCAGCCTGGCGAACTGCAGCAGGTAGCCCGGACGGCAATCGGCATTGGCGCCGCCGTCTATGAGCAGGAAAGGGCCGCCCGCGCTGACGGGGATGACCACACCCAGCGCCGGACGCTCGATGCCCTCGATGTTTTTCAGGTAAAGGTAAGATGCCGCCAGCACCGCGCCCGTGTTTCCCGCCGAGACGAACGCTGAGGCCGCGCCGTCTTTGACCAGCCTGATGCCCTTCACGATGGACGAATCGGGCTTGCCGCGCACCGCCTGCACGGGATGCTCGTGGCAGGTGATGGCCTGCGAGGCATCCACTACCTCGATCCCTGCGACTCTGCCCTCCTGTGCCAGCAGGGCGTCTATGGCTTCCCTGTCGCCCAGCAAAACGAGCTCCAGATTATTTTCGCGTGCGGCCTGGACGGCGCCCTTGACTATCTCCTGCGGGGCGTAATCGCCGCCTGAAGCGTCAACCGCAATTTTCATGTATCTCTCTCCGTACCTTAACCGTAATCATAGAATCCTTTCTTCGATTTACGACCGTATCTGCCTGCGGCTACCATCTTCTTCAGCAGAACCGGCGGCGCGAAGCGGTCGTCCTTCATCTCATCGTACATGGCCTCGGCGATGAAGCAGGCCGTATCCAGTCCCACAAAGTCGGCCAGCTTGAGCGGCCCCATGGGATGGTTCAGCCCCAGCATCACGGCGCGGTCGATATCCTCCCTGGTCGCCTGTCCGGACTCCACCAGCCGTATGGCCTCCAGGAAGAAGGGCATAAGCAGCCGGTTCACGATGAAGCCCGGTATGTCCGGCGCTATCACCACGGCCTTGCCCAGCGATTCGCCGAAGGCGCGCGCCACACGCAGCGTCTCGTCGTCCGTGGCGATGGTCTTTACGATCTCCAGCAGCTTCATGGCCGGGACAGGATTGAAGAAGTGCAGGCCCAGCACCTTCTGCGGCCTTTGCGTCACCGCCGCCATATCGATGATGGACAGGCAGGAGGTATTGGTGGCCAGTATGGCGTCGGACTTGCAGGTCTTGTCCAGCTCGCGGAAGAGCCTCTTTTTCAGCTCCAGGTTCTCCGTGGCGGCCTCGATCACCAGGTTGCAGTCCGCGAAGTCCTTTAAATCCAGCGTGCCCCTGATACGCCCCATAACTGCCTTTCTGCCGTTTTCATCCAGCTTGCCCCTTCTCACCGAGAGTGTCAGCGAGGCGTCGATGGCCTCGATGCCGTTATCCAGCAGTGCCTGGCCGGCCTCCATAACGATTACATCGTAGTTCGCCGCCGCGGCCACCTCGGCGATGCCGCCTCCCATGATGCCGCAACCCGCCACGCCCACTTTCTTTATATCGGTAACTTCCATTACTCTCCCTTATTTGTACCTGTCATTGGCCCCTGAAAACGGGCTTCCTTTTCTCAAGGTAAGCCCGGCAGCCTTCATCAAAATCCGCGCTGTCAGCGAGCGCGCCGTTGAGCGAGCTTTCCAGCTCCAGCCCTTTTTCCAGGGACATGCCCAGCCCCTGCATCAGCGCCTGCCGCGCCGCCCTCACGGCCAGCGGCGCAGCTTTGCAAATCGATTGCGCTATGGTCATGGCAGAGGACATCAGCTCGGCGCGCGGCGCTACCTTATTCACCAGCCCGTATTGCAGCGCGCGATTGGCGCTGATGGGACGCCCCGTATAGAGCAGCTCGGCGGCTATGCACAGCGGCACGGCGCGCGATATCCTCTGCGTGCCTCCCCAGCCCGGTATCAGCCCCAGCGTGACCTCAGGGAAGCCGAACACTGCGTTCTCGGAGGCAATCCTGATATCGCAGGCCAGCGCCAGCTCCAGTCCACCGCCCAGTGCTGCGCCGTTGACGGCAGCGATCAGCGGCTTCCACAGCTTCAATCCGCGCATGATATCAGGCGGCTCCGCATGCCGCCCTCCCTGGCTTTGCTTCAGCAGAGGCAGCATGGTAGCCACATCAGCGCCCACGGAGAAAGCGTTGCCCGCGCCGGTGACGATCCCAACCCACAGGGCATCGTCGTCCCTGAATTCAGCCAGGACGCGGCTCAGGCCCTCAGCCATCTCGGGGTCAATGGCGTTGAGCGCCTCCGGGCGGTTCAATCTAATAACAGCTATCCTGTCCTCTTTTTCGTAATCTACGGGCATGCCTGTATCCGCTGGAATTCAGTTCATGATTTTGAGCAGTTCGCTTATATGGTAAACACGCACTTCGGGATCAATACGCCTGATCAGCCCGCCGAGCACCTGGCCATGGCCAATCTCGTAGAAGGCAGCCACGCCGTTTTTAATCATATTTTCCACCGAGCGCTGCCACTGCACGCAGCTTATCAACTGGTCCGACAACTCCTTCCTGATGGCTGCGCTGTCTCCCAGCGACTCCGCAGTGACGTTCGAGACGACGGGGCAGGCAGGATCGCTGAAACTGCACTCCGCGATGGCCTGCTGCAGTCCCTCGGCGGCAGGCTGCATCAGCCTGGAATGAAAGGCGCCGCTGACCTTGAGTGTCATGACGCGGCGGATGCCTCGCTCCAGTGCCAGTTTGAAAAACTCGCCCAGCTTCAAGGCGGCGCCGCTGACAACCACCTGGCCGGGACAGTTTATGTTTGATATCTCGGTCTCCGTTATATTACATATCTCCCTGATTGCCGCCTCGTCAACCCCGATGACTGCAGACATGCCGCCGGGAGTTGCCTTTCCGGCCTCGTACATCAGCCGTCCCCTCTCGCGCACCAGCCTGAGCGCGTCGGCAAAGCTCAGCGCGCCGCAGGCCACCAGCGCCGAGTACTGCCCCAGGCTGTGCCCGGCTACAAAGCCGGGAACCGGGAAGCTGTCACCGTGCATTTCCTGCGCAGCCCTCAAGTAAGCTACGCTCACCGTCAGCACGGCGGGTTGGACGTTGACCGTCTTGACGAGTTCATCTTCCGGCCCGTTGAAACATAGCCTTGATAGTGAAAATCCCAGCACGGAATCGGCTTCCTCGAAGACCTGCCGCGCCGCAGCATAATTCTCATATAAGTTCAGCCCCATGCCCACCGACTGCGAGCCCTGCCCGGGAAAGATAAAAGCTACCTTGCGCGGTGTCATCTGATGCATTCCTCGTATTTACTGCCGCTCATGGCGGCGACCACCTTCTCCGCTTCGGCCACGATACCCTCGATGATATCCTTTACAGGCCTGATATCTTTAATCAGGCCGGCGACCTGTCCCGCCATCAGCGATCCCTCTTCCACGTTTCCCTCGATCACGCCGCGGTACATGCTGCCCCTGCCCAGTTTATCCAGCTCCTCTACAGGTGTGCCCGCCTTCTCCATGGCGGCAAACTGGCGCGTGAACCTGTTCATCAGGCAGCGCACGGGGTGCCCCGTGGACATGCCCGTGACAACCGTGGAGCGGTCGCGCGCCTGCACGATCTGTTCCTTAAATTTAATATGCGCGATGCACTCGGTCGAGCAGATGAAGCGCGTGCCCATCTGCGCTCCCTGTGCGCCCAGCGCCAGCGCCGCAGCCAGCCCGCGCCCGTCGGCTATTCCACCCGCGGCTATCACCGGGACCTTCACGCTGTCCACGATTTGTGGGATGAGAGGAAAAGTGGCGGTGTCGCCTATATGCCCTCCTGACTCCATGCCCTCGGCCACGAAGGCGTCCACGCCCTGCCTGTCCAGCCGTACGGCCAGCGCCACGCTGGAAACCACCGGGATGACCTTAATGCCGGCTTCTTTCAATGCCGGTATGCAGTTGCCCGGGTTGCCCGCGCCGAAGGTGACCACGGGCACAGCCTCATCGAGGACTACCTTCAAATTGTCCTTGAGGAAGGGGGACATCAGCATAATGTTCACGGCGAAGGGGTTGTCGGTGAGCTCCCTGACCTGCCTGACGTGCTCCTTGAGCCATTCCGGGTGGGCATGGCCGCTGCCGATGGTGCCCAGCCCGCCGGCCGCCGATACGGCCGCCACCAGCTCGGAAGTGCCCAGCCAGGCCATGCCGCCCTGGACAACGGGGTATTTGATTC
>Ga0163210_1000597_pt1 | contig 15312 bp, 13 predicted proteins | sample Kivu_220m_FD_113536 | JGI IMG/M metagenome (GOLD analysis project Ga0163210, IMG submission 113536) | Freshwater microbial communities from Lake Kivu, Western Province, Rwanda to study Microbial Dark Matter (Phase II) - Kivu_220m | ecosystem: Environmental > Aquatic > Freshwater > Lake ...
AAAAAAAACATGGGGGACGCGCTAGTCACGCAACCGCGGAACCAGCGCGACGACGTTCGTTACAATCGGTGCAATCAGTGGACTGATGCCGATCACTATCGCGACTTGATCTGTCCGTTCTTGCTTCACTACGTCGTATCTGTATAGGCCTGAAAGGACCGGGTTAGGATGCCAGTTTGTCATCCAATCTCTGAAGCAGGTTATTTGTGTTCCTTCCCCTGTGAGGATGTACATGCCGTCTTCATTTATGAGAGCTGACGCATCATGGTAAAGCTTTGCTCGTTTCGCCGGATCGGTTTCAACACGGCCTTGGTCTATGAGGCTGTCAACCTCCGGGTTATTGTAGCCTGTTCTGGCCGCGTAGTACCCCGCCGAGTGTCCGTAGGTGAAGATGAAGTTGTCCGCGTCTGCGAAGTCTGCGCCCCAACCGATGAAGTATATTGGAAGCTCACGCGCGTTGACTTTGGCCAGGTAAGACGGCCAATCCAGTTCCTGAACGGTGAAAGTGATGCCGAGGTTTAGGGCGTTCACGGAATCGGCCAAGAGCAAGCTTCCAAGTCGACGCACCTCGTTTCCTGCATTGTAGTTGATTTCGAGCTTGTCACCATCCTTGAACGCGCCGGCAGTCTTTGCAGCAGTGAAGTACTCTTTTGCCTTTGCCGGGTCATACTCAGGTCTTGGTATGGTTGTGTCAGGAAGCAGAGCTTGCGGGACGGCACCGTATGGTTGAATTGTGAAACTGTTGGTTATTGACTTTATGTATTCAGGGTAGTTGAAAGCGTATTGCATGCCCTTCCTGAAGTCCTTATTGTCCATCGGCTTGATGTACGTATTCATTTGAAGGGCCGCATTCGAGAGATATGGGTCCACACTGAACGTGTAGCCTGCTTTCAGTGGCACGATCTTCTGCTCGTTCAGCCAAGCGTCTTTCTGAATGACGTCAAACGCGTTTGAGGCCGGGACATATATGAAGTCCGCGTCGCCAGCATAGAAGGCCAAAAGTCGTGTGTTGAATTCGTCAACGTATTGGATTATTATTTTTTGAAGACTTGCTTTTGGTCCCCAGTAATCTTCGTTGCGTTCCAAAACGATCCTTTCTTTTGGCACCCACTCAACGAACTTGAATGGGCCTGTTCCGACCGGATGTCTGTCAATAACCTCGTTGGCGAAACCTGGTATGGAGCCTCCGTTCTGATCGACCCATGCCGGAGAGATCAGTTTGGGATAGTTCCCAAGCATGGACGCAAACGGAGCGTATGGCATTTCGAGTGTTATCTGGAATGTTAGGTCGTCAATCACCTTGACCGGCTCACCCGCGAGATACGCGTCAACTTCTGTCTGGTTCGTTACTCCCCAAGTGTTTGCTTCGATGTACCGTGTTACTCCCTTGACTACACCATAGAACAGCGACGAATAACCCTGCGGGTTGTTCATTAGAACCATTCGGTTGAAGTTGTACTTGTAGGCATTCGCGTCCATTGGTGCTCCGTCCGAGAACTTGATGCCCGACTTAAGTTTGAATGTGTATACGAGCCCATCTGAGCTGATGGTGTATCCTTTTCCATCGCCATAGCTCGCATCAAGCAGCAGTGGAACAATCTTCGTAGTAGTCCCGTCGTAGGCGAAGAGCCCTTCACAGATGAGTTCGAGAACGGAATTGCCTGCACTCTCGTAGTTCCATCCTGGGTCAAGAGTCTGAGATTCGCCTATGGTCATCTCGATGAGCGTCTCTGGGTTCGGAACAAGCGGCTTCGCTGAGGGCAAGTACGCATAGTAGTATCCCGCTACTCCAATAGCGAGCAACACAATTATCACGACAGCTCCGATCAACTTCTTGTTTGCAGCCATTGACATTTTTCTATTCTCCTTTCTATTCTTCTTTCAGCAGGACCGTTGCCTGCACACCCCATAGATAGATGGAAGTGGCTTTAAGCATGTCTGTTTCACATAGTCTATCTCAGGTTCCAATTGACTATTTCGAGGCCGTCGAGAAAGACCCTTCAACGCTCAAGTTGGCGCTTCTCGTCCCTCGGCTGCATTGCGAGGCTTCGGCAACTTCAGAACGGTCAATCCTGCTCGTGTACTAATCGAGAGACATGAAGTGGTAAAATGAACTGCACGCCACGGATCTCCCTTAGGCGCTTGCTGATAGAATGGTCGAGATACCCCCTGTACTGGTTTCTGCTGGGATTGGCGATAGCATTGAGCGCAATGGATGTTGTGTGGACTCTCAAATGGATTCAGACCTACGGTGCTATGGGCGAGGCAAATCCGGCGACAAGGTGGCTCCTTGAGAGCGGCTTGGGACTCCTCTGGTCTTTCGTCAGTGTCGCGCTGACATGTTTGGGGGTGGTTCTCCTGAGCTCGATGTGTGCCCTTCTGGTCGGCGTGGACAGGACTGGCACCGTAATCGGACTGGCGCTTCTGCTCACTTCAAGGACAGTAGTGGCTCTTTCGCATATGTTGTTCTACACCGGTTTGGCTACGACAGTACTCGTTGTGGTTTTCGCTGCGCCGTTAGTCTTTTGCCTATTTCGAGCTATTCTGGCACCAGGTACCCCAAGCTGGATTGCGCACTTGTTGCACCTCGGAGCTGAGAGTGCCAGGGACGCGAGGATAGCTTTCATTACTCATCCTTCTAGACAAGTCTCACACCATCTTGAGCAAGTCCGAACTGTCTCCAAAGACAAAGCATGGGGACGAGTTCACGTAAGGAAGCTTGCCACCTGGCTTGCTGTGGCGATTCTGGCCCCAGCCGTAGGACTGTTGCTCATCGAGTTCATCTCCTATTTTGGAGACATGGAATCACTGCCGGACTGGATGAAACGACTTGGAATTGTGTCCGAGGTACAAGGTCGAGTATTCGGAGTATCTCTCATTGTGATTCTAATTGTCACAGGGATTCTCGTTTACGCTATCCTTCGCATCTTCGATGCACTCGGAGGAGTCGGGCCAGAGTCGGACTCAGCAAACCGTCGGCCGTTGCGTGAAAGCATCTAGCGCGGACCAGAATCGCTCTAAGGATCACAACCAGACTACCGCCACATGAAACTCGCTGGTTGTGGACAATCCTCTGATTGAAGTCGTTGAACTCAAGAAATGGTTCCCTGTTAGAAGAGGGTTCCTCACAACGTTGGCTTCGTCCAAAGAGGCCCGCGTAAGAGGAGTGGATGGTGTTTCTTTCGGGGTTGAGGAAGGTACGATCTACGGCCTCGTCGGCGAGAGCGGATGCGGAAAGACAACCACAGGTAGATTGACGTTAAGGCTTGTTGAGTCGACCGGTGGAAATATCTACTATCGCGGGACCGACATCACATCAATCCCTCATGAGAGAATGAAGACCCTCAGACGTGAGAGGCAGACAACATTTCACGACCCCTTTGACTCCATCAACCCAAAGATGACGGTTTTTGATATCATTGCGGAGCCTCTGAGCATTCACGCAATTGGAGGGAGCGAGTCGGAGAGAATCGAGCTTGTCTCCAACATTCTCAAGAGAGTCCAAGTAGTCCCACCGCAGGACGACTTGTTCAGGTATCCGCATGAGCCCAGCGGCGACCAGAGGCAGAGGGTCGCCATAGCCCGGGCACTGATCCTGAATCGCAGGTTTGTCTTCGCCGATGAGCCAGTCTCAATGCCTGATGTCTCGATAAGAACAGAAGTCCTGAATCCAATGGTGGACCTGAAGACCCAGCTGAAGAGCTTGACCTACCTATTCATTACGCATGACTTGGCGATCTCCAAGCATGCTGCAAACCAAATTGGGGTCATGTATCTTGGAAGGATCGTCGAACACGGCCCCACGGAAGAAGTGATCGACAATCCCGCCACCCGTACACTCAGGCCCTGCAGGCAGCAGTTGCGATCCCCGAGGTGCGAGTTGAAGAGAAGGAGATCCCCATCCAAGGAGAGACACCTAGCCCAGTCAATATCTCAAAGGGATGCCGATTCCACCCACGATGCCCATATGCCTTCCATAGGTGCAAGCAGCTAGAACCCGAACTCCTTTAATTCAGACCGAGGCATTTCGGTTCCTGCCACCTTCTTGAGAAGAGATAGACAGACCACCATCCCAGGATGGTCGGCAAAGCCAAGCTGCTGCCAAGTACTAGAGCCGGAGGCAGCGGCACCTACTTTGAGAACGAGTGGTACAGAAAGCACGCGACACAATGATCCTTTCCTACGTCCTTCAGGTCTGGTTCTTTCTCCTTGCAGATAGCCATGACTTGTGGGCAGCGCGGGTGAAATCGACAACCCGAAGGCGGGTTTATCGGACTCGGTATCTCTCCTGCCAGCGCAACTCTCTCCTTTCTTGTGGATGGATCAGCAATCGGCACCGCAGCAATCAGGGCTTTTGTGTAGGGATGCAGAGAATCCTCAAAGAATTCGTTAGACTCCGCAAACTCCACGATCTTTCCAAGGTACATCACTGCCACCTTCTGGCTCACGTACCTGACTGACCCCAAGTCGTGCGAGATGTACAGGTAGCTTACGCCTATCCGATCCTGCAATTCCTTCAACAAGTTCAGGATCTGGGCCCTTATCGAAACGTCAAGCGAAGATACGGGCTCGTCGGCGACTAGGAATTCGGGGTTCAAGACCAACGCCCGAGCGACGCACACACGTTGCCTTTGGCCTCCGCTAAGCTCATGTGGGTACCGATAGAAGAATTGCTCCGCAGGGACAAGTTGAGCGAGCTCCAATGCCTTTCTTACCATTTCTTGCCTCTCTGCAGCGGAGGACCCTATCCCATGTATTGCCGGTGTCTCTTCGACTGTGTCATAAATCGTCATTCCAGGATTCAACGATTCATACGGGTCTTGGAAGATTATCTGAAAACTTCTTCGCATGCTCTTAAGTTCGCTGCCCCTGAGCGCCATCACATCTTTTCCGCGGATGCACACGCTTCCACTAGTCGGTTCGATCAAGCGCACGAGCAAGCGACCAGTTGTAGTCTTGCCTGACCCGCTCTCGCCTGCCAGACCGAGCGTTTCCGATTCTCCAATCCGGAAACTGATGTCGTCGACTGCGTGGACGTATCTCTGCTTCCTTGAGAAGACCGAGGGTAGAAAGCCGGTCGAGGCAGAGAAGTACTTCTTAAGGTTCGTCACCTCGATTAGGTTGTCGCCGGTCATGCGTTGTCCCTCAGACTTCTCCTGCGAAATGACAGGCTGCGTAGTGTTTCATCCTGATCTCTCGCAATTCGGGTTCATCTTCAGAGCAGATTGGAGACTTTCTGTATGGACACCTCGGATGGAAGTGACAGCCCCTTGGCGGGTTGATGAGGTCTGGAGGGTCCCCAGGTATGGATGACAATTTAGCGTCGCGGGCTCTTACATCCGGGAAGGCGGCAAGTAGACCACGCGTATATGGATGCAGTGGTTTCTTGAACAGGCTGACGGCGTCGCAGTATTCCGCCACCTTTCCAGCATACATGATCGCCACTTTGTCGCAGGTTTCCGCTATGATCGAGAGGTCATGCGTTATCAGTATCATGGAGAGTTGGAGTTCCTTCTGAAGCTCTTGCATCAATTTGAGGACTTGCGCCTGAACGATCACGTCAAGCGCTGTAGCCGGCTCGTCTGCTATGACAAGGTCGGGGTTGCACGCCAAGGCCATAGCAATCATTGATCGTTGCCTCATACCACCGCTGAGTTCATGGGGGTAGCTGTCGTACCTAGACTTGTCCACTCCAACCAACCGGAGAAGCTCTTCTGACCGCTGTCTCGCATCGTCTTCACTTACGTTCTCGTGTAGGAGCATTCCCTCAGAGATCTGTTCCCCAATGCTGAAGACAGGATTGAGAGCGTTCATCGCTCCCTGAAATACGATCGACATCCTTTTCCAGCGGTACCTTCGGATGTCTTCATCCGATACCTTCGCCAAGTCCTGTCCGTCGAAGACAACGCTGCCTCCGACAACTTTTCCGGGAAATGGCAGTAGTCTGAGAATCGACAGTGCAACAGTTGTCTTTCCGCATCCAGATTCGCCGGCCAGTCCGAGCGCTTCACCTTTCTCTACGGTGAAGCTGACGTCGTCCACAGCCTTAACCGGTCCCTCTAGTGTATAGAAGTAAGCCTGCAGATTATTCACTTCCAGAAGTGCCATTGATCTCACGACCTCTTGCTTTCACCTGCGCCTCAGCTTGGGATTCAGGACCTCGTCCATTGCGTATCCAACGAAGATGAAAGCGATCGAAACAAGAGCGATGCAAAGCCCTGGAAAGACGATCCACCACCATTCCTTCATGACGCCATAGTAGTGCGCCAAATAGAGCATTCTTCCCCATGTAGGAACTGTGGGGTCGCCGAGGCCGAGCCAACTTAGAGCAGCTTCAGTCACTATTGCAGCTGGTACAGAAAGCGCAAGCTGAGCGAACGCAAGAGACATCACGTTCGGCAGAAGATGCTTGAACATTATACGACTTGATCCTGCACCGGCGGCTCTTGCAGCTTCAATGAACGTACGCTCCTTGTAGCTGAGCACCTGAGACCTAATTACACGAGCTATCGACATGAAACCTAGCAGGCCTATCAGGATCACAAGATTCCATATTGACGGGCCCAGGACTGCGATCAGCACCAGCAGGAGGGGAAGTCCTGGAAGCACAAGCAGCATATCATTGAACCTCATCAAGACTTCGTCAGTTGCACCACCAAGGAATCCTGCTGCAAGACCTAGCATCACTCCTATGACGACTGACAAGAGAGATGCCAATATGCCAATGATTAGAGAGAGTCTCGCACCGTAGATCAGTTGAGAGAAAAGGTCTGCTCCGAATTGGTCAGTGCCCAAGTATCCAAACACGCTACCGTATCCACGAAATGTAACATCGTCCGCGTACACCTTAACGTTGGCTTCACTGTTCGGGTCGTCATCGTTCATCACAACTCGGACAACTAGGGAATAGATCCCGGGCGACGAGAAGATCTTCTTCTCCGCGCTTCCCAAGATGTCCTGTGTGAGGAAAAGGCGAAGCTGGGGGCTCCACGAGTCGATTCTGGGGCTGGGTTTCTCCCATTCTTCAGTGGTCTGGACGGATTTCTCCCAGAGGAGATACTCAGTTCCCGCAGAATCTCGAAGAAGAACGGCAATCTTCCCTGTAGCGCCACCTGAGATTTGTGCGTACCACGATAGATCGACCGTGAATCTTTGAGGTGCGTCACAGATGATCTCGAAGGACACTGATGCCTGCTCCACGACTCTCCCGTATGCGATACCCGCTGGGTGCGACAACTGGAACCCAATGCTTCCAGGCCTACCATCTTCAGGGTTGCCGACGTCACTGGCGTAGACGACAGATGCTTCCGACGATGTGCTTGACACTTGCCACTGCTTGAACGAGTCCTGACTGGATAGTGATGTATCGCTTATGGGGTCAATGTTCCTACTCGCATGCTGATAAGGAGGAAAGGCGGTCATCCAAACTGGGGCGGCCTTCGAGCCTGCAAGGTTCGTGGACTTGAGTGGATCATATGGGGTAATGAATGGTGCCCCTACAGCTAGGAGAGTGAACACTATGATTAGCCCAAGTCCCATAATGCCAAGCTTGTTTCTTCGATACTGTCCCCAGAACTCCCTGAATCGTCTGATTCTAGCCTGGGTCTTCTCTCTTCTCGACATCGTATCTCCACCTCAGTACTTGATTCTCGGGTCTAGAAACCCATAGAGTATATCAGCAAGGAAGTTTGCCAGAATCGTCGCCACTGCAATGACGAAGAACACAGCTTGCAGAACAGGGTAGTCGCTGACCTCGATAGCCCGCCAAAGGTACTGACCGACTCCTTGCCAAGAGAAGACGGTTTCAGTGATTATTGCCCCGCCGACAACTCCTCCAAATCCTATGGCAATGATTGTGACCATGGGGAGCATCGCATTCTTTAGTGCGTGCTTGAAAAGTATTGTTCTTTCATCAAGTCCCTTGGCACGTGCGGTCATAATGTAGTCCTCGGTGAGCACGCCGAGCAGGGAATTCCGCATTATGACCGCATATCCAGCGAAGAAGAAGACGATCAGGGTGACTGCAGGCAATGTCAGATGCCAGAGAATGTCCGCCACAGCTGCCACTGGGTCTGAAGGGACGGGAACACTGACTGTCCCTCTAAGTGGAAACAGTGGGAAGACGTATCCGAACACCAATAGCAGCATCAGGCCAATCCAAAAGGTGGGCAGTGCATAGAAGATCATTCCCATGAATAGGATCGCTATGTCCGTCATCTTGCCCCGCCGTGCAGCGGCGATGATTCCGAATACTATTCCAAGCATGATCGATAGTAGAGTTGACACTCCGAGGAGAAGAAGGGTGTTCGGCATCACCTGCATTATTTCCTCAGAAATAGGTCTCTGAGTACGATACGAATAGCCAAACTCGCCCTGAAGCAGATTCGTCATGTAGGCAAAGAACTGAACGTATAAGGGCTGCCCAATGTGAAAACGCGTCTTCAGTATCTCGATCTGCTCAGGCCTGAGTCTCGCCCCGCTTACCATTATCGTCAGCGGATCGGCTGGGACAAGCCGAAAGATCAAGAAGTTGAGGCTCACAGCAAGGAGGATAAGAATAAACGTGTAAATCGTGCGGCGGAGAATGTACACCTTCAGTCCCATCGGGCTATCTCCGGTCTGAGTCAAGGAGGTTTAGAGCACCGATCTATAAGAGTAGCCACGTCCGCGAACCATGCAGGCGACCTTTCCCCTCAACGCCGGCAGCGGAAAGCGGCGAACGCACCTGTCTCTTCGCATCTGAGCCAAGCATTAAATATCGTAGAGGCCTGCTCTACTCTGTCACCACGCACAAATTGGTGAAAGGAAATGAAGAAAATATACTTAGCTTTGACCCTAGCTGCGATGATACTCGTTCAGACAGCTCTGTTTCCCACGACTCAGGTGGTAGCACAGGCAGAGTTTGAGAAGTATGAACTTCAAGGACCCAGAATCGACGGAATGGACATCTCCATTTACAGCACAGTCGAGGCTGAGGTGCTTGCACTCCAGAAGGGAGACATCGATATGATCGATTGGCCGCTTCCTGCGGACAAGATCCCCGATGTTCAGGGCAACCCGAAGCTCTCTATCATGACCTTCCCAGACTATGGCTACATGTACATAGGAGTCAACATGAGACGACCCCCGCTCAACGATGTCAAGTTTAGGCAAGCGATGATGTACATGATTGACCGTGACAAAATAGTCAGCGAGGGACTAAAAGGCCTCGGAAATGTGCTTCCGGCCGGCACTGTTGGGCCCGCCTACGGCGACTGGCAGAACAAGAACATAGCTGAATACTCGTTCAACCCGACGAAGGCTGCTCAGTTGCTGGACGCTGCGGGATACACGCTTGACTCCGCAACGGGAAAGAGAATCGATCCGGCAACTGGCCAGCCTATCAGGGACATTTCTGTCCTTGCGCGCATAGACGATCCGAACCGAAAGATGGCTGCGGATCTGCTCTCTACTGAGGCCCAGAAACTGGGAGTTCCAATAAAGTCCGAGCCGAAAGAGCGAGGATACATATCGAACAAAGTCTACGCCCAATATGACTATGACATGTTTACGGGTGGGTGGATTCTCGGGGACATACCTGACTGGCTCTACGATTTCTTCCACAGCGACATGTTGCCAGAGAACTACAACATGGAGCCTTATTGGAACGGTTACACCGGATTCAACAACCCAGAATACGATACACAAGCCTACACCGTCAAGTATGGAAACAGTGTTGAGGAGGCCAAGGCTGCCGCTCTGAAGTGCCAGGCGATACTGGCAGAGCAGCTGCCGTATCTTCCGCTCTTCCAGCAAGTCAACGTAGTTGCGATGAACACGGCTGATTGGGAAGGATACGTCAGACGCAGCGGACGCACAGATGCCACGGTCTGGTGGTCAGCGCTCAACGTGCACAAGAAAGGAACTGACTTCGGGGGCATATGGAAGCTCGGTTTCAAGAGCGACATCGAAAAGATGAACCCATTCGACTCCACATGGTACTGGGATTGGATGGTCTTAGGGGAGGTCTACGACACCCTGCTGTCATCGGACCCGCTCAAGCCGCTTGACCTGTTGCCTTGGATGGCAACCAGTGTGTCAAGAGATACATGGGAGTACGCTCCAGGCAAGACAGCACCAGTTCTAACCTTCAAGCTGGCTGACAACATCAAGTGGCACGATGGCACGTCGTTCACATCAGAAGACGTCAAGTTCACTGTCGAGTACCTCAGGGACAAGCAGTCGGCGTACTGGTTCTCCTACGTCCAGAAGGTTCCCAAGGTAGAGACGCCCGACTCACTGACTGTGAAGGTCTTCACGAACGAGACCAGTCCATGGTGGGAGATCTGGATCGGAGGACTCTACATACTGCCGGAACACGTCTGGAGCGGAGTAGCGGACCCGTCCACCTATGAGGCTTGGAGAGAAAACAAGCTCATTGGAACTGGACCATTCAGCTTCACGGAGTACAAGCCAGGCGAATACGTGCGACTCTCGATCTTCCCTGACTACTTCAAGAAGCCGACCTTTACGAAGTCAGTCACACTAGACGCTGCTACAGTAACACAAGGCGAATCCGCTGTACTTGAGACCCCTGCGGTCACGGCGGACGGAACCCCAGTCGAGAATGCAGCCTATGTCGTGAATGTCAGGGACTCTGCTGGCGATGTCGTTCAAACCGTAACCGGTAGCCACAAGGGCGGTGGGGTTTACACGGCAACTGTTGACACCACGAACCTCACTCCGGGCACGTACTCGCTAGAAGGCGGCATCAGCTACATGATCTCAGGCCACGAAAACGCCCTGAGTGTCACAAAGGCGCTGACGGTGAACGCTCCGTTCCCGACAGCTCTGGTTGGCGGTATCGTGGTCCTGGTGATCATTATCGCAGCCGGCTTCGTGGCCCTGCGCAGGCGTAGGAAACCAGCACCCAAGTAGCCGATCTCCAGAATTCCCCTTTCTCTTTTTTTTGTTCTGAAACCCTTAGGGTACGGTCTGTCGCGAGTTGAATCAGAGCAGCGAGTAGCCGTGCAACCAAATACGGAAGGCGGCGCTTGGCGCTACACTTGGGGTTTGCAAACCATTGACTACTTCCTGCCTCTTGTGCTAGGATTGATCATATCCGTCGGAGTCACATCCACTATGCTGGCAATCGGAGCTGCCCGTCCGCTGCTGCCTCAGAGCCGTGACTCTTTCGAGTCAATTGTCATTGCCCTCATCCTGGCCTTGATCGGTCTCCTCGGCGCGACAGGACTCTATCAACTTGTAAGAATGCGAAAGGCATTTGCGGTTAGACTGATCTTCTTGGCCATATTTGCTCCTTGGGTTGCGATGATGACTGTTATTCTCGGACAAGCCCTTCTCTTGGGAGCAGTGAAGGGGAGCGGCTTTGCCCGTGGAGTCACGATCTGGTTCGCCTTCATCTTCCTTCTCTCGATCTATGCGTCGATACTGTTTGCGGTACTTGTGCTAATGGGTTCTCTGCCGGTGAGGATTAGAAATGTTGTCTACGTGGTCTATGGTTCAATGATCGGGGCATTCGTAGGAGTCTCTCTCTCAACAGGGGCGCTGGTCGCGATACTTACTGCCCTAGCTCTCTATGATCTGCTTGTGGTGAGGCGTTTTGGGAGAGGTCCGGATGCAGAGGACATCGCGCTGGGTAGAGAGCCTTGGGCAACGCTCTCTTTCTCAGGATTGACCGTTGAGGTCGGAATTGGCGAGTTCATTGTGTATGCCATAATCGCAGCCCATGCTCTGGGCTATTTTGGTACATTTGGCGCGGAGTTAGCTGTGACAATGGTCTTGATCGGAGCGGCCATAAACCTGATCCAGCTTGGACGCGAGGGCTTCGTTGCCGGTTTCCCGATACCAACACTCTTGGGAATTCTTCCCATCATCTGCTTGTTCTTGTTCGGCTAGAAGGGCCGAACCACGGCGGCTGAGAAACCAACCAATAGCAGAACCACCCCGGAGATCACGAGAGCATCGGCTCTTGACCTCATCTCACTCAGTTGTGAATCGCTCAGGTGTGTCTGTACGTTGAACAGTATCCGGCGTGCCTCACGTTCGCGCGGGGAAGACGCGGACTCGAGCAGATAACCAGCGGCTAGGAAAAGGACGCCAAATGCCATGGACAGAGTAAAGAAGACATCCATCTGTCTGTGACCAAACAGTCCTGCGAAAAGAACAACAAGCGCATCGACCGCAGCAGCACCTAGTAGGTATATCGTGGCGTTTCTTAGAACCGGGAACATACGTGAGAGGCTCGAAACGGCATCTGTCATCGCAATAACACGTTCCTTCAGGTCTATGCGTTGAATAGCTGACGGAACGAGATTTGGAAATCCGACTCAATGGCTGTTCTGAGGCGGAGCGTTCCCCTGAGCTCCCAGTTCCACACGACATTGCCCGGCCCTTGAAGTATTGCATTGACCTCGCTTGGCATCAATTGTGTCGAAACAACGAGAGTTGTGTTCGACCGCGGGGCTATCCGAAGCCCTTGAACCGAGTAGTCAAAAGCTCGAGCAGCAACCAACCGCCCATTGAGATAGATCGCGTAGGACAGCAACTGCACTTTGAGCGGTGCACCCGAGGGATTCACCAGAGTCATATGAAAGGCAAACGTTCCGTTGGGGTCATCTAATATCAGGGCCTTAAACGAAGAACAATGAGCCTGAACAGATTGGACCGAATGGGTGATCTCAAGATAGTATTCTACGGCAGCCACAGAAGCGAAGAAGAACACAAGGGCAACGAGGAAAAAGGCGCAAAGTGCAGCGCGTCTCGCTGATACTGTGACCATGATACGCCATTCCCGAAGTGCACATGACCTCAGGGAAGTTCGCTTATAAGGAATGATCCATTAACGCACGCTTCACAGGGATACCGATGGCGCACCTTCGCCAGTTTGCCTCCGCCGTTCTAGAAGTCTTCGCGGTATCTTTGATGGCAAGCTGGATGGTGGCCTCTGTCTATCTGCTGGCATATGTTGGTTGGATCCCGAGGATAATCGGCGCTTTCTTCCCCTTCCTGTCGACACTTGCCGCTGGCGCGGTACTGACAGATGTTCGACAATCGCTGGCAGCTGGAATGATCTCGATTGTGATGAGTTGTTCATTCATTGTGTTTCTGCTTGCATTGCCAGCCCTACTGGGACAAATCGCGGACCCGGAGCTGGCTGGCTTCTTTGTAGATTCGATGGTGATACAAGTTGCGACCGCTTCAGGCCCGGTTCCCCTCCATATCATAACCCTGTCTATTCTGAGTGTTGTCGGCGCGATTGCAGGCGGCCTCGCCACGGGCGCACGATAGCCTCAACTCATCTGGCTGGCGAGTCATTCTATCATGAACTGCGTCGTCCGAAAGGCCGTGGGCAAACCTCGTGATGTCGTTCGAGATCTCCCGGTCCTCCTCCAGACTGGCAACGAACTCTCTTATGATCCTGTAAGCGTCCACGTTCGCTGGACTCAAGTCTTCGATGCAAACCCCTAAGGAAGCAGTACCAAACGGTGAGCGCTCTCAAGGCTGACTCCATGGAACTGTATCTCTTGGAAGCTGCGCTCATGAATTCAACGAGAATCCGCGGAACGACGCATGGCGATCATACGATCTTCACTCTCCTAATTCGACGCCCGGAACTGAAGATCCAGCTCGTAGGCGCCAACGTTGCCATAGCCTACCGTCATCTATTCAGTCAGAGAGCGGGAACCATGGTCCCTCTGACGACGGTCCTTGACACCGCTGATCATGAACCAAACGAGTTCTTCTCACAACAATGTGCGCGCGCAGCGTCGTACCCATCGGGGAGGCAGACAATGATTACCTAGGCCTGCTTGTTGCGACATTTCCCACACAGGTCGAAAGGGCAAAGACTGCGATGAAGACTGTAAGAACCGCTTCCCAGACTGTCACATCACAAATCGCTTTCTCTTTTGACAGTCAAGACCAAGCAAGGATTCGGTATGGGAGTGTCAAGGAACTCTACACCGGCGGAAAGGACTACTGGATTCTGGGGCCATTTGATGTGGTCACTTTCGAGCATGATATCTCGAGACTTGGCGACCAAGTAAGGGGACTCTAGACAGAGAACCCGTGACAGGTTCCAGGCGCGACGAGAATTGCGCCATTCTGTCTCAGGGGATCTCTGTGAAGTTGCCATCTTTCAACATGCAAGCAAGACGATTGATATCCCCTGACATTTCTCTATCTACTTCCAGCTTTGGAACGAAACGCCTCACGGTCATGTGAGTGCTCCTGTTGGCCGAGCTGACGTTTTCAACTCCTCTAGTCTCAACCGCTTGAGAGGCGCATATGAATTCTATCGCCACTATGAAGCGGACGTTCTCAACTATGCGCATCAGTTTGAGGGCGGCAGCAGGACCCATGCTAACAAAGTCCTCAAAACCAGCTGAAGTTGGAATTGAGTCGACGCTTGCGGGATGGGACAGGACCTTGTTCTCGGAGGCCAACGCAGCCGCAGAGCACTGAGTCGTCATCAAGCCCGAGCTAAGCCCCGGCTTTCCGGTGACTAAGGCCAGAAACGGGGGCAAGCCCGAACTCAGGCTCGCGTCAAGAAGACGGGCGATTCTTCTTTCTGCAATGTTGCCGATTGTCGTCAGCGCAATGCATAGCAGATCAAGTACGAGTGCAATGGGTTGCCCGTGGAAGTTGCCTCCGGAGAGAACAACCCGGTCGTCAGGGAATATCAGCGGATTGTCGTTTGCAGAATTCAGTTCTATTTCAATCACGCGCGATGCATGTTCGACCGAGTCACGAACAGCACCCATGACCTGCGGGACGCACCTAAGGGAATATGGATCCTGCCTGTGAAATCCCTTGAGAACCCGCTCTTCTCCTGAACTGACGAGCTTGCTGTCATGAAGCAGCTCCACCATGTGGCGAGCGCTTGCAGTTTGACCAGGATGAGGTCTGGCTTGGTGTAGTCTGTCATCGAACGCCTCGACAAGACCTCCTAGGACCTCTAGCGAAACCGCAGCCGACCTCTCAGCGTAATCAATGAGGTTTCTTGCGTCATGAATCATGAGTGCACCAATCGCAGTCATCATCTGAGTTCCGTTTATCAGAGCGAGGCCTTCCTTGGCTGCAAGTTGCACCGGCTTGATCGAAGCCGCCTTCAAAGCTTCAGAACCGCTTACAACGTCGCCGTGGTACTCAGCGTATCCCTCTCCAATCATTGCCAGCGCGAGGTGCGCAAGGGGAGCCAGGTCCCCGCTTGCGCCAACGGAACCTCTTTCCGGGACGATCGGGTGGACTCGTGCGTTGATCATGGCGATCAACGTCTCAAGGGTTGGGAGTCGTATGCCGGAGAGTCCT
>Ga0163210_1000599_pt1 | contig 15291 bp, 16 predicted proteins | sample Kivu_220m_FD_113536 | JGI IMG/M metagenome (GOLD analysis project Ga0163210, IMG submission 113536) | Freshwater microbial communities from Lake Kivu, Western Province, Rwanda to study Microbial Dark Matter (Phase II) - Kivu_220m | ecosystem: Environmental > Aquatic > Freshwater > Lake ...
CGAAGATCGTGAAGAAAGGGCAGTGGATGACCTTCGCGTTCTTGGCGTCTTCGGGGGCCGGTACGCGCTCGGTTTCGCTGTGATCATCGCGCCCTACCTACTTTTCAACCTCGCGACGAGCGGGACAATTCTGCCGAACACCTTCTACGCTAAGAGCGCCGAGTACGCGGAGTTGTTCAACCAAACGCCTTTTATTGCCCGATGGGCGCAATTGCTTCTCGTACCCTTCGTCGGCGCGCAGGTTCTCTTGCTGCCTGGCTTGATCTACCTTGTCGCGCGGCAAGCGCTCCAGCGGCAGTGGCTTGCGCTGGTCCCTTTCGTATGGCTTGTGCTTTTGCCGGCGCTTTACGCGGCGCGCTTGCCGGTCGCGTACCAGCACGGCCGCTACGAAATGCCGGTTGTGCCGTTTATCGCGTTGTACGGCATCTGGGGTACGGCGGTGCTGCTTGAGCGAATCAAGAGTTGGGCTATCCGCACGACGTGGGCGATGTCCACCGGCGCGCTGCTCGTCGCGTTCTGGTTCCTCGGCGCGACGTCGTACGCCACCGATGTCGCGATCGTCGACTGCGAGATGGTGCACACGGCGCGCTGGGTTGCGGCGAACGCGCCTGCGGACGCGGTGGTCGCCGCGCACGACATCGGCGCGCTGGGTTATTTCTACGGCCGGCCTTTCATCGACCTGGCGGGATTGGCATCGCCGGATTTGATCCCGTTCATGCGCGACGAAGGTCGCCTGCGCGATTATCTTTTCTCGCGCCACGCGACCTTCGCGGTCTTCTTCCCCGACTGGTATCCCGCGCTCGCGTCCGATCCGCGTTTTGTGCCGGCGTATCAGACCGGCTGCATGGTCACGCGCCAAGCCGGTGGGACGAATATGACGGTGTATCAAATAAAGTAGGGACGACCCGCCGGGTCGTCCCTACCCATTTCGCAGAATCGCGCCAACAAACCCGCGTTGCCCCCGCACGAACTCCTCGATCTTCATCGCGCGTTTCCCCGCCAGTTGCACTTCGTGCAGAATCAGCAATCCGTCGCCAGTTGCGACGGCGACTTGCTTCCCCGCCTGCAACACGCGCCCGGGTTCGCGGCGTGTGCTCGCCGCCGCGTGTGCGCGCAGGATTTTGAGTTGTACGCTGTTCCAGGAGGTGTAGGCGCTGGGCCATGGATTGAACGCGCGCACGCGCCGCTCGATTTCCGTCGCGGCGAGCGTCCAATCGATTCGCCCTTCTTCTTTGCGAATCGTCTTGAACACGGTCGCGCGGGATTCGTCCTGCGGCTGCGGCGAGATCTCGCCGGCGAGAATGCGCGGCAGCATTTCGATCAACAGCGCGGCGGCGAGATCGGCGAGTTTGGGCGTCAGAGTGCCCGTGGTATCATCCTCACCAATGGGTAGGGCGCGCTGGCCCAGGATGGGACCGGTATCCAGTCCGGCGTCCATTTGCATCAGCGTGATGCCGGTTTCTGTGTCGCCGGCCAGGATTGCGGCGGCGATCGGCGCTGCGCCGCGATGCCGCGGCAGAAGCGACGCGTGCGTGTTGACGCACCCGCGTGGCGGAATCGCGATAACGTCCGGCGGCAGGATCAAGCCATAGGCGGCGACGATGATCACGTCCGGCGCGAGGTCGCGGAGCTGCGCGATGAGCTCGGGCTTGCGAAGCGTCGGCGGCTGAAAGATGGGCAAGCCGCGCGTCTCCGCAAGCCGCTTGATTGGCGAGGCGTGCAGCTGCTTGCCACGACCGGCGGGCTGATCGGGTCGCGTGTAGACGCCGACGATTTTGTGCGTCGTGTGCGTCAATGCGCCCAGGACGGGGACGGCAAACTCAGGCGTCCCCATAAAAACAATGCGCGGCATAGATTCCCCGCACACATTTTATCACAGATATTGGTTTTTGGCGCGGCGTCAATACCTCTAGTGGTCTTCATTCCGCACCGATTCTTTTTGCGTCTTCACCCGCGTCGTGGTAAAATCATGGCACCTTATCACACGGAGATATCGTGCCCCCCAAGCCAAAGCGCTGGCAGATCGCGCCGCGCGTCTCGTCTCTGGTCATTGCGCGTTTTCCGCAACATCATCCTCTGCTCGTTCAAGTGCTCTATAATCGCGGCATTACCACGCCCGCGCAAGCCGATGCCTTTCTCGCGCCGGATGCGCTGATCGGCAATCCATTCCAGATGTACGGGATGAACCAAGCGGTCGACCGCCTGCGTCGAGCGATTCGGGCGGGCGAAGCGATTGCGGTGTATGGCGATTTCGACGTCGACGGCGTGACCGCAACCGTGTTACTTGTGCAGGCCCTGCAATCCATTGGTGCGAAGGTCAGGCCGTACATCCCGCACCGCATCGACGAGGGGTACGGCTTGAACATCGACGCGCTCTCCCAATTGAAAGAGCAGGGCGTGCAGGTTGTCGTCACCGCCGATTGCGGCGCCCGTTCGCTCGACGAGGTTGCGTTCGGCAAGAAAATCGGTTTGGACATGATCGTGACCGATCACCACGCACCCGGCGATCAGCCGCCCGATTCGTTTGCGACGGTCAATCCAAAGCAAGCGCAGTGCAAATATCCGTACAAGGATTTGTCGGGCGCGGGTGTTGCGTTCAAGCTCGCACAGGCGTTGCTGCGCGCAGACGCGCGCACCCCCCTCTCCAAGCATCGCGCGCCGGTTTCTGAAGATGCGCTCATCGACCTGGTCGCGCTGGGCACGGTCGCTGATCTCGTTCCGCTGACGGGTGAGAACCGCGCGCTCGTCAAGCGCGGGCTGGCGCGCTTGCGTGAATCGGAGCGGCCGGGTATCCAGGCGCTGATCCGCCAAGCCGCCATCAAGCCCGAATCGATTGAAGCCGGGACGATTGGCTATACGCTCGGGCCGCGGCTCAATGCGGCCGGACGGCTGGAGAGCGCGCTGATGGCGTATCACCTGTTGGCGACGCAATATCCGGGTGAGGCAGACGACCTCGCGATCAAACTCGAAGAGACCAACCGCGAACGCCAGCGGCTCACGACCGAGATGACCCTCAAGGCGCGCGACGCGGTGGTGTCTCGAGCGGAACGAGAACATCTACTCTTCGTCGCCGCACCTGAGTTTCCCGAAGGGATTGTCGGATTGATCGCCAGCCGCCTCGCCGAAGAGTTTTATCGCCCGTCGATCGCAGTGCATCGCGGCGACGCGGAGAGCCGCGGTTCGGCGCGCAGCATTAGCGAGTTCAACATCGTCACCGCGCTCGACGAGTGTCGTGACCTGCTCGTGCGATATGGCGGCCACGCGATGGCGGCCGGTTTCACGGTCGTGAACGAGAAACTGCCAGACCTCGAGGCGCGTCTGCGCGCAGTCGCCGCGCGCACGCTCGCGTCGATGGAGCTTGCGCCAACGCTCGCCATCGACGCGGAGGCAGAATTGGGCGAGATGAATTGGACGGTGCAAAAGGCGCTGGAGCAACTCGCGCCGTTTGGCTACGGCAACCGTGAGCCGATCTTCCTGAGCCGAAACGTGACGGTGCGCGACGCGCGCCTGGTCGGCAGCGATCATTTGAAGCTGATGCTGAGCGATGGCCAGGTCGTCTGGGACGCGATCGCGTTTCGACAGAGCGGCTGGATTGGCAGTCTTCCGTCGCGCATCGACCTGGCGTACCAATTGGAGGCGCGAACGTGGAACGGCGAGGCGCGGCTGCAGTTGAACGTGAAAGACATCAAACCGACCTCGGAAGGATGAAGGATGAAGGATGAAGCTTTCATCCGTCATCTTCCTGCCTTGAGTCATGGCAAGCAATTTGATCTCAGAACAGGCGAAAGATCGTCGCGAGTATCCTACGCTCCCCATCTGCGGCGTTGGCGTTGTCGTTCGAAAGGGCAATGCCGTCTTGTTGATCCAGCGCGGCAACCCTCCGCGCCGCGGCGATTGGGGGTTGCCGGGGGGAGTGGTCGAGTTGGGCGAAACGCTGCGCGACGCGGCGCGGCGCGAGGTGCGCGAAGAGTGCGGCATCGAGATCGGGCTGGGCGACTTGCTTGATACGTTTGAGCTTCTGCAGCGCGACGACGCGGGGCGCCTGCTGTACCACTACGTCATCATCGATTTTGCGGCAGATTATGTCAGCGGCGAACTGCGCGCGGCAAGCGACGTGATGGACGCGCGCTGGGTGGCGGTGAATGAGGTGGATACGTTCGGGTTGCCCGCCAAGACGCGTGAGGTGATCGGCAAAGCCAGCCATCATTGAATCGGACGATAGCATGAGACGCGATTTGGCAATCTTTGGCGTGGTTGGCCTGGTCATCGGCGCTGCGATCTACTTCACCGCCGGGGCTGTCGCCGCGCGTATTCCAATCCTGGTGCACGGCGGGATCGGCGGTGCCATCGTTTTCGCGATCCTGCTGCTGATTTCGCTGGCTGAGATGCCCATGATGCTGTTTGGATTGCGGCAGATGGCGCACAGTCAATCGACACCCCGGGTGTTGTTGGTCGGGACGCACACGGTTTTCGTCAGCTTCGCGTCCGTGTATGCGTCGATTTTCGTGGTGATGACCGGCGAGTTTGGGTGGGGACTTGCGTTAGCGGCGCTCTGCGTCGCGCGGTTTGCAGGCGGAGCGTGGGTCAAATGACTGCCATTGCGGAATCCAACGGCGCGGTTACTTTCCCGGTAAAGGTCGTGCCACGCGCGAGCAAGAACGCGATTGTCGGGAGGGAAGGCGATACGGTCAAGATCCGTCTCGCCGCGCCGCCGGTTGAGGGCAAAGCGAACGAGGCGCTCGTCAAGTTCTTGGCGGACTCATTTGGAGTGGGCCGCGCGCAGATCGAGATTGTCACCGGGCACGCGTCGCGGCGCAAGGTCGTGCGCGTGCGCGGCGTGACCGCAAGGCAAATTGAAGACGCGATGCCGAAATGAAGAAACCCGCTTACAGGAAAGCGGGTTTCTGATTCTACATTCGGATTTGAAGCCGGTTCTTTTTCGTGTTCTGCCCTTCCATTCGCCGCGCGCGGTAGTAGACTAGCAACGCGAGAATTGCTGCGATGAATCCTGCCAGCGCCAAGATCCCCGCGACGATGTTGATGCCTGCGGCGATCACTTCTGCAACGGAGCCAGGAAGCCGACTTGTCGTAATGGGTGTGGGTATGGCTGGCGCAGCGGTAACCGTGGGAGAAGCAGACGGTAGCGTGGTCGGTTGGGGGGCAGGCGCAATCGGCGTTGACGCGGCTGGCGTGCTGGTAGGCGCCGGCAACGCACCTGCAATCGCCGGAATCTTGAGCACCGTCCCAACGCGCAGCCGCGTCGTGCTCGTAAGACCGTTCGCGCTCATAATCAAAGGGTATTTGGTGCCATCGCCGTAGACTTTTTGTGCGATGGTCCACAGACTATCGCCGCCCTGTACGGTGTACGTGTCTTGCCCGGTCGGTTGGCCGGTGGAGCGTGGTGCAACTGGCACGGGCGTATCGCCAGGATAGGTGGGGATGAAAATCGGCGTCGGAAAAACGTAGGGCGGCTTGGGCGGCTCGTCGGTTGGTGCTGCCGCCGGCGGCGTAGATTGCCTGCTCGGTGCGGCTAATACGATCGGCGTACAGAGCCAAGCCAACAGCGCTCCGGCGAGAGTGATGTAGAGCAGAACAGCCAGGGCCCTCTTCATTGACAGCCCGTCATCACGATTCGAGCGCCATTGAGCAACGTGTTTTTGTCAGCCACGTTGCCCGAGCAGGTGCCACCCTGAAAGGGTTGGAGCAAGACGTCCGCGCCGTCGAACGTGTTGCCGATGTATCGGCTCGTCTGCGCGTTGTCGTGCTGCACGCTCTTGACGTGCGCGCCGCGCACTACGTTGTTCTCAAAACGGAATTGCTGTGCGTAACCGAACCAGCCGCCATAGTTGTCGTCGGTGAACGTGTTATGGTGGATGTAATTGCGGAAACTGAACGTCGCTTCAATTCCGTTGGCGACACTGTGCCCGATCGTGTTGTTGAAAATCTCGTTGTCGTTGCTCGCGCTCGCGGGTGTGTTACCCTGATAGATGCCATCGCCGTCGTAGTTCAGGATATTCCACCCGATCGAATTTCGATTCGAACCCTGTGTCAGGACGATGCCGGCCGAGCCGCAGCCCGCGTCCTTGCCCCACTGCGGACAACTGCGATTGTTGTATTCGACAGTATTCGTGTAGATGCTGCTCGAGGTCGTGCCGTAGAGATAGATGCCCCAGCCGCGATTGCGGCTGGTTGTGTTTTGCAGCACTCGCATCTTGGATGAATTCAGGATCTGGATTCCCGTGATGTTCCCGTTCGACGTATTGCCCTGCACGCGCGAATTCTGGATGCCGTTCAGGATCAAGCCGCCGTGCGGAATCGGCTTCAATTCCTCGATCGCATAGTTGTCGTCCACATAGTTGCCACTGAAATCGTTTCTCTCGAAGACAAAGTTCTTGCCGCCGACGACGTACGCCCCCACGTCGAACCGGCGCACCTTGCAGTTGCGAATCGTGACCGAGGTTCTGTTCTGCACCAAGATGCCGACGCCAATGCCTTCGCCGACAAAAGTCGAGCCGTTGCAGTCAAAGGTGAGATTGCTGCCGGCGATGATGACGGCTTGGTGGTACTCGCCGTTCGGCGGAAGGGTGGTGTCTTTGGTGACCCGCATCGGCAAGGCGAGGACGAACAAGAGCGCGAGCAGTTTCATGTATCAACTCCATGGGCGAGTGTCTTTCTGAGAACAAAGCGGCATCTTGGTGTTCAAGTGCAAGGTTCAATTTCTCGCCTTGATTCTTTGCTCTAGTTCCGATCGGCTCATTGCCTTTTGCTTGCGTCGTTTTGTAATAAGTTGCCAAAACCTGTCGCTACTTCCCAATTGCAATTGCTCCTCATCCATGCCTTCAACGCCAACGATGAGGGCAATAGGTTTGCCATTCCTTGTGAGGACAACCCGTTCGGGCTGGGCATCGGTTAGGCAGGCATTGAGGTCTGCGCGTTTCACATCCATTTTCATCATAAATCGTTTGCTCATCGCCTGTCGAGCGCCGCATTCGCGAGCGCGTCCGCGCGACGGTTCTGTGCGCGCGGGATGTGACGAATCGACACGCGCGCGAAGCGCGCCAGCGCGCGCTGCGTCTGAGCGTGCAGCGGCTTGAGATTGGCTGCTTTGACGCGGTAAGCGCCGCTGAGCTGTCGCGCCAAAAGCTCGCTGTCCGTGCGGATTTCGATCTCGTCCGCGTGGTGCGCCGCCGCGCGCTCCAAGCCGCGCAGCAGAGCGCGGTACTCTGCCTCGTTATTCGTCGTCTTCCCAATCGTTTCGCCAAACGCTTGCAGGATATTGCCCCGGGCATCCGTCAGCAGGATGCCGATCGCGGCTGGACCTGGGTTGCCGCGCGCCGCGCCATCGGTGTAGAGGATGACCTGCGCCATTACGCGAGGATCCTGCCGCAACTCGGGCACAAGATGATTTCATCGCCTGCGCGGACCCGATGGATCAGTCCGGATGGCACTGTGACGCCACACATGTTGCAGGAATCGTTCTTGACCTGCGCGACGGCACGCCCCGCTTTCGCGCGCCGCAGATGATCGTACTGCCGCAGCGCGTCCGCGTCCAGTGCGGCGCGTGCTTGTTCGCGATGAGCGTCCAGCTCGACGAGACGCTTGGCCAGTGCTTCTTTCTCCTGCGCCAGATGGCTTACATCGCTCGCGCGAGTCTCCTCGATCTTCCTCAATGTCAGCGCTTTCTCCTCCACGTCCCTCAACGCCTGTTCGACCGAATCCATGAGAGCGAGCAGACGGTCGTCCATGTCGCTGCGGTTGCGTTTGTGCATCTGCAGGTCTTTTTCAAGCCCCTCGAGTTCCTTGGGATTGGTCACCCTGCCGCCATAGAGCCATCCTTCCAGCTCCTTGATCTTGGCGTCGAGACTTGCCGCGTCCAATTCGCTGGCTCGCAATGCGCCGCGCGCCGCAGAGAGCTTTTTCTCCGCGGCCTCGAGCGCGAGGCGGGCAGCTGCCACATTCGGGTCACTCGCCAGTTGCTCGTCGACCTGGTGCGCGCGCTTGGTTTTATCGTCAAGCTCATGATCGACGAGTTGGAGGTGAGACAGGATAGACATTTTGCTCATACGGACATTCCTATTTTATGCACTTGTGCCGTTCGAACAAAACTCGGGGGTGGCAATTGACCTTAAAAAATGTTGTCAGGCGCTCGCCACCCCTTGACACTAAGTGGGGAGTATGCGATAATGCCGATGGGAAGAAGTGGGGTGAAGTGGGGAATCTTCCCAATCAGAACGCTTGTTCTTGACCCAAAGTGGGGGAAGTTGAACACATGTTCTTAGGCACAACGCAGAACACCATCGACGAGAAAGGACGGCTTACCCTCTCCGCCAAGTGGCGATCAGAACTGGCGTCAGGCGTTGTCATTACGCGCGGTTTTGACAAATGCCTTTTTATTTTTCCCCAGTCCAAGTATGAAGCGATGGCGCGTGAGATCGAAGAGCAGGGCATGGCGCTCGCCGACGTCCGCGCCTTTGCGCGACACCTTTCGGCGATGGCCGAACAGGCGGAGCCAGACAAGCAGGGCAGAATCATTATACCACAAAACCTGCGCGAATTCGCCGGTCTGGATGGCGAGGTGGTCGTGATCGGCGTGGTCAATCGGCTGGAAGTCTGGAACCCTGAGAAATACAAAGAGATTAACATGCAGGTCGAAGCCAACGCGGATGCCGTAGCGGAGCGCTACGGGCAGATCATGAAGAACGCGTCAGCAACCAGTCCCCAATAGCGCGGCGCCCGTGGAGGTCGAAGATGAAATGGCATTAGAGTCAGCCGGGTTTGAGGTCGTTTCACCTCCAAACCCCAAATGAGCCAGTGACACAATGCAGGCGAACCGCGCGCACGTCTCTGTTCTTTTCCAAAAGGTGATCGAATATCTCGCGCCGCATCCAAGTGGGCGATACATTGATGCGACATTGGGCGCGGGAGGTCACGCGGCAGGTATTCTAGATGCATCTGCGCCGACGGGCCGATTGCTCGGGCTGGATGCTGATCCTGCCGCGTTGGTTATCGCTGCGGCGAATTTGTCCGACTATGGCAATCGCGCGACGCTCGTCCATTCCAACTTTGAGCGATTGCGTGAGGTTGCCGCAGCGAACGATTTCTTCCCCGCCGATGGCATTCTGGTCGATCTGGGTTTGTCGTCGATGCAGCTGGCCGATGCCGCGCGCGGTTTTTCGTTTCTGAGCGACGGCGCGCTCGACATGCGCTTCAGTCCTGATACGGAGACGACGGCGGCTGATTTGATCAATTCGCTTGATGAGAAAGAGCTGGCCGATTTGATCTTTGAGTACGGCGAAGAGCATGCCTCACGGCGCATCGCGCGAGCCATCCTCCAGGGGCGGCCGATCACCACCGCGGCGCAGCTGGCGAATGTGATCGAGCGAGCCGTGGGGCGGCACGGCCGGCTTCATCCGGCGACGCGAACGTTCCAGGCGCTGCGCATCGCCGTCAACCGAGAGATCGAAGCGCTGCAGAGCGTCTTGCCTCAGATTGCGGAGACGCTTGCGCCGCGGGGGCGAGTGGCGGTCATCTCGTTCCATTCTTTGGAAGACCGATTGGTCAAGAACTTTGTTCGAGAGTCCGAGAATTTGCACGTTTTAACCAAACATCCAGCGCGACCAACCCATGAGGAAGTGGTCGCCAATCCGCGCAGCCGCAGCGCCAAGCTTCGGGTGGCGGAGAAGATCGGATGAGAAGCGCTTGCTATGACAGGACGAATCAGCAAAACCAGGGAATTGAATAGTCAAGTCAGCACCGGCACTTGGCGCGGCCTGTTGCTCTTGGTCGGGCTGATTGCGCTCCTGGGATCCGTCTATCTCGGGCAGAACGGCCAGGCGACCATGACCGGGCGGCGGGCGCAAGACCTGCAGGAACAGCTGGACCGCATCGAACGTGAGAACGCGCAGCTTGAAGTCGAGATCGCGAAACTCACGCTGCCTTCCAGGGTTGCCGAGCGCGGCAAGGCACTCGGATTTCGTCCGGCGACCATCACGCAGACCGTCTTTATCGTCGTGAAGAATTATCCAGTTGATTCAAAGCCCGCCGCGCCACCGGTCACCGCTGCCCCGGCTTCTTCGTCCGGCTTGACGGCGTTGTGGAATGACCTACTGACGTGGATCGGGCTGAGTCCCGCCGCGCAAACCGTCGAAGCGACGGGACCGTAGAGGCGCGCGGTGTCTACGCAGGCATTGCCGCGTGCGCCGGTCAGGTTGCGCGCGGCGCTCATCATGATCTTTGCGGTTGGCTTGGTGCTTGCCGCGCGATTGTTTTACTGGCAAATCATCCGGTGGGACGAGATTCGCCAGCGCGCGGACAACGAGAAAGTGGTGGACACCAAGGTCGAAGCGCGGCGCGGTAGCATCCTGACGAGTGATGGGCAACTGCTTGCGGAAGACAATTATCTCTATACGATCAGCGTCGATCCGAGGCAGATCGACAAACAGCCCGACCTGGCCCGCCAACTCGCGCCGATTCTGGGGCAATCGGCGGATTCGATCCTGACGCGGTTCAGAAGTGAAGTGCCGCCCATCGTGCTGACGAAAGACGCGCCGGCGCTGGTAGGCGAAGCGGTGCAAGACCTGCAAAAGCAGCCCGGCATGGCCGGTCTCGCGGTCAGCTCGCGGCGCGTGCGCGTGTATCCCGGCGGGTCATTCGGGGCGCACGTCATCGGCTTTGTGAACACCGAGGGCAAGGCGGCAAACGGCGTCGAAGACTTTCAGAATACCGATTTGCGCGGCGTCGACGGGAATATCTCTGGGGCGAGCGATGCACTGCACGACATCATTCCCTTCGACTTGCCGACCCACAAGCCGCCGGTGGACGGCGCGGACATCTACCTAACGCTCGATGCCGGGATGCAGCGTGTCGTCGAGGCCGAGCTGGCGAACGCGATTCGGGATAGCCGCGCGGCGAGCGGATGCATTATCGTTCTCGATCCCAAGACCGGCGCGATTCTCGCGCTGGCGGTGTGGCCGACGGCAGACCTGAACGCGTACTATGCGAATCTGTCGCGGCTGTCCAACCCCACGGTGAGCGCGCAGTACGAACCGGGGTCGGTGTTCAAGATCATTACGACCGCCGCCGCGCTGGACGCCGGGACGGTTTCGCCGGGCACATATTTCGACGACACCGGCTCGATCTATGTGGGTGGGCGGCTGATCAAGAACCACAACGATATCGCGCCGGGCCGTGTGAACCTGACCGAGGTCCTGCGGCAGTCGCTCAACGTCGAAGCGGCAAAGATGAGTGTGGGCATGGGCGCCGAACGCTTTTATCAGTATGTGCGCAATTTTGGTTTCGGGTCTCTGACGCGCGTTGATCTAGCGGATGAAGTTGCAGGGCAGGTCAAGTCAGTGGGCGATGGCCGCTGGCGCGACGCAGACCTGGCGACGAATGCGTTCGGTCAGGGCATTTCGGTGACGCCGTTGCAGATGATTACGGCTGTCGCGGCGGTGGCCAATCAGGGCAAGCTGATGCATCCCCATATCGTCAAGCAGACTCGTTACTCAAACGGGGATGTGCATACGACGAACCCGGAAATGGTCCGCCAGGTCATTCGTCCCGAAACCGCGCAGACGCTCACCCGACTTCTGGCGGATGCGATTATCGGCGAGTCGATCAACAAGGCGGTTGTGCCCGGTTATCGCATCGCCGGCAAGACCGGCACTGCGTCCATACCGATTCCGGGCGGGTACGATCCGGTCGCGACGATTGCCTCGTTCGCCGGGTATCTGCCGGCCGACGATCCGCGATTTGTGATTCTGGTGAAATTGGACAAGCCGCAGACATCCGAGTGGGGTTCGCAGGTTGCGTCGCCGGTATTTGCGGCGGTGGCGAAGCAGTTGGTCGTCATGGCGGGATTGCCGCCCGATTCGGTGCGGCTGTCGGGCAAGTAGGATCTGTTTGCAGTAGCGACGTGGTCGTCTCGGGCGGCGGCCCAAGCCGCTACTCCGAACGATGGATATCTGAGCAAATCGCGATGCTGACTCTAGCCGATGTCTACGAAGCGCTGACCAAGAGGCGGCCGGCGGATGTGCAGAGTATCGCCATTTCGGAAGTGGTGATCGATTCGCGGCTTGCCAAACCGGGGGCGCTTTTCGTCGCCCTCAAAGGCGAGCAGCGCGACGGACATGATTTTGTCGGTGACGCGCTTGCGCGCGGCGCCGCGGCGATCATCGCCGAGGCGCGGGCAGGGAATCAGGGGCTAGGTCCGAGCGTGCATTTTGTCGATGTCGCCGGGTTGCAGCCTAGCCCCGAATTTTCGGCTCCCGTAGTTTTCGTTTCTCCGTCCAGTCTGCAAGCGTTGCACGACCTGGCCGCGTTCTGGCGCCGGCGGTTTGACAAGTGCAAAGCGATCGGCATCACGGGCAGCGTCGGCAAAAGCTCGACCAAGGAATTGACCGCCGCAGTCCTGCGGCGACGGTACAAGGTTCTGAAAAGCGAAGGGAACCTGAACAACGAAATCGGTCTGCCGTTGGTGCTCTTGCAGTTGGACGAGGACCACGAGCGCGCGGTGCTGGAGATGGGGATGTACGCCGTGGGCGAGATCCGCGAGCTGTGCCGCATCGCGCAGCCAATGATCGGCGTGGTGACAAACGTGGGACCCAGCCACCTGGAGCGGCTGGGGACGATCGAGCGCATCGCGGAAGCGAAGAGCGAATTGCCGCAGTCGCTGCCGGCGGATGGCGTCGCGATCCTCAATGGCGACGACCCGCGCGTCGCGGCGATGAAAGACCAGACGCGCGCGCGTGTTTTCTCCTACGGTCTAGAGCCGCGCAACGACATCTGGGCGGATGCTATCGAGAGCTACGGCTTGGAAGGCATCAGCTTCGCACTGCATCGCGGCGAGGAGCATCTGCACGTTCGGGTGCCGCTCTTGGGACGCCACAGCGTTCACACCTCGCTTGCGGCGATAGCCGTCGGCTTGGTCGAAGAGATGTCGTGGGATGAGATTTTGCGTGGCTTGCGAGATATGGCGGCACAGTTGCGACTCATCGCCGTGCCGGGCGAAAATGGCACCACGTTTCTGGACGATTCCTACAACGCCAGCCCTTCGTCGACGCTGGCCGCGTTGAATCTACTGGCGGAGTTGAGTGGACGCAAGCTCGCGGTCTTGGGCGACATGCTGGAACTAGGCGAAATGGAATTGAGAGGGCACAAGATCGTCGGTGGGCGCGCCGCGCAAGTTGTCGATCTGCTTATCGCGGTGGGAGCGAGAGGACGCTGGATCGGCGAGGAAGCGCGCGCGGTGGGCTTGTCGAAAGATCAAGTCCTGTTCGCGGAAGGGAATACCCAGGCGATTGCGATGCTGCGTCAGGTCATGCGCGCCGGCGACGTGATTCTCGTCAAGGGTTCGCGCGGCGCGAAGATGGAAGAGATCGTCGCCGCGCTGGCGCGTCCCGGTGAAAACGGCGTCAAGGAGGCGGCTAAATGGCCTGGCCCCTGACGCTCGGCACGATTTCGTTTTTCCTCGCCGTGGTGTGGGGCGCTCCGCTGATTCGTCTGTTGAAAGCGCAGAGTCTTGGCAAGCAGATTCGGATCGAAGAACCGACCAAGCACCAGGTCAAGACCGGCACGCCGACGATGGGCGGGATTATGGTCATCGTGCCGGTGCTGGTGATCACGGCGGCGCTGAACATCGCCAACTTGATGGGCAATACGCTAATCGGCCGCTCGGTTCTGGTGCCCATGGGAACGCTCGTGTTGTTCGGAACGCTCGGCGCACTGGACGATTTGGCAGGCATCCGCGGCAGACGCAAAGGGACCGGCATCCTGGGACGGTACAAGTTTGTCTGGGAAGTCGTCCTCTCGTTGGGATTCGCCCTTGCGCTGCGCTACATGCTCAAGTTGAGCAGCGTCGCGATCCCGACGATTCCCGAAAAGATCGACATCGATATTCTCTACATTCCGATTGCTGCGTTTGTCATCGTCTCGACCTCGAATGCGGTCAACCTGACGGATGGGTTGGACAGTCTCGCGGGTTGGACGGCGGCGATTGCGTTCGCGTGCTACGGCGTGATTGCGTTCCTGCAAGGGCAAGCGTATCTGGTCGTTTTCTGTTTTACCGTCGTCGGCGCGCTGCTCGCATTCTTGTGGTACAACGCGCACCCAGCGGAATTGTTCATGGGCGATACGGGATCGCTCGCGCTCGGCGCGACGCTGGCGGTGGTCGCGCTGATGACCGGGCAATGGCTGCTCCTGCCGCTGATCGGACTCGTCTTTGTCGCGGAAACGCTCTCGGTATTGATCCAGGTCGTGTATTTCAAATATACGGGCGGCAAGCGCTTTTTCAAGATGGCTCCGCTGCATCTGCACTTTGAATTGCTCGGCTGGTCGGAGACGCAGGTGGTACAGCGCTTCTGGCTGGCGGGATTACTCGCGGGCATGCTGGGGATTGCGTTGGCGCTCTTGTAGTGCAATAGTTCAATAGTGAGGTAGTGCGATAGTTGGGAGAGTGCTAGGGATCGCGTTGGCGCTGTTGTAGGCGTCTGGTCGGATAGTCACGTAGTCATATAGTCATTTCTCGCAATGATTGACCTGAAAGACAAGCGTGTACTGGTGATGGGTCTCGGCGTCCACGGCGGCGGGCTGGGGGTCGCGGCGTGGCTGGTCAAGCAGGGCGCGCGCGTGACCGTGACCGATTTGAAGCGCGCGGAGGAATTGCAGCCGTCGCTGGATGCGCTGCGCGGATTACCAATCGAATACGTCTTGGGCGAGCACCGCGAGCAGGATTTCGCGAGCGCCGATCTCGTCGTCCGCAATCCGGGTGTGCCGCGCGAAAGCAAGTGGTTGCAGTTCGCGCAAGAACGCGGCGTCCCGGTCGAAATGGAAATGTCGCTGTTCGTCGAACGCTTGCCGCGCGGCGCAGCGCAGGTGATCGGCATCACCGGCACGAAAGGCAAGACGACGACGACGCTGATGGCCGGCGCGATTCTAGAGGAGGCGAATCCGAAGACGGTCGTGGCAGGCAACCTGCGCGTCTCGGCACTTGAGTTGCTGGATCAGATCGATGCGGAGACACCGGTCGTGCTGGAACTCTCGTCGTGGCAGTTGGAAGCATTCGTGCCGCATCAAGTCAGCCCGCACATCGCGGCGATTACCAACATCTCGGCTGACCACCTGAATCGGTATCGCGATATAGACGACTATGCGGAAGCGAAAGCGACGATCTTCCACTATCAGCAGCCCGGGGATTTTATCGTTCTGAACTTTGACAACAAACTGCTCACGCGTTTCTCGCCGCGCGCGTTCGGCCAAGTGGTGTGGACGAGCGCGACGCGCGCACTGAAGGAA
>Ga0163210_1000601_pt1 | contig 15267 bp, 16 predicted proteins | sample Kivu_220m_FD_113536 | JGI IMG/M metagenome (GOLD analysis project Ga0163210, IMG submission 113536) | Freshwater microbial communities from Lake Kivu, Western Province, Rwanda to study Microbial Dark Matter (Phase II) - Kivu_220m | ecosystem: Environmental > Aquatic > Freshwater > Lake ...
GATATTGAGCGCCCTCCGTTCAGTTTCTTTGTGGTGCGAGAAGTTACAGCTTTTTGACTGGTCACATGGCCTCCTTTGACCGAATTGTGGCATGATCCATCGTGTGTTAGATGCAGATCACGCAGAACTCGTTGCGCTGAAACACGAGGAAATTCACAGAGACGCGGCTGAGATCGGCATTGGGCAGTCGTCCAGAGCGCGTCAACCATCACCCTCACCGCAAATAGAGCCGAAAGGTGCCCTGGCGAGCACCTAATCGCACCATCCTCTTAACAACCAACGCATATCGCTGTGCCGCCGGGTTCAAGCTACGTCTGCCCGTAACGCCTGCACCTCGGAGATGCAAACTCAATTCGCAATTGAGTGTTGTAGGGTCTGACTTGCGATCCGCCACGCAGCCAGGCTCGGTCCTTCCTGTGGCTGGAGAGCGACGATACTGCACCGCGCAAACAGAAGCGCGGGCCGCAGCCCGCGCTGAGTGCGCTCAATTGTTGCCTACGTCAGATCGCTCTAACTTCCCGAGAGCCGCGTCGAAACCGAAACACTAGGCTCAATCCTTGTAGCCCTCGTTCTTGAGCTTGACGAGGTTGAGAACGACCTCTCCGTCCGAGTTCACGTAGTCGAATCTGCCAGTAACAACGACCCAATCGTCCTTGCTCGCTTGGCAGTAACCCATGACGCGAACTGGGTAGGCATAGTAACCGAGATAGCCAAACATGTAGCTACAGCTTCCGCCCAGCATGTCGTGCGCTACGCCCGTGTAGTTGACCTTGAACCTCCAGGTTGTTATCGTCCCGTCGCTGGCCTGCTCATCTGTTCTGAAGTGCTTCCACTGCCGAATGGCTGCATCTGTTGAGAGAGGCTCCTCTCGGCGTCGTTCCTCTGCCGCTTGTCTCTCCGCCTCGATCCGAGCCTCCCTCTCTGCTTTCGCTTCCGCCTCAATGCTCTGTCTGAGATTCCTAGCCTCCTGGACGAATTCACCATTTAGGTGCGTTCGGATGTAGCTGTCACACGCTGCAACAGTGTTCTGAGCCGCGACCTTGTCCCAGGTGAGCTTCTCAATGTCCCGCTTCGCATTCACAACGAGGGGACTCGACGGAAACGCTCGAATGAAGGCCTCATATGCCTCTGCCGTATTGACTGCTTCCGTAGAGTCCAGTACCGCTCGTTCGATGCGAGCGGGCGCACCCGCTGTGGACTCGCTCTGCGGGTAGGTTCGCGTGAACACCTGATACGATTCTCTCGTGTTCTGTGCGCACGCAGCTTTCCATGCCAGGAGTTCGATGGCTTTCCTTGCTTCAGTTGCCCTCACACTGGCCGGGAAATCACGCAGAAAGTCCGAGTACGCCTTCACCGTGCTCAGCGACTCCGCCGTCTCGAAGCTCATGTCTTCAAGCCCGACTTCCCTGACCGTGCCGGTAGAAGTCACGTTGATGCCGAGACGGGTGCCCCGCTCGGACCTGGGGGCTACCCAGAGCGAGACATCATTCCGTCCCGCTAGCCAATCCTTGATGATATTCGCCGAGAGAGCTACCTTGCCACTGGTCCCGGTGACATAGGTACAACTGCGGGATGCAGTCAGGTTCTCCACAATGAGCGATTCGCCGACGGCGGGATGGAAGTTCGTCAGACGTTTCGGCGGTCTAGTTCTTCCGTGTGCGTGCGCCAACAAGGGCGCGGCAACCGGTAGGGCGATGCCGAGGCCGAGCGAATACTGGCCGAGAGCCGTCCAGCCTTGCGACCATCCCAATGCGCCAGAACCGCATAGCAGAACCGAAGCTCCAATTGCACTTGCCCAGCCCGCCGTCGAGAGTCGGCGATGATACTCCAACAAGGAATCTCGCGGCACGAGTTTCCGCCAACACGTCACTGTCAAGGTAGTGTCCTGTCCTGCGCCTCCGCTTGCAGCGGCCAAGCGGTACTCATAGTCACCGGAGCCTGCCGGTGGAACAGCGTATTTCGTCGAACACCCCGCGAAAACTGCGAACGCCACGGTTGTCAGCAGCAGTCCTGAAGAGCGGGAGTTCACGGCCTGGTCCCTATGACAAGCACGGAATTGTTGTCTCCGTCGGCACTGAAGACCCGGTCATTGGTTCTGTCGTAGACTAGTGCCTGTGAGTGGTGGCCCGGCGTCGGAATACGCTCGACGATGGAGTTCGTCGCACAGTCAACCACGGTCACTCCTTCTTGGCTCCCGCTCGCGCAGTAAAGCTTGTTGGCAGTCTCATTCCAGACGGTCAGGTTGACTCCGTTCAGCCCGGTGATAGTCGCTACCACAGAGTCTCTCTGGCAGTCAACGACCTTGACTGCATCGTCGTAGGCACAATACAATTTGTTCCCAGCGGAAGACCAAGTCAGCGACCACCCAAACGCATCCGGCACCGTGCCGACCAACTCGCCCGAGGACCCGCTGAATACATCCAGTGCACTGAAGCGATAGATGGCGATGTAGACGCGGTTGAGTGTCTGATTCCAGCAGACAGCATCGCAACCGTATCCGAGTTCCAGCGTGTCAGTGACCTTGTTGCGGGTGCCGTCTATCACGAAAGCACCAGCAGCTTCGTCAGCGCAATAGACCGTGTTGCCTGTCGTGTTCGATGCTAGTGAGGGATTCGTGATGTAGATCGGGATAGTCGCCACGTGCGAGTTGGAGGAGCCGTCGTACACGCATATCTTCGAGGCCAGTCCACTGACGCAGGCGCAATATAGCCTGTTGTTTGCTCTGTTCCATGTCAGTGCGTCAGGTAGTGAACCTGTAACGAGAGTCCCGACGACTCCAAGTGCATCTGGGTCAATCACTGAGATCGTGTTATCCTGGTAGTTTGCGCAGTAGATGCGACCGTTGGTCTCGTTCCATACCAGCGCCGATGGCGCGTTGCCGACGGGTATCACGGCAATGACAGAGTCTGGATACGGGGCCGCGACGAGGGTCGCACTGACGCTTGCTTTCTGGCGGAACAGAACACTGACGGTGTCCTGCCAATCAAGATAGCCCGACTTTGTCAGTCTTATAGAATGGCTACCAGTGGCAACCTGCTTGAGCACGCAATCCGTTGTATCGTCCGTCTCCCTACCGTCCAGCCACACATTCGCGCCGGTGGGCGTAGACCGTACCTCGACTTCCGAAACCGGGTTCACCATTGCGCTGGAGCGCCCGAAATTGCCCCGGTAGTCAATTGCTTTGGCCCAGAGAGTATGACAGAGCGTGTCGGGTATAGTGCAGGTGAAAGACAACGTTTCGCTGGTTCCCTGTCCCACGAGTTCACTGTCGAGGTAGACTACGATCTGTTTCAGGTGCGCATCGGACGCGGCCACCAAGACAGGGACCTGGCCCGAGGCTTTCGTACAGTCAATCGGCGTGAGGATACGGACGCTCGGCGGAATCACATCGAATGCGTCTTTGCACCCGATGAGGAAAAGGAACGTTGCGGCCCATAATCTCCAGCGGTTGGGAGTCATTTCTTCAGCACCGGACTCGGTCAAGCCCTTCGATTGCCACGCTGAACGATAGCAAAGCGGAGGTTGCTGTCAAGCGTGAACGTCCAGCGGTGGTTTGGCGCTGTGCCGGTTTCGCACTGCTGGAGGTGCATCGACATGCCCTGTAATTGCGCTATAATACATGCGACCCTATGAATTGCTGTCGCCATCACTTCCGCCTGAGAAGGAGTCGAGCTTGAGTGAGGAGGTACGCAGTCCGCATGAGCGCGGAACCTCGGAGAAGCCGCACTCTCAGAAGTCCGTAGCAGGACGCGGGAACCACCAGTATTTCTGGGTAGACAAAGCCCTCCTGAAGCTGGAATTGAACCTGCCGATGCTCCTCACATATCTGCTGTATGCTCGGAGCTGCAACCACAAGACTGGCTGCGCTTTTCCAGGCGCGAAGAAGTCCGAGAAAGCCCTCGGTCTTGACGGGCATTCGTTTCGGAAAGCCAGGAAGAGCCTCTGTGAGAAGTTCCTCCTGAAGCACCGGCCAGACGCAACGACGGGGGTTTGCCCAGCCGGGAGCGCCTACGAGGTTCTGAGGTTTCCCCAACTACAGGACGGGCAGATAACGCCCTCCGAGGGGAAGCGGAACCTCAGTTCCGCTGTCTCGCATGGAAGAGTCATCGCCCTGCCCGATACGCTTATAGACGAGGGTCTTCTGAAAGGGCTTTCACTCGATGAGGTGCGGCTGGTTCTTTACCTGTATGGCAGACTCGACCTCAACGAGTGGTTAGGCGTAAAACGCTGGACCGTCTGCAAAGTGAGCGCCGACCACGACCGGGGTGTAGAGCAACTGGACTCGCAACTCCGTGTTCGGTGTAGTCGTGGTGAAGAGCGCCGAATCGTATCCGAAGCTGCCGAACCAACCAAGTGGGTCGTGAGTTCGAGAACACAGCGGAAGTTCGGCCCAAACGTAGAACACAAGCTGGATAAACTGATTCTCCGCAAACTGTTCAAGCTCGTCCCGGTCGTGCTGACAAGACCGATAGTCGAAGGGGCCACATCACGCACAGACCGTGAACTCATCAGCGGCGGACACTTCTGGCACAGGTACGCAAAGCGCTACCTGACGGTGCTTGACGAAGAAGAGCGAGTCGTCTGGATTCTACGACCGAGACGTTTGGCTCACAACACCGATCACGATGGATACAAGGAGAGACGCAAGGAATCGAAGCGCATTGCTGAAGGACTCTATTCAACAGTTGCTGCTGCCAACAAGCATATGGCTCATCCCAAGAACTCCAAGGTATATTCTAAGAATACCAAGTAGAAGTAGGTACTAAGAAGCACAAGTAGAACCATTTGTGCTTGTGGGTGGAGTTGGTGCTTTATCACAAGAGCACCAACTCTGCTCATCTGCTTTTTACTACCCTTCCGGTAGGTACGTTCTGACTCAGGACCTCATGGAATTCGTTACTTCTCGCTGTACCATTCCTTCCCCGGCAGGCCCCAACCCCCCAATTCCGCCGCCCCCCCTTCCCCACTGTAACTTTCCCTCGTGAGAAGCCGTCTGGGTCCCTGCGACGCGACCTGCGGTTCTGTCGCTCAGGTCAGGACGGAACCCACTCCGCTGCGAGCTTCAGAAGCTACGCCTCCCTCTGATTGTCACGTTTCCTCTGCTTTAGCTGTCCTTAGAGGTTGCCGGAGAAGAGTTGCCTAGGCGTCCTCTCGCGCCGAATGTCCGCCACGGCTCTCTCTATCCTCTTGCGGACTTTGCCTTCGCTACCGGGAATCGCTTTCTCAAGAAGGTCTGCGGCTGGCGCACCCATCTTCACAAGCAGACCAGCGGTCGTGCTATCTTCTAGCGACTTGACCAAGTAGGGTATACCAGCATCTTGAAAACTCAGGAGAGCATTGATGACCGCTGATGAGAATCGGCGAGTACCTTGTTGAATCTCGTCATACAATCGGTCTACTTTCCGGGCGTGCGCCTTTTGGACAGCATCGGCCATTGCCTCAAAGAGTCTCTGGCAGACTCCGGGGTCGCCATCTGCTCTGAGTCTGTTCACGGCAGAGATTCGCACTTGCCAGTCGGCATCATAGAGCGCACGAAGCAGCCGTTCCCGCAAGACGGCCCTCGATTCCTCTAGTGCCTTCTCAGTTTCTTCAGCCGTGAACTTGTGACCGCAGAACCTGCAAACTAGAGCCGCAGCTTTCACGCTCTCGGCACAATCCGGGCAGCACTTGGTATCGTCATCGTTCGTCGTCGGTTCGGCGCGCTCATCACGACCGGGAGTCGGACCTTGGCCTTTCATCGCTTCGGCCAAACTGGTCGCTTGTTCTTCGGCATCCTTCAACTTGTTGGTCTTGCTTGCATAGACCAGTACCGCCAACCACCCGAAGAGCAGTCCCCATACAAACGCTGAACTGGACGGATGGCCCTTGCGGTGGGCAATTTCCATGCAAAGTGGAGCGGGCAACGCGAACCACAGAACGACTGCGATAGCAATCAGCGCCCCGCTCACGCCCGCCTCATTTCTCGTTCCATTGCTCTCTGAGTCTAGCGCCTGACCGAACTTGTTGAAGTCCTTTTCGTTCAGCGAAGTATAGGCAACTCTTCTCCGGCAACATCTTTCGTCTCCTCGCTAATGTGGCCAAGGAGCAGGATGCGTGGTATCACCCGACTCTATAGAATCGCGTTGCTTACGCCATTCTTCCTCCAGGCGTACCTCTTGCTTTCGCTCATCGATCAACCGCGCATAGTCATCATCAGTGATCCGCGTAAAGAAGGCAATCTCCACAGGCTCTGCATCTGCCGGAGTTCTTAGCACTATTCCATTCGATGGAGTCTGCTTGCCTTGCTTGTCAGTATACACCACAGTCATCAAAGTGAGCCAGGTGCCCTCATCATCGGAGTTGGCCCGACAAAGCACCGAATACCAGTAGGCATCTGCTGTCTCTGTTGAGTCCACGGTGTAGCCGAGATAATCTTTCTTCTCAAACGTGATGTCTGACCAGAGCGTATGCACTCCTAAAGCCGCGAGTGACTCGGGCATATAGATAGCGCCTCCGTAATAGCCGAGACCGTCTACCCAGACAAGCCGGACGACGAGGCCGGTTGATGCTTGCCACTTGCCTTCAATCGGATGGAATGCCGCTTGACCTGCACAGAACAAGCAGACCAGCAGCAAAGCAGTCTTGCAGCGCGGACTCAGCAACTTCATGGCGTCTCCTCTGCGACCATCTGTTTTTCGTCACCGAGATACTAGCCCCGAGCCTGGAATTTGTCAACCCGCCGTGCACCTCAGCCGCCACGGCCCGGCACGCGCGGTCACTGACCACGTTTCCTCTCCCGCCGGGTGCAATGGTTCCGCGTGGTTCGCGCTTCGTCGGTCGTTGAAAGGGCCACAGCAAGGCGGTCAGAAATGTTCCAAGAATGTTCCACACCCAAACGCGGATGAGGAACATTCCTGGTTATCGGTAAGCCGCTTTCCTTACGTGACTTAGAAGCGCGCCTGGAGGGACTCGAACCCCCGGCCATCGGATTAGAAATCCGATGCTCTATCCATCTGAGCTACAGGCGCATCATGAGGGCAGCGGCCGAAATCAGAAGTCAGGACTCGGAAACCAGAATCCGGAAATCCGGGCTTGCGGTTCCGGCCTGAACCCTCGAACCCCGGGACCCTTGAACCCCACAGTCAATCGGGGAGACTGGATTTGAACCAGCGGCCCCCACGGCCCAAGCGTGGTGCGCTAACCGGACTGCGCTACTCCCCGAAGAACCAACTGCGGTTAATATAGGTGCGATACAGACACAAGTCAACACGCATCAGGGGCTGGGTGAGTGCTCATCGGGGTCGGCCTGCGAACGAAGGAACCCGATGACCCGCTCCATCGCCCGGGCGCGGTGGCTGATTCTGCCCTTCACGCCCAAACCGAGTTCGGCGAACGTCCGGTCGTACCCTTCTGGCACGAATATCGGGTCGTACCCGAACCCGGCTGAACCACACGCGTCATGGGCGATGCTGCCCTCGCAACGGCCGTCAAAGCAGGTCTCATCTCCAGCCGGGTTGACGAGGCACATTACGCACCGGAATCGGGCCGTGCGACGTTCCTCCGGCACCGCGACGAGACGGTCCAAGACCTTGCGGATCCGGTCGGCATCGCTCGCCCCTTCCCCGGCGTAGCGAGCGGACTTCACTCCCGGCTCTCCTCCGAGCGCATCAACTTCCAGGCCCGAATCTTCAGCAAGGGTCCACGTCTTCGCCCGTTCGGCCGCACTCCGGGCTTTCTTGCGAGCGTTATCCTCAAACGTGGTCCCGTCTTCCTCAACCTCCGGCATGTCGCCAAGGTCGGACAGCATCATCACCTGCCAGCCGGTGTTTTCGAGCGCCCGCTCCATCTCGAGCACCTTGTTCCGGTTGCTGGTGGCGAGGAGCAATCTCACAGAAACCGTCGAGCTTGCGGCGACGCGGCGATGTCGGCGAGCAACTGCTTAATGTCCCCGAGGCTCGTCTTGTCCGCCACGAGCACCGCGTCACCGGCCCGCACGATGACCAGGTCATTGACACCCAGGGCGGCGACGATGCCGGCGTCCGAATCCACCACGCAACGGGATGAGTCCCGGGCGACGAACCGTCCGATGGCCACGTTTCCCGAACCGTTGGGCCGCGTGTGACGACCGAGGGCAAGCCAGGAGCCGACGTCGTCCCAGTCGAACGTGCCGCGCACGCAGGCGACGTTGTCCGCCTTTTCCATCACCGCGTAGTCAATCGAAATGGATGGCGCGGTACGGTAGAGCCGGACAAGAGCCGACTCCTCCCGGCGCGTACCGATGGTCCTGCCGAACCACTCAAGTTCGGCATGGAAATCCGGCATGAACTCCCGGAACGCGGCCAGTATCTTGTCCACGCGCCAGATGAACATGCCGCTGTTCCAGACATAGTTGCCTGCTGCCAGATAGGCGCGGGCCCGGGCCGGACTCGGCTTCTCCCTGAATCCCTGCACCCGGTGCGCGGTCAACCGTCCTTTCCCGGCGATGCGGCTGCCAAGCTGGATATAGCCGTACCCGGTATCTGGTCGTTCCGGCCTGATTCCGAACGTGACGAGAAACCCATCCCCTGCCAGCCGCGCGCCCATCTGTACGGCCTTGACAAAAGCGGGTTGGTCTTCGATGAGATGGTCGGCCGGCAGAACCAGCATTGTCGCGTCCGAGTCGTGGCGCTTCAGATACTCGGCAGCCAGGCCAATCGCCGGTGCCGTATTGCGCCCGATCGGCTCGAACACGAGGCGGGCGGCCCGGCCGAGTTGTGCGCGCAGCACCGATTCGAACTCGGACGGGGCAACGAATAGCTGCCGTCCCGGCGGGCAGAGCGGCCGGACCCGTGCGCTCGTCTCCCGGGTCAGGGAATTGCGGCCGAACAACGCTATGAACTGCTTGGGCAGGGCGCGACGGCTCTTCGGCCAGAATCGTTCTCCGCGGCCGCCGCACAGGATAACCGCTTGCAGACTCATTGTTCCTCCTCATGTGAAACCGAGCGCAGAAAAGCGCTCACGACCAGACCTCCCACCCGGGTACGGATGGCAGCCGGTATCCGTTCCGCGTCGTTGCTCAGATACACCGTACCGAGCGGGCCGCCGGAGCTAGGCACGACCGCTATGCAGTCGAATACTCCGGCCGGAGTACTCACCGTCTTCTCATCGCGAGCGACCGCGACGAGCTGGTAGCCTTGCCGATCAACGTGCAGCGCAGCCCTCACCGTATCCCCGGGTGCAAGCGGCAGGGCACGAAAGAAGTACCATGTCGACAGAAGGTCGCGGACGCAGGAATCGGTGGCTAGGGTCTCGCCATCCGAGTAGCTGACTATCGACCGGCCGGGATCGAAGTCAGCAGTCCATTCGGCCCGGTAGTGGGGCTCGCGCGTCCGCTTGTAGGAACGAAGCGTCACCATGTCCGAAGCGCGGCACCAGGTCTCCAGCCGGTAGCTGGCCCAGAAGAGCCAGGAGAACGAGCGCGTCAACTCGAGGTCTGCGCGGAAATGCCAGCACTCGTCCGTCCCTACCGTCTCCGGCTCGAGCGTCTCGAGCACGAGCGTGCCGATTGTGACCGGACCGTAGCGCAGACCGTAGTCGAGCCGCTCGCCCGGAACGGCGGCAATCACAAGAGCGGCGAGAATGGACAGCACCGGGCAATCATAGAAGCGGACGAGAAATAGTCAACCTGCACGCGGTTGTGCCGCTAGTGTCCGGTAGCCGCTTTCCACGTTGTATCCGGAAGACATTCGTCCCTCTATCCTGCATCCGTTTCGGTTGACAGTCTTGAGCCCCCTCGATAGAATCCGGTGATGGCTATCACACCCATGGACATCCGGAAGAAGACCTTCTCGACCCAACGCAACGGTCTTACCAAGACCGAGGTCGAGGAGTTCATCGGTGAGCTGGCAACCGAGATCGAGAACCTGCGCAAGGAACGCGCGCAACTCACCGAGAAAGCGGAAGAACTGACCAAGCACCTGAAAGCGTACGAGGATACCGAGCAACTGCTGAAAGACACACTCGTGACCGCGCAGAAGGCAACCAACCAGTTGCGCGAGGAAGCAATGAGAGAAGCTCAACTGGTCATCGACAAGGCGGAACACGAGGCCGAACGGATAAAACTCGATGCAACCCAGCGAATCCGGAGCGTCGGCGACGAGTTGCGTGCACTCGAGGCGAAGCGTGCGGCCCTGAGCGATGAGATTTCCGCGATTGCGCGAACCTACCTGGCGATGGCTGAGCGGATGAGAGACAGGAAACCGAATGCTGAAGCAGCAGATAGCTCAAAGCGTCCAGGCAATCCGAACTAAGACCAGCTTCCAACCCGAACTCGGCATCATCCTCGGCACCGGGCTCGGGAAACTGGCCCAGGACATCAAGGTCGAGGCGGCAATCCCCTACGAAGAGATACCGCATTTCCCAATACCCACCGTGGAGAGCCATCGCGGCCGGATGATCTTCGGTCACCTGAGCGGGCGCGGGGTTGTTGTCATGCAGGGACGGTTCCATTACTACGAAGGCTACGACCCACAGCAGATTACTCACCCGGTGCGGGTCATGAAGGAGTTGGGGATCAAGACCCTGATTGTCTCCAACGCCTCGGGCAGCGTCAATCCGCTGCTCCGGGCGGGCGAGGTGGCTGTCATCACCGACCACATCAACCTGACCGGGCTCAACCCGCTGCGCGGGCCGAACGATGAGTCACTGGGCCCGCGGTTCCCGCACATGGCTGCCTGCTACGACCCTTCGCTGGTAAGCATGGCAATGGATGCCGCACTGAAACTCGGGATCCGGCTCTACCCGGCCGTCTATGCCTGGGTCACGGGCCCGAATCTCGAGACCGCCGCCGAGTACCGTTACATCCGCACCATCGGTGCCGACCTCGTCGGCATGTCGACCGTGCCGGAAGTCATCGTCGCTCGGCACGCCGGCCTGCGCGTGCTCGGGTTTTCTGTCATCACCGACATGGGCCTTCCCGATGCGATGAAGCCGGTCAGCCTGGAGGAAGTGCTGGCCATGGCCGCCAAGGCCGAACCGAACCTGACGGCCACGGTGAACGAAGTAGTGAGGCTGCTGTGAGCCACCTGCGCCGACTCGTGTTCGCCCTGCTGGTACTGGCAGCAGCCGGGTGCCCGAAGCGCGCCCAGCTCCCGCCGGTCCCGCAGGACGCCCAGCAGGCAATCGACGAGGCGACCGCCAACCTGGAAGCAAGGCGATATCGGCGGGCCGAGGACCAGTTCACCTTCATCATCTTCAACTTCCCGGGCTCGCGCCAGGCCTCGGACGCGCAGTATTATCTGGCCGAGACCTACTACCGCAGCAACGACTACTTCCAGGCCCAGAATGAGTTCGACTTCTATCTCAAGAGCTTCCCGAACGGCCGGTTCCAGGAAGAGGCCACGTACAAGCTCGCAGTCTCCTATCTCCGTTCCGCTCCGAGCCACGTCCGCGACCAGTCCCGGGCGCTCAAGGCCCAGGGAATCATCAACCAGTTCCTGGAGACCTATCCGGACTCACCACTCCGACCCGAGGCCGAGAAGCTGCTCGGCGACATCGCCGAGCGACTCGCGCTGCGCGAATTCGACGCGGCCCGGATCTACTACACGTCGGGCGAATACAAGTCAGCACTCGTCTACTACGACCACATCGACGCGACCTACCCGGCCGAACGGTGGCCCAGCGTCGAGCGATACCGGTTCGCGGTCAGTCTGCTGGAAATGGCGGATACCGCGAAGGCAAGGGAAGTCCTGAGCAGCCTCGTGACCGGTCCGTGCGAACCGGGAGTGAAGAAGCTCGCACGCGCTGCCCTCGCCCGCACCAACTGAAGTGCCGCCTCGGCTCGGCGTATTCGGCGGGTCGTTCGACCCGATCCACCTCGGACACGTCCTGGCTGCCGGCGACATCAAGCGACTGCTGCGCCTGGACCGGGTCCTCTTCGTACCTGCCTGCCGACCGCCGCACAAACGCGGCCCGCTGACCCGCTACCGCCATCGGCTGGAGATGACGCGGCTCGCGATTGCCGGCGAGCCCGGCCTTGAGCCGTGCCCGATCGAAGAAAACCGGCCCGGCCCTTCCTACACCGTCGACACTCTCGGTGAACTGCGGTCGCAATACCGCGGCGCGAGCCTCTACCTGATTGTCGGTTCGGACCAGTACCGCGCCGTGTCATCGTGGCACCGACCCGATCTGCTCACGCGCCTCGCCCGCATAGTCGTGATGAGCCGACCCGGCGTGGAGCGTCCCGCGCTTTTCCCGCGGCACGACCCGTCGCGGGTGCTGTTCCGCACCGTCATTCCGGTCGATATCTCGGCGGCGGCGGTCCGGGCAAGGCTTGCCAAAGGCCTTTCTGTCCGGTATATGTTACCTGTGCGAGTCGCCGAATACGCAAGGCGGCATCGCCTGTATCGACGCCCGATTACCAGAAGATCCGCATAAGGGCAATTGCCCAAAGGAGACCTGATGTTCGGAATCGCTTTCGCCCAGACCCCGGCCCCGACCTCGGCACCGGCCACACCTGCTGCCGGCGGCGGCATGAACTCCATTCTCGGGTTCCTGCCGATAATCCTCATCTTCGCCGTCCTCTATTTCCTGATGATTCTGCCCCAGCAGCGCCGACAGAAGAAACACGCCCAGATGCTCGAACAGATCAAGCGCGGGGACCGCGTGGTGCTGGGGTCCGGCATTCACGGCATCGTTTCCAACGTGAAGGAACAGACCTTCATGGTTAAGGTCGCGGAGAACACTGAGTTCGAGGTCGACAAGAGCGCGGTCAGCTACAAGTTCGGCGCCGAGAAGTAGGGCGATGGCGAAGCCGGCCGGCAGGAACCGCCGTGTGGTTCTTTACGGCCACCCCGCGCTGCGGACGAAGTCGCGGCTCATCGAGAAGCTGACCCCGGAACTCGTCCAGTTCCTTGAAGACCTGAAGACGAGCATGCTTACCCAGGACGGGCTCGGCCTTGCCGCAAACCAGCTCGCGGAGACGATCGCGGCGTTTGCCATCAACCCGCGCGGCGACGACGTCGACGGGGAACCGTACTGCATCATCAACCCGCAGGTGGCGGCGACTGAGGGAATGGTCGAGGCGGAAGAGGGCTGCCTCTCGCTGCCGGGACTGTTCGACTTCCTGCCCCGCCCGGAGTTCGTCCGGGTCACCGGGCTCGATGAGAAACTGCAGCCGATCACGGTCGAAGGCACCCGACTCCTCGCCCGGGCGCTGCTCCACGAAATCGACCACCTGAACGGAGTGTTGTTCATCGACCACCTGAGCGATACCCGGCGCCGGCTGTTCGGCACCAAGCTCAAGGAACTGGAAGCGCAGGAAAAGAAACAGTGCGCCTAGCCTTCTTTGGCACCTCCGAGTTCGCGGTCCCGGCGCTGCACGCGCTCGCCGGGTCGGCGCACGAAGTCGGACTGGTAGTCGCCGCTCCGGCCCAGCCGAGCGGACGCGGCCGGAAACTGGTCCCGAGCCCGGTCGAACAGGAAGCCCGCGCGCTCGATCTTGGGGTTCTGACTCCCGCCGACCCGAACGACCCGGCGTTCATCGCCGAGCTCAAATCCCGGAATCCGGATGCGGCAGTCCTGGCCGCATACGGCTACATCCTGAAGCCGGCCCTGCTGGCCGCACCTCGGCTCGGCTTCCTGAACATCCATCCCTCACTTCTACCCCGCTACCGCGGCGCCGCCCCGATTCAACGTGCACTACTGGCCGGAGAAAGTAAAACTGGCGTGACTCTCATCCTCCTGTCTGAGCAGGTGGATGCGGGCGATGTCATCGAACAGGAAAGCCTGTCTATCGGCCGGGATGAAACGGCCGGCGAGCTGTCGCAGCGGCTGGCCGAAACCGGCGCCCGGCTCGTGCTCAGTGCCCTGGCCGGGATGGAAACGGGCACCGCCACGCGGACCCAGCAGGACCCGAAACTGGCGACCCGCGCCCCCAAAATTGCCAAGTCGGAACGCAGCATCGACTGGCGCGATTCGGCTCAGGGAATCCACAACCGTATCCGGGCGCTCTCGCCCGAACCCGGGGCGGTCACGGCTTTCCGCGAGAACCGGATTGTGCTGCTCCGCTCGCGCATCCACTCCACATCGGACCAGGGCCAACCCGGAGAGCTCCTGGTCGACCGTGCGGGACTGGTTGTCGCCGCCGGCTCGGGCACCATCGAGGTCATCGAGCTCAAGCCCGAAGGCAAACGGACTCAGTCGGGCCGGGATTTCCGCAACGGCCACCGGCCGCTTGCCGGAGAGAGATTCGCGGCATGAAGCAGCGTCGCAAACCCCGCCACCACCGGCTGCGGACGCTCCTCATCGCCGTTCTTGCTCTGGCGCTCGTGGTTGTCGTCCTCAACTGGATCGTGATGCCGCTAGTCGTCGGACGGGGACGGGTGGCGGCCGTGCCGGACCTTATTGGCATCGACCGGTTCGCTGCCGAGGATTCAATCATCACAGCCGGGTTGATGCTCGGCGAGGTCCGCAGCGTATCCAATGCGACCGTGCCCCCGGACCGGGTCGTGGCCCAGCACCCGGAACCCGGACAGCGGGTAAAGCTCGGCCGCCGGGTCCACATTGATATCAGCAAGGGCGGCGCCAAGCTGAAAATCCCCCATGTCGAGGGGCTGACTCTCCCGCGCGCCACTGCCCTGCTCACCGAATCCGGCCTCTCGATCGCCGGGGTCGAGTCGCTGCGTACACTCACCCTGCCGCCGGGTCAGGTCACGGCAACCCGACCGCCGGCCGGAATCGAGGTCGAAGAAGGCGAGCCGATTACCATCCAGGTTGCCTCCCGGGTCGGCAACTTCCCGATGCCGAACCTGGTCGGCCTGAATCTCGAGACCGCGCACGGGATAATTGTCTCCCAGGGCCTGCTGCTCGGCGAAGTCAAGCAGGCCCCGAGCGACGAGCCGGTCGGCAGCGTGTTGGTCCAGTACCCCGAAGAAGGCATGACCGTCCGTGACTTCGATACGGTCAGCCTGATTGTGGCCATGCCGGCAGGACGTAGGTGATAGCAGCCACGGGCAAGCACAGATTGACACAGATGGTTGAGAGCCGAAGGGACCCAGGGATCAAGAGATCGAGAGAGCGAGTCCCCGGACCTGGCGCTCTTGGCGTCCTTGGCGGCTATCTCTTCCTCTTCGTGTCTTCGTGCCTTGGTGGTAAGGCTCCGTCTTCCTCGATCCGGCAGATTGTCACTAGGACTTTCCCTGCATGAAGGTCGCCGCCTCGATACTCGACTGCGATTTCCTCCACCTGGCCGATGAACTGTCGGCAGTCGTGAAAGCCGGCGCCGACTTAATTCACCTCGACGTGATGGAC
>Ga0163210_1000610_pt1 | contig 15212 bp, 13 predicted proteins | sample Kivu_220m_FD_113536 | JGI IMG/M metagenome (GOLD analysis project Ga0163210, IMG submission 113536) | Freshwater microbial communities from Lake Kivu, Western Province, Rwanda to study Microbial Dark Matter (Phase II) - Kivu_220m | ecosystem: Environmental > Aquatic > Freshwater > Lake ...
CAACAACATCGTGAATCCCGCCCTGCTGGGCCGGGCTTTCCTGATGGCGAGCTTCCCGGTGCTCATGACGGCCGGCTGGACGGCGCCCGAGGCCTGGCGCGGCGTCCCGCGGGAGACCAGCGCGATGACCAGCGTGCAGCTCGCCGGGATCTCCGGGGCGGATGCCCTCTCCGGCGCCACTCCGCTGAACGTGCTGAAGCAGACCTTCGACATGGACGAGGGAGCCGTGCAGGCTCGGTCGGAGGGGGACGGGGCCGGAGCCGCCGCCATCGAGGAGCGCGCGGCCTCCATCCGGGCCACCCTCTCCTCCGGACCGTCGTATCTGAACCTCCTGCTCGGCAGGAGGGGTGGGTGCCTCGGCGAGACCTCGGTGCTCATGCTCCTGATCGGAGCCGCCTACCTCGTGATCCGGGGCGTGCTGGAACTCAGGCTGCCCCTCAGCTACCTGGGTACCGTCGCCCTCCTCGCCTGGGTCTTCGGCGGTCCCGGGTGGTTCGACGGCGATCCGCTGTTCCACGTCCTGTCCGGTGGAGTCGTGCTGGGCGGGTTCTTCATGGTCTCGGACATGGTGACCACGCCCGTCACGCCGACCGGCAGGATTCTCTTCGGCATCGGCGCGGGCCTGCTGACGATGCTCATCCGGAGGTGGGGAGGGTATCCGGAGGGGTGCTCCTACTCGATCCTCCTCATGAACCTGGTCACCCCCCACATCGACCGGCTCACGCGGCCGAGGATCTTCGGGGAGGTGAAGCGCAATGCCTGAGATGATGAAGCTCGGCATCGTGCTCATGAGCGTGTCGCTCGTCGCCGCCGTGGCCCTCGGGCTGGTGAACGGGCAGACCGCCCCCGTGATCGCGGTGCAGAAGGAGATGGCCAGGCAGGCCGCGATGACCGCGATCGCCTCGAGCCTGTCTCCCGGGGACAGCCTCGCCTTCGACTCCATCGAGGTCGAGGGGCTGGAGAACCCCTACGCGGGCGTGAACGAAGCTCTCGAGGTCGTCAGGGTCTCCGCGCCCCCCGATCCGGAGGCGCTCGGCTACCTGTTCCTCGCGTACGGCAAGGGATACTCCAGCACCATCCAGACGATGGTCGCCGTCGACCTCGAGGGCGTGGTCACCGGATCGATCATCCTCTACCAGGGCGAGACCCCCGGTCTCGGCGCCAACGTCGCCCAGCCCGACCGGCTCATCGGACGCCTCGCCGGGCTCACCGGAGGGGAGTGCCTGCTGAAGAAGGACGGCGGGACCATCGATGCGATGACCGGCTGTACGATCACATCGAGGGCGGTCGTCGGCTCGGTCGCGGACGGACTCGAATCCATGCGCGGAGCGGGGCTCTTCGGCCCGGCGCCGGTGGGAGGTGCATCGTGAGCCTCGCGAAGGACCTCGTCAACGGCATCTTCCGTGAGAATCCCATCTTCCGGCTCACTCTCGGGATGTGCCCCTTCCTCGCCGTGACGACATCCGTCCGGAACGCCCTGGGCATGGGGGCGGCCGCGATGTTCGTCCTGGTCTGCTCCAACTTCCTGGTGTCGCTCCTGAGGAACGCGATCCCGTCCAAGGTGAGGATCCCCTGCTACATCGTCATCATCGCCACCTTCGTCACCCTGGTCGACATGGTCATGAACGCCTACCTGCCCGACCTGCACAGGGCGCTCGGGATCTTCATCCCCCTCATCGTCGTCAACTGCATCATCCTCGGCAGGGCGGAGGGGTTCGCCAACCGGAACCCCGTGCTCTCGTCCGTCGCCGACGGGATCGGCATGGGCATCGGCTTCACCCTGGCCATGGTCGTCCTCGCCAGCATCCGGGAACTGCTCGGCAACGGAACCTGGCTCGACATCAACATCCTCGGCGAGGCCTACACCAACCAGCCCCTGCTGATCGCCATCCTCGCGCCCGGGGCCTTCATCCTCCTGGGCTTCATACTGGGCTTCTTCAACCTCATGGAGAACAGGAAGAGAGGCCGTCGATGAACGCCGCCATGCTGCTCTCCGCGCTCCTCTCCGCCCCCGGCGGCGAAGGATCCGGGTTCGACATCGGCAGGATGATGGCCATCATCTTCGCCGCGATCTTCGTGAACAACTTCGTCCTGAGCCGCTTCCTCGGGATCTGCCCCTTCATCGGCGTCTCGAAGCAGCTCGACTCCGCGATCGGCATGGGGGCCGCCGTCATCTTCGTGCTGGCGATGGCCGCTCTCGGGACGTGGGTGGTCTACTACCTGCTGCTCGTCCCGATGGGGCTGGGATACCTCAGCACGATCGCCTTCATCCTGATCATCGCGGCGCTCGTGCAGCTCGTGGAGATGATCCTCCTGAAATACAGCCCGGGGCTCTACAGGGCGCTCGGCATCTACCTGCCGCTCATCACCACCAACTGCGCCGTCCTGGGCGTCTCCGTGCTGAACATCGGCGAGCGCTACAGCCTCGGCGAGTCGGTCGTGCACGCGATCGCCGCCGGGATCGGATTCACCCTGGCCCTCATCCTCATGGCGGGGCTCCGCCAGAAGATCGAGATGACCGACATCCCGCCCTCCCTCGAGGGCAAGCCGATCGCCTTCATCATCGCCGGGACGATGTCCATCGCGTTCCTCGGCTTCGCCGGGATGGGGGTCTGAGATGCACGCGGTGCTGCTCGCCTCCATGATCGGTTCCTCCGACACGTTGTCCGCCGTGGGGGGCCCCGTGGTGCTCCTCGGAGCGCTCGGTCTCCTCCTCGGTCTCGGCCTGGCCTTCGCCGCCAGGAAGCTGGCGGTGCCGAGGGATCCGCTCGTGGACAAGGTCAGCGAGCTGCTTCCCGGCGCCAACTGCGGCGGCTGTTCCTTCCCGGGATGCTCCGCCTTCGCCGAGGCCGTCGCGGCCGGCACGGCCCAGCCGGGCGCCTGCGTCGCGGCGAGCGCCGCTGTGGTCGCCAGGATCGCCGAAGCCGTGGGCGCCGACGTGACCGACACCGTGCGGAAGGTCGCGAGGGTACACTGCAACGGGGGGCACTCCGCCACGGAGGCGTTCGAGTACGTCGGTCCGAAGGGCTGCCGCACGTCGATGCTCGTCATGGGCGGCAGCAAGACCTGCACGTACGGCTGCCTCGGCGGCGGCGACTGCGTCGCGGCCTGCCCGTTCGGCGCCATCGCGATGGGGGAGAACGGGATCCCCGTGATCGACGACGGGGCGTGCACGGGATGCGGGAAGTGCGTGGCGGCCTGTCCCCGCAGCATCATCGAGCTTTGGCCCGTCAACCGCCAGGTGCTCGTCGCCTGTGCCAGCAGGGACAAGGGTCCCGTGGCCAGGAAGGCCTGCGCGATGGCCTGCATCGGCTGCGGCAAGTGCGTGAAGATCTGTCCCGTGGAGGCCATCCTGGTGGAGGACTCCCTGGCGTCGATCGATCCGGCGAAGTGCATCAACTGCGGTCTCTGCGCGGCGGAATGCCCCACCGGGGCGATCCTGGACTCGGCCCCCGCCAGACCCAGGGCCTACATCGACGGCAGCTGCATCGGCTGCACCCTCTGCACCCGGGTCTGCCCGACGGCGGCGATCACCGGGACGCTCAAGGAAAAGCATGACGTGAACGTGGAGAAGTGCGTCGGATGCGGCCTCTGCGTCCCCAAGTGCCCGAAGGGCTCCATCCGCATGCTCGGCGCGCTGTCCTATCAGCGCGGGGAGGAATTCCAGGTATGAGCCCGGACCTCCCGGACGCGCTCCGAGGGCTGCCGGCGGTGCACGAGCTGGCGGCCATGGTGGAGGCCGCCCGTCCCGGGATCCCGCCCACCTCCCTTCGCGAGGCCTGCAGGAGCGCCGTCTCCCGCGAGAGGGAGAGGGTGCTCGCCGGGGAGCCCCCCCGGAGCATCGACGAGATCGCCCTGGTCGCGTGCTCCGTGCTGGACGTCCTCCTGGCCCCGACCCTCGCCGGCGTGATCAACGCCACCGGAGTCGTCCTCCACACCGCGCTCGGCAGGGCATGCCTCCCGGACGACGCCGTCCGGGCGGTGAGCCGCGCCGCCGCCGGGTACGGCGCGCTCCAGTGGGACAGGCAGACCGGCCGGCGCGGTCACAGGGACGTCCACGTGGAGGACCTCGTCCGGACCCTGACCGGCGCCGAGGCCGCGACCGTCGTCAACAACAACGCGGGAGCCACGCTGCTCGTCCTCACCGTCCTCGCCGCCGGCCGGGAGGTGATCGTCTCCAGGGGGCAGCTCGTGGAGATCGGAGGCTCCTTCCGGATCCCGGACGTCATGCGTCAGAGCGGGGCGGTGCTCAGGGAGGTCGGCTGCACGAACAGGGTCCACCTCCGCGACTACCGCGAGGCGATCGGTCCGGCCACCGCGGCCATCCTCAGGGTCCACCCGTCGAACTACGTCGTGAGGGGATTCACGAAGGAGGTTCCGCTCGGCGACCTCGTGGCGCTCGGGGCGGAGGCGGGCATCCCCGTGATCGACGACCTCGGGGCCGGATCGCTCGTGGACCTGTCGGAGTTCGGGCTCCCTCCCGAGCCGACCGTTCGCTCCAGCATCGAAACCGGCGCAGCCCTGGTGACGAGCTCGGGCGACAAGCTGATCGGCGGTCCCCAGGCGGGGATCATCGCCGGCCGGGCGGAGTACGTGAACCTCGTCCGGAAGCACCCGCTGGCCAGGGCGCTCCGGGTGGGCAAGCTGACAGTCGCCGCCCTCCAGGCGACGCTGAGGCTCTTCCTCGAGGAGCCGGCCTACATCGCCGCGCATCATCCCGTCTATCGGATGTTCGCGAGAAGGCCGGAGGATCTCAGGGCCGACGCGGAGGAGCTGATCGCCCTGCTCTCGCTGCCCGCCGGATGCTCCGCCGCGGTGATCCGTACGGACAGCTACACCGGCAGCGGCGCCCTGCCCGATCATGCGGTGCCGTCGTGGGGCGTGGCCGTGTCGTGCCCCGACACCGAGGCTCTCGGCGCCGTGCTGAGGCTCGGCACCCCCGCGGTGGCCTCGAGGATCGAGAACGGCGTGGTGAAGCTCGACATGCGCACCCTCCAGCCCGGGGAGCTGGCCGCCCTCGCCGACAGGATCCAGGCGGCCGCCGGAGAGCTATGGGCGTGATCGTCGGGACCGCCGGTCACATCGACCACGGCAAGAGCTCCCTCGTCCGGTATCTCACGGGCACGGACCCGGACAGGCTGAAGGAGGAGAAGGAACGGGGGATCACCATCGAGCTGGGGTACGTGTTCATGCCCCTGCCCGACGGAGGCACCCTGGCCTTCATCGACGTTCCGGGACACGAGCGCTTCGTCAGGCAGATGGTAGCCGGCGTCGCGACGGTCGACCGCTTCCTTCTCGTCGTGGCCGCCGACGAGGGCGTGATGCCGCAGACCCGCGAGCACCTCGACATCCTGCGCCTCCTCGGGGTCACGAAGGGCATCGTGGTGCTGACGAAGTGCGACCTGGTCGGAGAGGACATGCTCCAGCTCGCGGAGACCGACGTCAGGGAGCACCTGTCCGGGACGCCCTTCGAGGGGGCGCCCGTCTTCAGGGTCTCCTCGCAGACCGGGCAGGGCATGGAGACCCTGCGGGAGTCCCTCGTCCGGCTCGCCGCCGAGACGATCTCGCGGAACTCCTCGGGTCCCTTCCGGCTGGATGTCGACCGGGTGTTCGTCCTCAAGGGCTTCGGCACGATCGTCGCGGGGACCGCGATGTCCGGCTGCGTTTCCGTCGGGGACCGGCTGGAGCTGCAGCCGGGCGGACGTCTCTTCCGGGTGCGCGAGATGAGCGTCAACAACCACCGGAACTCCCCGTCCGGCTCGGCCGGAGACCGCATCGCCCTGAACCTCGTCGGGCTGGAGGCCGGGGACGTGCAGAGGGGGAGCACCCTCGCCGCGCCGGGCACCCTCGCCCCCCGGACCAGCCTCGACACGGAGTGCGTGCTGCTGCCGTCGTCGGGCGCGCTCAAGCGCCACCAGAGGGTCCGCTTCCACACGGGGACGGCCGAGGTCATGGCGCGCGCGGTCCCGGTGGATGCGACCACGCTGCCCGCCGGCTCGACCGGGTTCGTGCACTTCCAGATGGAGTCGCCCGTCGTGGCCGTCCATGGCGACCGGTTCGTGATCCGGCGGTACTCCCCGGTCACCACGATCGGAGGCGGCGTGATCCTCGAGACGGACACCCGCAAGGTCCGGTCGAGGGATACGGCCGGGCGGACCGCGCACCTGGAGATCCTGGCCGCCGGGGACACGGTCTCGCTCGTGCGCGAGCTCCTGGACCGTGTGGGCGTCGGGGGGGTTTCCATGGCCGAGGCGGCCGCGAAGGCGGGGATCGCCGTGGAGGCCATGGAGCTGGAGGCGGCCTCGATGCGGGAGGCCGGGATCGTCGACATGATGCGGGACGGCTCCGTGACCAGGATCGTGGACCCCGCGGTGGTGGACGATTCCAGGGGAACCCTGGTCGACGCCCTCCGACGGCATCACGAGGCGAGGCCGGCCAGCCCCGGGGTGCCGCTCTCCGCTCCCGGGAGGATCCTCTCCGGATGCCCCGCCTGGTTCGTACGGAGCATCGTGAGCGACCTCGAATCCGAGGGGACCCTCGAAAAGCGCGGCGACTGGATCGCCCTCGGAAGCCATCCGGGGGACCTGCCGCCCGCGCTCGCCGCCAGGGTCCGCGAGGTCCTGGAGCGGATCGCCGCCGCCGGGCAGGAAGGGCATTCCGGCGAGGGGATCGATCCGGGTCTCCTGGATTCTCTCCGGGAGAGGGGTCTCGTCCTCGACCTGGCCCCCGGCGCCTCCGTCACCTCCGCGCAGCTCGCCGACTTCGCCGGCGGGATGGCCCGGCGCTTCGGCAGGGAGGGGTTCGGCCTGGCGGAGCTCCGGGACGCCATGGGAGCGTCCCGGAAGACCGCGCTCCAGTGGGCCGAGCTCATGGACAGGACCGGGAGGACCGTGAGGAACGGCGACAGGAGGGTCTTCCAGGGGAGCTGAGGAGCGTTGTCGATGCGACGGCAATGTCGTATTCATACATGCTGGGCTGACACCTGACCGGAGGGAACATGCACATCGCCGTGGTCGGAAGCGGCTACGTGGGGCTCGTGGCCGCCACATGCTTCGCCGAGATGGGAAACGACGTCATCACCGTCGACAAGGACAGGGGCAAGATCGAGGGGCTCAACCGCGGGATCATCCCCATCTACGAGCCCGGGCTCGAGGACATGATCCGCCGGAACGCCGCGCTCGGGCGACTCTCCTTCACGACCGACATCGCCGACGCCGTGAGGCGGAGCACGATCGTCTTCATCGCCGTCGGCACCCCTCCCGACGAGGACGGCTCGGCCGATCTCAAGCACGTCCTCGCCGTGGCCTCGGACATCGCGAAGCACATGGACGGCCCGAGGATCGTGGTGAACAAGAGCACCGTCCCCGTGGGCACCGCCGACAAGGTCGCGGCGGAGATCGGCAGGCTCGCCGGCCATCGCGTCGACGTCGTCAGCAACCCGGAGTTCCTCAAGGAGGGCACGGCCATCGACGACTTCATGAAGCCGGACAGGGTGGTCATCGGCACCGACTCCCCGGAGGCCGCCGAGCAGATGCGCGAGCTCTACGCCCCGTTCGTGCGGACGAACAACCCCATCCTCGTCATGAGCAACCGCAGCGCGGAGATGACCAAGTACGTCGCCAACAGCCTCCTCGCCACCAAGATCTCCTTCATGAACGAGATCGCGCGGATGTGCGAGGCGGTCGGCGCCGACATCAACGACATCCGCATCGGCATCGGCTCCGACCGGCGGATCGGACCGAGCTTCCTCTTCCCGGGCGCGGGATTCGGCGGCTCGTGCTTCCCCAAGGACATCAGAGCCCTCCAGAAGACCGCCAACGACCACGGGCTGGAGCTCAGGGTGATCCGCGCCGTCACCGGGGTCAACGACGACCAGAAGAGGCTCCTCGCGAGGAAGCTCGCGCTGCACTTCGGCGAGGACATGCACGGTCTCCGCATCGGGATCTGGGGCATCTCCTTCAAGCCCAACACGGACGACATCCGCGAGGCCCCCGCTCTCACCCTCGTCGAGGAGCTCCTCGAGAGGGGAGCCGAGGTCGCCGCCTACGATCCCCAGGCCATGAGGAACGCGCGGGAGGTGCTCGGCGACCGGGTGCGCTTCGCCGCCTCGCCGTACGACGCGGTCGAGGATGCGGATGCGATGGTTCTGGTGACCGAGTGGACCGAGTTCCGCGAACCGGACTTCCCGAGGATGCTGAAGATCATGAGACGGCCGGTCATCTTCGACGGGCGGAACGTCTTCAACCCCGCCAAGCTGCGGAGCGCCGGCTTCTCCTACCACGGGATAGGGAGAAACGCGTGAGATTCCAGGACAGGATGGAGGGCCGCGACCATCCCCGCGTGGCGGTCATCGGCCTCGGCTACGTCGGTCTCCCGCTGGCGCTCGAGTTCGTCCGGGGCTCCTGCGCGGTCACCGGCATCGACATCGATCCCGCCAAGACCCGGCACATCGCGAGGGGCGAGAGCTACATCAAGACGATCGACTCCTCGAGGGTCGCGGCCGCCATGGCCACCGGGAGACTGAGCGTCACCACGGACTTCGCCGCGGTGAGCCTCGCCGACGCCGTCATCATCTGCGTGCCCACCCCCCTCGGGGAGTCGAGGGAGCCCGACCTCAGCTTCGTCCTGAACACCGGCCGCGACGTCGCAGCGCATCTCCGTCCCGGACAGCTCGTGGTCCTCGAATCCACGACCTACCCGGGGACCACCCGCGAGGAGCTCGTCCCGATCCTCGAGACGTCCGGGATGAAGGCCGGCACCGACTTCTTCGTCGCCTTCTCCCCGGAGCGCGAGGATCCCGGCAACAGGGACTACTCCACCCGGACCATCCCGAAGCTCGTGGGCGCCCTCACGCCGCAGGGGGTCGAGGCGGCGCAGTGGGTCTACTCCCACGCCGTGGACTGCGTGATCCCCGTCAGTTCCCCCGAGGTGGCGGAGATGGCGAAGATCATGGAGAACACCTACAGGGCCGTGAACATCGCCCTGGTCAACGAACTCAAGATGCTCGCCCTCCGGATGGGGGTGGACATCTGGGAGGTGATCGCGGCGGCCTCCACCAAGCCCTTCGGATTCACGCCGTTCTACCCCGGACCCGGCCTCGGAGGGCACTGCATCCCCATCGACCCCTTCTACCTCACCTGGAAGGCGCACCAGTACGGGATGCCGACCCGCTTCATCGAACTGGCGGGAGAGATCAACACCGGGATGCCCTCGTTCGTGGTGTCGATCCTCATGAAGGCCCTCAACGAGCGGAGCAGGAGCGTCAAGGGAAGCCGGATCCTGCTCCTCGGCATGGCCTACAAGCCGGACATCGACGATATCCGCGAGACCCCGGCGCTCCGGGTGATGGAGGAGCTTCTCGACCTCGGCGCCCTGGTCGACTACAACGACCCGTACGTCGACCGGATCGGGGAGACCCGGCAGACGCACCACCGGCCGGTCTCCGTCGAGCTCACCGCGGAGAACCTCTCGACCTACGACTGCGTCGTGATCGTCACCAACCACTCCGTGTACGACTACCCGTGGATCGTGGACCACTCCCGCCTCGTCCTGGACACCAGGAACGCGTGCGCAGCGGTGGTCGCGGGCAGAGAGAAGATCGTCAAGGCATGAAGCGCCAGGCGTTGCTCCTGCTGGTCTCCGCCGCCCTCGTCCGGGCCTCCGGGCTCGAGGGCTACACGGTCCCCGGACTCGACGACCGCGAGATCCTGATGAGCATCCACGTCTGGGGGGAGGTGGCCACGCCGGGCACGCATCTCGTTCCCCTCTCCTGCGACCTGATCGCCGGGATCTCGGCCGCCGGCGGCCCCACCTCCACCGCGAGCCTCTCGGATGTCCGGATCGTGGTCGACTCGACCGAGACCGTCTACGACCTGGAGGGTTTCCTCGAGGGCGAGGGCGCGCCCGTTCCCGACCTGCAGCCTGGAGCGACCGTCTACCTGCGCGCCAGGCGCTACGAGTGGTGGAAGGACGCGGTGGACTTCGCCTACAAGATCATCGTGACGGCCAACATCCTGTGGGTCATCCTGGAATGAACGTCACGATCGCGCCGGAGGAGCAGGAGTCCCTCAGGCTGGGGGAGTACGTCTGGGTCCTCTTCCGCCACAAGTGGATCATCCTCGGCTTCCTCGTGGCCGCCGTGGCGGCGAGCATCGCCCTGACGATCCGGACGAAGCCGGTCTACCAGGCGAGCGCGACGTTCATCTACGAGGCCAGCAGCGTCATGTCCCAGACGCTCGACATGTCGAGCCTGTTCTGGTTCGAGATGGATCCCATGCGGAACAACCAGATCCAGATCATCCGCAGCAGGAGCATGGCCGAGGCGGTGGCGGACTCGATCCTCCGGTCGCCCAACTCCGACAGCCTCGTAGTGCTCCTCTTCGACGGGGTCGTCCCGCCGTCCGGGCTCAGGCAGTCGCTCATCGGGATGGTCCAGAGCAGCTGCGCCGTCTCGATCATGAAGGACACCGACTTCTTCGTGCTCTCCGCCGTCGGCTGCTCGCCGGCCGCGTCGGCCACCCTCGCGAACCTCGTGGTCCAGACCTACTACCGGCGGAACCTGACCGAGGCGCGGGGGGAGAACGCCATCGTGAGGGAGTTCCTCGCGGAACAGATCACCCTCATGGATGCGGAGCTGGCGATGAACGAGGAGTCGCTCACCGCCTTCCGCGAGGAACACGGCATCATCGACCTCCCCGCGGAGACCTCCAGGCTCGTCATGGAGCTCTCGACGTTCGAGACGGCGGCCGCCACCGCCGCCGCGGAGCAGGGCGCCCTGGCGGCGCAGAGGAGCTTCTACCAGCAGAAGCTGGACGAGGGCCGGCAGTCGCTCGCCGACGACATGGCGGGCATGAACACCGCCCTCGTGACCCGTCTCGAGACCGACCTCTCCATCCTGGAGACGGTCAGGGCGTCGGAGCTGGCCGGAGGCGGGGAGGCCGACTCGACGGTGATCGCGGACCTCGACGCGCAGATCGCGATGCTGACCGTCGAGCTGACGGACGCCCTCCGTTCGGCCGCGGAGGCCTATTACCCGCTCACGCCGGAATCCTCCGTGCACGCGCTCGTGGAGAACCTCGTCACGATCGAGTCCCAGATCCGGGCGGAGCGGATCCGCGAGTCGGCGCTGAGGGGGGTCATCGCCGGGTACGACCAGCAGCTCGGCGGGCTGCCGGTCCTGGAGATGGACCTCGCGAGGCTCGAGCGGAACCGGACCGTCAGCGAGGAGATCTACCTGCTTCTCAGGACCAAGTACGAGGAGGTCCGGATCGCCGAGGCCGGCCAGACCGGCAACGTGATCATCATGGACACCGCCCTCCCCGGATACCTGATCGCCCCGGACACCCGGAAGAACCTCATGATGGCCATCTTCGCGGGACTCGCCCTCGGGATCGGATTCGTGTTCCTCAAGGAGCAGCTCGACTCCACGGTCAAGAACCCGGAGGACATCGAGGCGCTCGGCATCCCGGTCATCGGAGTGGTGCCGAAGATCATGGGCCCGGACGCGGAGACCCAGGGGCTGATCATGATCCGGTCGCCCAGGCAGGCGAGCAGCGAGTCCTACCGCGACCTGAGGACGAGCCTTCGCTTCAGCAGGGCGGATACCGGCATCCGCTCGCTCCTCGTCACGAGCGCCGGGCCCCAGGAGGGCAAGTCCACCACCGCCGGGAACCTCGCCGTCGCGATCGCGCAGACCGGCACCAGGATCCTCCTGGTGGACACGGACCTGCGCAGGCCCATCATCCACAACCTCTTCGGCGTGCCGCGCGAGCCGGGCTTCTCGGAGGTCGTCGCCGGGATGGAGACCCTCCAGAGCGCGGTGAAGAAGAGCGACGTCGACAACCTCAGCCTCCTGACCAGCGGCTTCATCCCGCACAACCCCTCCGAGCTCCTCGGCAGCCGCAGGTTCCAGTCGCTCCTCCAGGAGGCCATGGGCAGCTACGACATGGTGATCTTCGACAGCCCGCCGGTCGCCGTCGTGACCGATGCGATCCTGGTCAGTCCGGAGATGGACGCGACGCTGGTGGTCGTGGGCGCCAAGATCGTGGACCGGAAGGTGCTGCAGTCGGCCTGGCTCAAGCTCCAGAGGACCGGAGCCCACCTGATCGGTTCCGTCCTCAACGGCTTCGACCCCGTGAAGATGTACACCTCCTACACCTACTACACCTACAGGTACCACTACTACTACGAGGGCGCGGAGCGGAAGAGGCGCAGGATCGCCTCCCTCTCCAGGCGGAGGAGCGGCTCCAGGCGCTGATCCCGGCCGCGCTTCCGCCATCCGCGGGAACGCGGCAGAGGACGCCGCGCCCGGCGGCCTCCCCGGCGGAGTTCCCGGACGGTCGTGCCCCCGCGTTCGATGCCCCTTCTGACTGATCTCCAAACCATTGACGGATAAGCAGATAGCCTGCCATGCTCCGCGCAGGTGGACCCTTGGTGGGACGTATTCCCATCCAGTGGGTTGACAGTGGGATACTTTGGGATAGAATTGGGCCGAAGGAGGACCATGAACGACTACCTCGGCCGCCATGTCCACACGCTCGACGACAAGGGCAGGGTGAGCGTTCCGGCCCAGTTCCGGAAGCAGCTCCCGACCGAGGGGCTCTTCCTGGGAAAGGGCATGGAGGGGAGCCTCGTCCTCTATCCTCCCGAGAAGTGGGAGAAGGTCAGGCAGGGCCTGATGGAGCTCTCCAGGAACGACCGGCGGAACCGGGACATCATCCGCGAGGTCTCGCAGTTCATCAAGCCGGTGAGCATCGACGCCCAGGGCAGGATCACGATCCCGTCCGACCTGCTGGAGATCTCCGGCATCAACCACGAGGTCGTCTTCCTCGGTTTCCTCGACGCCATCGAGATCTGGGCCGCGGAGAGGTACTCGGGGATCGAGGGGATGCGCGGCACGCCCATCGAGGATTCCGTTGCCGGTGTGGACATAGAGATCTACTGAGCTCCTGGTTGCATGGGTCGGGAGGTCAGGTTCCCATGAGCGCTCGCGGACGTTGCGGGGGGATTCCAGTCGCGGGGCCCGACGGGTCCGCGCACGTGCCCGTCATGCCCGCGGAGGTGGGCGGGTTCTTCCGGGAGACTCCCTCCGGCGGGTTGATCGTCGACGGGACGGCCGGCGGAGGAGGCCACGTGGAGGTCCTGCTGGAGGCGTGCCCCGGCGTCAGGATCCTCGGCATCGAGCGCGATCCGGACGCGGCGGCCGCCCTGGCCGGCAGGTTCTCGCAGGAGGGGAGGGTGACGGTGCGCAACGCCAGCTACGTCTCCATCCCGGAACTGCTGACGGAGCTCGGAGCCGGCCCCGCCTCCGGAGCGTTGTTCGATCTCGGCCTCTCCTCCCTCCAGCTGGACGATGCCTCCAGGGGCTTCGCGCACTCTGCCGACGGCCCGCTCGACATGCGCTACGACCGCACGACGGGAGCGACCGCGGCCGATCTGGTCAACCGGCTCTCGAAGAAGGACCTGGCCGACCTGTTCTACCGGTACGGCGAGGAGGGCAGGAGCCGGAGGATCGCCGACGCCGTGGTCGAGGCGAGGCCGATCCGGACGACCGCCCAGCTCGCCGCGGCGGTCGGCGGGTCCGTCCGGGGCAACCCCGTGAAGATCCTCTCCCGCGTATTCCAGGCTCTGCGGATCGCCGTCAATTCGGAGCTGGACCACCTCGGCCGGCTCCTGGACGGGCTCGGCGCCTGGACGGAGACCGGAGCCCGTGTCGCCTTCCTCACCTTCCATTCGCTCGAGGACAGGGCGGTCAAGACCTTCCTGCGGGAGTCCCCCGACTTCGGGCCCACGACGCCCCCCTGGTCCGTCCCGGGGCCGGCCGAGCTCCGCGCCAACCCGCGTTCCCGATCCGCCCGCCTCAGGACCGGGGTGCGGCTGTGAGGTCCGGCCTGAGGCGCATCCTGCTCGGGATCGCGGCGGGGATCCTGGTCCTGATCATCCTCGAAGTGGGCATCTACAACTGGCGTCTCGCCCTCGCCATGCGCTGCAAGGCCCTGGGCGACACGCTGAGGGAGCTGGAGTGGAGGCGGGACGAGCTGCTGGTGGACCGGGCGGCGCTGCTCTGCCCGGGTCGGCTGGAGGCGATCGGCGACTCCCTGGGCCTGGCGCCCCTGGAGCTGACCCGGTTCGCCGTCGTGGATCTGTCGCCGGCCGTGGATGGCGGGGAGTCGTATGTCTGCATGGAGTGACGAGCTCTCTCCCGCGAGGCGCACCGCCCGCATGCACATGGTGATGGCCCTGTCCGCGCTCGGCTTCCTCGCCGTCACCGCCAGGCTCTTCAGCATCCAGGTGCTGCACCACGAGTCCTACAGCGAGGCGGCGGACCGGCAGCACATGTCCAGCGCCGTCCTGGAGGCCGGACGCGGGAGGATCTACGACAGGAACGGCTTCCTGCTGGCGGGGAACCGCACCGTCGTCTCCTTCGAGGTCTACTGGCCGCAGGTCCCCGCCGGAGGGGAGGCCCGGGTCGACAGTCTCGTCGTCGCGCTCGGGGACCATGCGATCACCCCCGCTCCGCTCCGGAGGGGGAGCGGCAACCAGATCCTCGCGGTCGGCGTCCCGATCATCGAGGCTCTGGGACTGATGGGGAGCGTCCCCGCAGGGACCTGCTTCCGCGTCGGCCAGGAGCGGACCTACCCGCTCGGCGACATGGCGGCCGGGATCATCGGACGCTACAGCTCCGACGGCTCCGAGGGCCTCGAGTCCTGGCTGGACGACGCCCTGAGCGGAGTCGACGGCGAACTCCTGGTGGAGCGGAGCGCCGCGGGGAGGTTCAACCTCGCCGACCCCGAGGCGCAGAACACGCCCGCCGAGGACGGGCTGGACCACATCCTCACGATCGACGCGCGCTTCCAGTGCATCGTGATGGAGGAGCTCGCGGACGTGATGGAGCAGACGGGAGCCGAATGGGCCGCCGCGGTCGTCCTCGACCCGTGCACCGGGGAGATCCTGGCCGCGGGAAGCGTCCCCGTACGCTCGGAAGCCGGCGCACTGACCATGAACCACTGCTTCCAGGGCTACCACGAGCCCGGCTCGACGTTCAAGATCGTGACCTATTCCGCCTGCCTGGAGGAGGGGCTCCTCTCCGACTCCATGTCGTTCGACTGCAGTGCGGGGTACATCCCGGTCGGGGGCCATAACATCTACGACTCGCACCGGATGGATGTCCTCGGCTACGAGGAGGTCATCACCCTGTCGAGCAACGTCGGGAC